>Ga0080004_1061053_pt1 | contig 12469 bp, 17 predicted proteins | sample WasSprMetagenome_FD_69207 | JGI IMG/M metagenome (GOLD analysis project Ga0080004, IMG submission 69207) | Sulfidic aquatic microbial communities from Washburn Spring, Yellowstone National Park, USA - WS (SPADES assembly) (version 2) | ecosystem: Environmental > Aquatic > Thermal springs > Hot... | reverse complement strand
CTTCTTAGCGACGCCGGCGACCATCTTGCCCCAGACCTTCGCTGGAGCAGCCTTCCTAGCGCCGGTTAGCAGCCCCAGCGCCTTCGGGAGCTCCCTGTACCCGATCTTGAGCTTCTCCACGCGCCTGTTCAGCTTCTTGGGGGTGCCGGGGCACTGGCTCACGTCGGCGACCCTCTTGAACCTCACCACCTCCTTGCCCCTGGCGTTCTTCGCGACCACTGGGGCGACCACGATCTCCGTGCCGTCCCTCTTGGTTATGGCGAAGCACACGTCGACGGCGAGCTCCGCCTCGGCCTCCTTCCCGCCTACCAAGATCTTGATCTTCTTGCCGGTCTTCGTAACCATCGCCGGTCGCGGTCTAGGGGGAGCGCGCCTCTTTATGCTTTCCCTGTCCACAAGCGCTCACCAGCGAAAACTTTTAAATACACCTGAACATAAGCGAGCATACGTGAGCAAGAAGCCTAGGGGTAGGCTCGAGGGGGCCTCGGTGGTCGAGCCGGAGAGCCTCAGGGGCCTGAGGATGGAGCTCCCGGTCGAGCTGGTCTTGGAGAACCTGCTCAGGGGGAAGGTTCTCGTCCTGGACACCGACTCCGCCTACGAGGCCAGGCTGGTGAGGATGAAGCTCAGGCGGATGATGGAGAAGAAAGGTATAAACGGGAGGCTCGTCCAGGTGCGGGTGGATGACGGCGGGCAGCCGAAGTACGCCATCATGCTCGAGGAGACGCTCAGAGAGCTTCTCGCCGAAGAGGAAGAAGATACCGGTGAGGCTCCTGAGCCTTGACTGCCTGCGCGCCACCCTCTCCCTCCACGCCGAGGGCGAGGGCGACGAGGGCTGGCGGGGCAGCCGGCAGCCAAGGTAGCGAAGCTTTTTTCCCTCCCGCCGGCACCGCCAGCGCCGTGGGGAGCAGCGGGCTGCCGCTCGAGGTCGAGGCCGTCCTCTTCGGCAAGTCGGAGAGCACGAAGAGGGCGGTCGCGAAGCACGTCTCCAGGTTCCTCCGGTGGGCCGGCAAGCCCTTGAGCGAGGTCGCGAGGGAGGACGTGGACAGGTACCTGCTGACCGAGCTCGCCGGCAGGAAGAGGGCGGCCCAGCTGCTGCTCCTCTACCTCGCCAAGGCCTTCGACTACATCGGGAGGAGGGACTTGGCGGAGCACTGCCGGGAGAGGAGGAGGGGCATAAGGGTCTACGAGGAGGAGCAGAGGAGGGGCGCGCTCACGGGGGAGGAGCTGGCTAGGGTCGCCAGAACCATCGACCTCTGGATCTCCAACCGGGTCGACGGGAGGAGGAGGATGATGGGCGCCCTCTTCAAGCTGATCGTGCTGACGGGGGTCAGGCTCTCCGAAGCCCTCTCGCTGACCCGGGAGGACGTGGGGGACGGGGTGATCACGGTGAGGGGGAAGGGCGGGAGGGTTCAGGCGAAGCCGGTGCCCGACCAGCAGCTGCTGGAGCTGCTGAGGGGGCTGGGGCCGAGGCCCTTCCCCGTCGCCGCGAGGACGGTGGAGGCCTGGTTCAAGAGGCTCCTGAGGGAGGCGGGGCTGCCGGAGCAGAGGGTGAGGGAGCTGAAGGTTCACGACCTGCGGAGGACTTTCGCCCTCCTGCTCTACGAGGAGACGATGGACATCGAGCTCGTCAGGGAGTTCCTCGGCCACTCCAGCTCGAAGGTCACCGAGATCTACCTGGGCAGGGGGATGAAGGAGATACAGGCGAGGAGGAGGGCGCAGGCGGCCCAGCTCGTGTCCAGGAAGCTTCAGTCGCTGAGCAGCTCGAGCGCCAGCTCCTCGGCCTCCCAGCCCAGCTCCGGGAAAGCCTGAAGCACCAGCCTGTAGGCTCCCACCAGGGTTCTCGAGAAGCCAGCCTGGGTGCCATCCCTCGAGTGGACGACCACCAGGTAGTCGCCGCCGCAGGCGTAGAGCTCCGCCGAGCCCCTCTCCCCCCTAGCCTCCTTCAGCTTCGCGCACGACTGGAGCAGCTCGCTGAGCGCGGCCGCGTCCTCGACCGGGGTCAAGACCGGCACGCCGCCCGCGGGCGGCGCGCGCTTATATGCTTTTCCCGGCGGAACGCTTATCTGCGCCCCCCGCGAACCCCAAGCCGTGAGCTGGCTGAGGATCGCCTCAACCGCGGCCAGGGGCTTCCGCTTCCTCTCGGCGGCCGAGGAGGAGGGCGGGGAGCGGGCTGCCCAGGGCTTCGCCGCGCGGGGCCTCGGCTTCTCGATCCTGGCGCACAGGAGCCAGCTGGAGGGGCTGGCCAGGGAGGTGGGCGTCCCGCTGGAGGAGCTGCTCGAGGTGAGCGGCTGCCGCGAGGTGCGGGAGAACTGGTACGCCTGCCCCCTCGCCAGGCTGGAGGGCGGCGAGCTCGTCGTCAACGCCGTCCTCGCGAAGCTGGCGCCCATACAGGCGGGCCTCGGGCGCCCGTAGCGGCGGTGGAGGGGTTTGGCGGAGGCCGCCGCGGCGGCGGCGAGGGGTAGGCCGCCGAGAGCCGGCGTCATCATACGCGAGATCCTGAGCAGGAGCGCCGGCCCCCTCTCCGTCCACGACATCTACACGTGGATGAAGGTTCTCTACCGCGAGCTCTACCCAAGGGAGAGGCCGCCCGGCTACGAGCAGGTGCGCAAGTACGTGGACGCGCTGAGGAAGCTGGGCCTCGTCCGGGTCGTCGGCGAGGCGCCCGCCTCAAACCCGAACCTGAGGGATCGCAGGCTCCACGAGCTCACCCCCTTCGGCGCCAGCCCCGAGAGCGACCCCTACTGGCGCGACCCCTGGGGAGCCCTCTACAGGGGGGAGCTCCCGCCACCGCCCGGAGCCGGCGCCGGCGGCGGAGGGGGAGGAGGCGGCTTCGGCCCCAGGCCCGGGGGCGGCGGCGCGGCAGCCGCGGTTGAGGGGAGGCGGGCGCGGGCCAGGAGGGGCGAGAGGAGGAGGCGGGTTGAGGGGGGGCGGCCGGCGGAGGGGGTTGAGGGGAGGCCGGCGGCGAGGGGGGAGGTCGGCGCGGCCGACCTGATCGACGCAGCCCTGTCCGGCAGCGTGGGGATGGAGGAGGCGGCAGGCCTCCTGGCGAGGCTTTTCCAAGCCGACTTCGCCTCGGCCTACTCGGCCCTGAAGGGGGCGGCGGAGAGGTGGGAGAGGGAGAGGCTGGACGGGCTGCTGGAGGCGGTCGGCAGGGCAGGCGGGCAGGCGCTCTTCGACGCCGCGAGGCGCTACCTGGAGCGGGAGGTCGAGGCCGGGAGGGTGCCGAGCGAGGCCGCGGAAACCCTGATCTTCACCGCCTCGATCATACCGGATCCCGGCGAGAGGGCCTACTCGCTCATCTCCCAGATGCTCGACGCCGGCCTCTAGGCGCCCCAACCAGGTTTAAATACCGCCTGGCGCAGCCCATTCCGCGTGGGGCGGCCCTCGAAGCTGCAAAGGGCCCTCGAAGACCTCCTCGGCAGGAGGGCCCCGTGGGAGGCTGTGGAAGAGGCGCGCGAGCTCCTGTACGGCGTATGCCTCGCCTCCGGCATCGAGGAGGGCAGGTGCGACGAGATCGATTACAGCTACAGTTGGGCGGTAACCGACTACTACGCCGGCGTCACCGGGGCCGACCGCGAGAAGGCCTTGAAGGGGATCGAAGAGGTGATGGGGCGGTTCGAGCTCAGGGGCCGCTGCCTGGTGGAGAAGGGGGTCAGCGTGGAGGATCCGTCGGTGTGCGAGGGAGACCCGGGCGAGGGGTTGGTGGTCGTCGGCAGCAGGATGCAGCTCTTCGTGAACAGGCTGGCGCGCGGCGCGGTCGTCAGGGTGGGCGGCAGCTGCGCCGCCGCGGTCGGCGCGACGAGCGCCTGGTCGCGGAGCGCGCTCAGGAAGCTGCGGGCGGGCCGGCGCGGCCTCCTCGAACACGACGAGTACGGGGCCGTGTTCGCGGTAGGCCGGTGCAGCCTCGGCGACCTGCCGAGGCTCGCCGAGGAGGCGCTAGACCTCCACTACCGCGACGTGTACGAGGACTGCAAGATCGTGTGGGGGGATAGCGAGATGAGCTGGGAGGAGACGGAGGCCGCGCTCATCGCCGAGGACGAGGAGCTCGAGGATTGCCTCAAGCTGCTCAGGGAGCTGGAGGGGGGCGGTGGGCGCGCGTGAGCGGCTGGGATCTGCCCGAGAGGCTTTTCAGGATCGAGGCGGGCCTGAGGGAGCTCGCCGCCAGCGGCAGGCCGCCGAGCCGGGAGGAGCTGGACGGCTGGAGCGCGGAGGTCGTCGATGCCGCAACCAGGGGCGCGAGGGGCCTGTTCGGCGAGCTGGAGGAGGTGTACGACGCGCTCCACGAGGTTTCGTGGGCGCTCGGGACGATCCGCGACGCGCTCCACGACCAGCGCCTGACGGTTCAGGAGAGGATGAAGGCCCTCGAGCACGCCGACCAGATCCTCGACAGGATCGAGGAGAGGGTCATGCGGGTCACCGGCAGGCCCTGCCGCTGGGGCAAGCAGCTGGGCGAGGCCAGGCTGAGGTACACGCTCCTCGTCAACGACCTGGCCGCCTGCGTGCACGTGCTCGCCCAGCACCTCCTCGAGAAGGGGCCCGAGAGGGTTGAGGGGAGGTGCGCGATCGCGAGGGGCGCCGAGCCCGAGGCGGTGGAGGCGTGCAGGGCTTGGGACGAGACCGTGAGCGCGCTCGACCGGAGGAGGATGTACGAGGGGAGCGACTACGCGGCGCTGAAAGGCTTCGTGGTGGACGGCAAGGTGCAGCTGAGGGTGGGCAGCGCGGCCGGCCACCTCGCGGAGATCGACGTGAAGGAGGGCATCGTCAGGTACTACGACACCGACGAGCCCGTGAACAGCGTGCTGGGTCGCCTCATGGTCAAGTACGCGGGCGGCAGGTGCAGGTGGTACGACCCCGAGGAGGGGGGCGGCATCGTGAAGCCCTCCCTGATCTGCAAGGTGAGAGATCCGAAGAAAGCCGCCAAGGTGCTCGCGTTCGCCACCAGCATGGACTACCGCATCGGAGACCGCATAGCGGAGGCCATCTGGAGGATGGAGGGGGAGTGCATCGAGGATCGGCTTGCGGGGCACTTCGGCTTCAGCCCCGAAGAGGTCGAGGAGTGGCGGAGAGAGCGGCGCGGCGAGCGGTAAAGGGTAAATAAGAGACGGCCCCAAAGGTGCGCGCGCCCGACCGCGCGCGGCGAGGGGGCTGCATCCGGGATGGTGCGCGCACGCCTCAGGAAAGCCGCGATGGAGTTCTTCGGTTCAGCTTGCCGCGCGCCGGCGCGCGGCAAGCGTTAAATACGGCCGCGCGGCGGAAGGGGGCGTGGCGGGCTCCGAGCTGGTTAGCTTGCGGAGCGCCCTCGAGCGCATGCGCCGGCTGGGCTCGCTGGTGGGCGAGGTGCCGGCGGGGGTCATCGCCGCGCTCCTCTCCAACATATGCGTCTCGGTCGCCCAGAGCGACCTTGAGAGGCGGGTCTGTGTAGACCTCGTCGGCGATTTCATGAAAAACTGGAGCGGTCTCCGGAGCGCCGCAGACAGGGTCGAGACGTTCATGGGCCGCTTCGAGCTCAGGGGCCGCTGCCTGGTGGAGAAGGGTGTCGAGGTCGAGGATCCCTCGGTCTGCGCGGGCAGCGTCGACGACGGCCTCGTGATCGTCGGTAGAGGGATGCAGGTGGTCTTAAACCGGGATCTCCGCTCCGCCGTGTACAGGGTCGACGGGTCGTGCGCGGTGGCGATCGGCGAAATCCCGAGCCTGTACGGGATCGAGACCATGTCGAAGGCGAGGAAGCCGGGCGTCATCGCGTGTTACGAGGGCCTAGCGCACGTCGCTGTGGGTCGGTGCAGCTTCAGCGACCTGCCGAAGCTGGCGGAGAAGGCGGCCGCCCTCGCCGGGGGGAGGTACTCGGAGATCTACAAGCGCTGCTACCAGAAGTGGAGGGACGCGAGCGGCGAGGAGGTGGTATCCCTGGTGGAGGAGCTGACGCACAAGAGGCACCTCGACCTGCTCGAGGAGCTCGGGGAGGGTGAGCGGCGGTGAACTGGCAGAGCCTGATCGAGAGGCTCCTCGGCATCGAGGCGGGCCTGAGGGAGCTCGCCGCCAGCGGCAGGCCGCCGAGCAGGGAGGAGCTCGAGAGGTGGCGGGACGAGCTCTACAGCGCGTGGGAGGAGTGCACGGAGAGCGGGGTGGACTGGGACGCTTGCTCCGCTCTCTACCACGCGCGCGACGCGCTCCTGGCGGTCGATGAAGCCCTCCACGGGGACGGGCTCTCGGCTCAGGAGAGGGTGCGGAAGCTGCGGAAAGCCGACGAGGAGCTCGACGAGGTGGAGAGTAGGGTGAAGCTCTACGCGGGCAGGCCCTGCCGCTGGGGCAAGCAGCTCGGAGAGGCTGGGCTCAGGTACACGCTCCTCATCAACGACGTGGCGGCGTGCGTCCACGTGCTCGCCCAGCACCTCCTCGAGATCGAGCCGGAGAGGGTGGAGGGTAGGTGCTTCATCTCTAAGAGCGCGGAGCCGGAGGCGGTCGAGGTGTGCAGGGAGTGGGACGCTTTCGTCGAGCGGGCCAACAGGAAGAGGCTGTACACGCAGCCCGACTACGCGGCGCTGAGGGGCTACGTGACCGACGGGAGGGTTCAGCTGCGGGTCGGGAGCGCCTTCGGGCACCTGGCGGAGATCGACGTCAAGCGCCGGAGCGTCAGGTACTACGACACGGACTGGCTCGTGAACAAGCTCACGGCTAGGCTGCTCGAGGAGTACGCCGGCGGTAGGTGCAGGCTCGAAGAGGGTAGGGGTGTGGGCGTCGAGAGGCCCTCGCTCGAGTGCGAGGGCGCCGACCCGAGGAGGGCGGCCAGGGTCTTGGCGCTGACCACGAGCATGGACGAGCGCATCTACGAGACGGCGGGGCGGGCCACCGAGGAGGGCACGAAGCTGTGCGTGGAGGAGGAGCTGCTGGGCATCCTGGCTCCGCGGCGCTAGGGGGTGGCCGCCTTGACCGGCTACGGCGGGCTGCTCGAGCGGCTGAAGAGGCTCGAGGTCGGGCGCGGGGAGCTCGGCCAGGCGTTCAAGCTGCTCGAGGCGGCCTGCCTGGCCTCGACCGGCGACCCGCAGCGCTGCCGCCTCCTCGCCGACCGGCTCCGCGACCACGCGCTCTTCGGAGAGCAGCTCGACGCCGGGGAGGTCGGGGAGGTTCTAGGCCGGTTCGAGCTCAGGGGGAGCTGCCTGGTGGAGAGGGGGGTGGAGGTGGATCCGCGGGCCTGCCGGGGCGGCGGCCTCCTCGTGGTCGGCAGGATGGGGGCGGCGCTCCTGCTCGGGGGCTCCGCCGCCGGCCTCGCGCTCGGGGGCGAGTGCGCGGTCGCGGTCGGGCGGGCCGACGCGCTCGACGCGGCCTTCCAGCGCTCCCTCCGCGGCCTGAAGCCGGTGGAGGAGGGGCTGCTCGAGGCCTGGCGGGGCGGCGCCGTGGTCGGGATCGGCGCCTGCAAGCCGGAGCGGCTGGCCGAGCTGGCCGGTAGGCTGGAGCGCGCCGGCGCTCGCTACCCGAAGCTCTACGGGGAGTGCACCTCGGAGGCCGAGAGGCGCGTCGACCTCGACCGGGTGCTGGAGGAGGAGGTCGGGGATTGCAGGAGGCTGCTCTCGGGTGGCGGGCGGTGAGCTGGGACGCCGCCGACGCCCTGTTCGAGGCGGAGAGGCTGCTGAGGGAGGCCGCCCACGAGTACTCGCTGGGGAGGAGCGGCGCCGCCAAGGCGTGGGAGGCCTACCGCAGGCTCGACCGCCTGCTCAAGGAGCACTGCTCGGCCGGCGGGATCGAGCCCTTCTGCTCCGCGCTCCGCTCGCTCCACGCGGCTGCCCGCAGCGCCGTCTCCGGCGCCGGCACCACGCTGCCGGAAGCGAGGAGGGAGGCGCTGAGGGCGGCGGACAGCCTCCTCGACCTCGCGGAGCGGGCTGTCGAGAGCCTGACGGGCAAGCCTTGCAGGTGGGGCGGGAGGCTGGAGGAGGAGGTGAGGCTGAGGCCCTCGATGCTCGTCAACGACCTGGCGGCCTGCGTGCACAGGCTGGCGGAGTGGGCGGCGAGGCTGAGGCCGGTCACCGTGGAGGGCAGGTGCTTCGCGACCGCCGACGCAGACCCGAGGGCGGTCGAGGCGTGCGCGGAGTGGGCCAGGGCGGCGAGGCTCTTCGAGGAGCGCGGCATGTACAGCGCCGGCGACGCGGAGGCGCTGGCCGGCTACGCGAGCGGGAGCAGGGTTCAGCTGAGGGTCGGCAGCGCCAGCGGCCACGCGGCGGAGATCGACGTGGAGCGCGGCGCCCTCCGCTACTACGACGAGGACAGGCTCGTGAACCTGGCCTTGAAGAGGCTGCTCGAGGAGCTGGCGGGCGCGGAGTGCAGGCTCGAAGAGGGTAGGGGCGCGGGCGTCGAGAGGCCCTCGCTCGAGTGCAGGGTGGGGGACGCGAGGGCGGCGGCCAGGGTTCTCGCCGCCGCGACGAGCATGGATCTCCGCATCGGAGACCGCGTCGAGAGGGTTGTGGAGGAGGCCAGGAGGCCCTGCGTCCTGCGCGGCGTCGAGGAGCTGCTCGGCCTCCGCTGAGCCCCTCCGGCTCGGCAGCCCCCAGAGCGCTCGAAGGCCTCGGCCCTGCAAGGAGGCCCTCGGGGCGCTTCCTCGGCCCCTAGCGCGCGGCGAGCGAAGCTTTTTTACCCCGCGGCGCCCGGCCAGCCCGTGAGCCTCTTCGAGAGGGCTAGGAGGGTTATCGAGGAGGCGAGGAGGGAGGTCGGCGGGGCCGGGGAGCGGAGGGTCGAGTGCAGGGGCTACCGCGTCGTCGACCTCGAGACGGGGGAGGTGCTCGAGGAGAGCGAGGAGCTCCAGCTCTTCTGCCCGGCGCCGGGCGGCTGGCTCTACGTGAACTTCGAGGATCCCGGCGACGTGGTCTCCGGCTCGAGCCCGGAGGATCTCTACCGCAACCTCCTCCTCCGCGCCACGGCGCGCGACGTCGAGTGGGCCGAGAAGTACTGCGGGAAGGCCGAGAGGGCCCTGAGGGAGGGCGACGGCGACCTCTACAGGCTCTACGCCGGCTACTGCGAGGAGGGGCTCCGAGACCTGGAGGAAGACCTGAGGAGGCTGGACAAGCTGAGGCGCGGGAGGATCAGGGTCGAGCTCATCTAGCCGCAAAGCTTTTCTCGGAGCCCGCGCGCGGCAGCCCGCCATGGCCAGGAAGGTCGAGGAAGAGGGGGAGGCAACCCCATCGGTGAAGTTCACCGTCCTCCTCCGGAGGGAGGAGCTGGAGAGGCTGGCCAAGAGCTTCGGCGTGAGCCTCGACAGGATGCTCGAGCTGGGAGCCTGCTCGCCGGCCCAGGAGGTGCGCGGCCTCCAAGCCTACGAGTGCGAGCTCGCGAGCACGGTGCTGGACGAGGGCACCGGTCAGCTCAAGGTGCGCTTCAACCCCTACGTCGCCGCCGCCCTCGGCGAAAAGCCGCTCGACACCTTCACGCGCGCGAAGATGCTGACCCTCGGCTAACCCACTCCAACCACCCTTCTCTTTCCTTGAACTCGCCCCCTCCCTTTCCCGGTTCACGCCCCCCGCTTAACCTAAGCCAAACGAGCCCGGAAACCGGTTTCCCGGCGAGAGCGACCGCAGAAGAGCAAGCTTTTTTACCCGCCCGCGCGACACCCTTATGGGTGGGGGCGGGGGCGGTCTCGGTTAAAGAGGTTGGGGCGTCTCCGGGTCTGTTCACCCGCTCTCACCCCGCTCCTTTCTCTTCGCACGTTGCCAGCTTCCGCTGCAGCTCTGCTAGAGGCTTTCAGCTCTCTCCTCTAGCCCGTGGAAGCTGGTAGAACCCTTCTCTAAAAAGAGGGCGCTGGCGCTCTCCAAGCAGCGCTCCCCCCTTCTCTCGCAGAGCTGGCGTGGATAGTTAACAGTAAAAACTGTTTATGGATTTGCTTTCTAGCTTTCTGTTTCTGAAAAGCCTTTTTCGTTTTCAAACTTTTACATTGAAATACTCTACGTATATGCTGATTAGGTATTTTAACATTTATATTAGGTTTTTATGCCGGCGCCGCGATGCATTAGCAGTACGTACTGCTAATATGCGGGTAATGGAGATTACCCGCACGCCACACATCCGTCGGACACGGGGCGCAAGCCATTTTAACCCCCCGCTCGATACCTAGGTCGAGAACGCGGCGCCACGCCGCGCACGGGGTTTGTGCCCCCCGAGGGGGCACCCCCCTATGAGGGGGCACCCCCCGTGCGCACGTGCTGTCGCGGCTCGCGAGCCGCGGTGTTTACCGCGGCTCGCGGGCTGTGGCAGACGCGCCCGCGCTTGGCTCGCGCGCTTTCTTTCCAGCAATCCCCTCAGCCACTATGCCGGTTGGGGGGATTGCTGGAAAGAGGGGGTTTTCGGCGATGAGGAGACGTTTGGAGCCGAGACCCCTTCGCGCGCGAGCGGGCGCGCCAAAACGCGCTCCCCGCCCGCCCCCTGCCCACCCCGTCGGCGACGGCGGGGACAGGGCGTGGGCGGCGGCGACCCTGCCCCCGCGGGGAGCGTACGCCGTTTGATGCCTCTTCGTTGCAACGCTCGTTTTTGTGCCTTCTTCGCCTGCGCCATACTCCACACGTTGCACAGCTGCCCCCGCGGCGGGCGGGAGGTTGCCCACCGCCGCTCGATGAGGGGGCGGACAGGGGGGAGGGGGTCATCTCCAACCCCCCGAAGTCCGCGTTTCCCCGAGGGGAGCCGTCCGCCCGGGGGGCGGGCGGGCAAGTGAGGGGGTCGCCGTCGCTCCCTGAGCGACGCCCCCCCTCTCCTCTGCCTCCCGTCCAGCGATTCGTTTTCGCGTTACCGCCAACGGGGGGCAGAGGAGGGGAGCCTTACCCACCCGGGGTCAAGCCGGCGGGCACCGCGTTCGTTGTACGCTGAAGGCTACGTTAGTGTACGCCCGCCGGCGGGGGCTCCCTTGGGTCGAGCGGGGCGGCAAGTGGGCGGGTGAACAGCCCGCCCGGGCTGCCGCCCGCCGATGAAGCCCAAGGGGAGGTCGGGTGTCGGCGAGGGTTTAAACCCTCGCCGGCTACCGACTGGCGGCCCGGGCTAGCCGCCGCGGGCAACCGCGGCGGCGAAGATCCGGGTATCGATGAAGGGGGCGGCGGCGGCTTCCTTTTTCTTAGGGTGGGGAAAATGGCGGAGAAGTCTAAGAGAAAGGCTCGAAAGGTGAACGTGAAGGTTTTGAATAAAGATAGAATTAAGAGAGCAGGCGAGATCTGTGTTGTAGTGAAGGGTGAAAAGGTCAAAACGTTCGTTTTCAAAGTTTCAAAACCTGTACTCAATGATAAGAAACTTATACTGCGCAATGAATATGGAGTCCCGCTTCTGGTAACGAGCACGAGCGGGCTGGCTGCTGACATAGAGGAGTTCTTTAAAAAGCGAGGGATGGAGGCACTCTATGTATACCCAGCTTCGCAACTCACTATAGAATAAACGCGCCCACTTTCCTTTTTTCTCTAGGGTGGGGGGAATGATAGAGAGGATAAGAGTTGATGGAAGAGTTTTCGAAGATTTCAAGTTCGTTGGTTTCGGTTGCTTCGATGGCGATGGATTCCTGATTATCGTAGAGGAAAAAGGAGGAAAGTATTATGCGATATCGTTGACAGGGAGGGTTTACAATGTGACTGTAGAGAACACTCAACTTCAGGTCGAAATCCCCTACGGGGGAGGGCGTGTCTACCGCGCCCCCCTGAGGTTCAAACTATAAACTTTTTCTTTTTAGGGTGGGAAAATGCAAACCAAACTCCAAACCACGCTTACACGCCTCACTCTTTTCGAAAATGCAATAAAGTCTACCGGTAGGCGAAGCGAATTACTGTACTTATGGCAAGATGGAAGGCTTCGACCTTTAAGGTACACCATCCGCTTCCGCTAAACTTTTTCTCCCCCTCTTTTTCCCTCTAGGGTGGGGAGAATGATTTGGAAGGAAGGATTCGCCGGGGTATACTTCGAAGAAGCCTCATACGTAGAGTTCCCTGAGCCGGAGGAGCTAGTGTACCACATGGTGAATGGAGAACTCCGGGAACTCAGCGAACCCGTAATGGAGATGGAGAGAGAATACATCATAGCGTTCAGGGTGCCAGCGCGCGCGCGCGCGCTCGGGCACTGGCAGTGTAGAGTATTCAGAGCGGGAGACCGATATTACCTAGAAATGGAGTGGATACCACAAACCGGATATTCTTGGGAGGAGAGGGTAGTATACAGGCTTAAGAGGCTCTAAACCCCCTGTCCCCCCTGTCTCTTTTTCTCTCTAGGGTGGGGAGGATGGTGGAGAACATACGGAGTGAGGTAGAGAGAATACTTGAGGAGATAAACGAGAGGAGGGAGGTCTCGCTCTCAGAGATATGTAGTCTCTTCGAGTCCATAGGATTCGAGGAGGTCACGTTAGAGTACATAGCTTCTGTGCTGAATGCAAGTCTGGAGGAGGCGAGAGAATATGTTGATCTCCTAATGAGTAGCAGGGAGTCGATAGCGGGTAACCTTGTCTTCTCCTACGTTTCTCCGCTTC
>Ga0080004_1111200_pt1 | contig 12470 bp, 10 predicted proteins | sample WasSprMetagenome_FD_69207 | JGI IMG/M metagenome (GOLD analysis project Ga0080004, IMG submission 69207) | Sulfidic aquatic microbial communities from Washburn Spring, Yellowstone National Park, USA - WS (SPADES assembly) (version 2) | ecosystem: Environmental > Aquatic > Thermal springs > Hot... | reverse complement strand
TAGTCAACGATATCCTACACAAGATAAGCAGGGCTATAGTCAACGAGGCCTTAGAGAACGATTCTATGATTGTTCTCGGAAAGCTCAAAGGCATAAGAAAGAAAGGCAAAGGGAGAAAGTTCAACAGAAAACTGAACAACGGATTCCCGTACTATAGATTAAGCCAGTTCATAGAGTACAAAGCCAAATGGCTTGGAATAAAAGTCGTCAAGGTAAGCGAGAAAAACACATCCAAAGCATGCCACAAGTGTGGAAACAAGGGGCTTCGAATCGGGAGCCTCTTCAAATGCCCAAAATGTGGCTATTCGTGCAACGCAGACTACAACGGAGCCGTGAACATACTCAAGCGGGGATACGGCTATACGCCGTATCCAGGGGCTGGTTTGACACAGCCCTTAACTCGGTAGGATGAGGGCTATGGAAAGCCTAACGAACCGAGAATCTCCCGGCTTTAGCCGTGGAGAGTGTCAAAATTATGAGGAAACTACAGAATAGTTAAAGCTACATTACAAAGAACTCAATTAAACCATGTGTATACATGTAGTTTATCATATAGCTTCTGCAAATGCCTCTACTTCCTCTTTTCTAGAATCGATATGATACGGATTAGGAAAGTTTTTGAGGAAATTCTGTATCCATCTTTACGAAATTCTTTACACCTACTGTCTATGAAGTATGGAGTCGGCAATTGTTGAACGATTTTTAGGGAAAGTTATTATAGTAAGAAGTGCTCAATTTTCAGCAAAGCATGAGGACAGTGTTGCTTGATACTACATTGAGAGAGGGGGAATTATATAGACCATTAAAGTTATCTGTGAAGGTTGCTATAGCTAAAGCTTTACTTGAAGTTGGATTAAAGAGGATTGAGTTAACTCTAGCTTATCCTCCTAGAACTTCCTCGGAAGATTTGAAGAGGGTCTTGTCGATAGTGAATGATCGTGGAGCTGAAGCAGTCATACACTGCCGTGCATGTAGAGAAGATGTAGAGAATGCAAGTAGATATGTTCCTTGGGGTATAGCTGTCTACATGGCTTTAAGCAGGATTCATGTAAAACATAAGTTTGGAAAAGATAACCATGAAGAAATAACTAGAAGGCTTATAGAGGCAGTTGAATTATCAAGAGAGATGGGTTTCAAATACATTCGTGCAACTGTAGAAGATGCTTCAAGAATATACCTTGAGGAAAATATAGGTAAGCTAATTGAAATAATCAACGTATTAAAAGATGCAGGCGCTACAATGATAAGTATACCAGATACCTCAGGTCTATTAACACCCTCTATTTCAAGAGAATTCTTCAGGGAGCTGAAGAAGCATACTCAAGCCCCACTTTCAGCTCATTTCCATAATGATTATGGATATGCTTCTGCTAATACTGTTGAAGCTATACTTGCAGGAGCTGATGAAGCCCACGTTAGTATCCTTGGCTTAGGTGATAGAAACGGCATCGCTGATCTCTACGAAGTAACCGCTGCTCTAACCGATATACATAAACTAGAACTAGGTATTAGGAGGGAATCTTTAAGAAGCTTGTATGAAGTCTTCAGCAAATTAACTGGGATCAAAATTCCGGCTAGACATCCATTAAGCGATGAAGCTAGAACTATTAGAGCTGGAGTACATCAAGCTATGACTACTAAAGCTCCTGAAGGATATATACCTAGGATGAAACTTAGGTACGATTTCGATTCTCCACTCTATGAAGCTACCCCATTCATTAGTAAAAAGCTTATAGAGAGAGTACTTAATGGATACCCCGTATACTCCGAGAAGATTAAAGAATTAACTGAATATATAGGTGCAGAAGCCTCTAGACTAGGTGGAAGACTATCTATTGAGAAGTTACATCAAATATTCTCAGAAAATGGATTAAGCATACCCTGTGAGGAACTAGGACAATACTTTGGATATATACGTGCATATGTTTTACTGAAAGTTAAGAATGGTCAACCAATTAACTCATTAATCGAAGAGCTAGCTAGCTGGAAAGAAGTAGAACTAATCCAAGAAGTTTCTGGAGACTGCGATTTACTATTAATGGTTAAGATGAACCCAGAAGTTGAAGAAAATATACAGAAGATAAAGAAGGCACTCGGCAACGCTGTAGATAGGATAAACCTCCTCATTATACGTTAACGAAGCTTCTCCATTAGCTCGAATAATTCTTCTTCTACGCTGTAGGATCTAGCCCTCCATGATACATAGTCTCTATCAATGGTCTCAAGTTTCGTGTAGAGGACCTTTGCAGCCAGATCAATCTCCCTTAGACTACCAGGCTTGATAAGGATGATATAATCTTCGGGAGATAAGATCTTAACGTTTATCATTGTTTTAGAAATTCTCTCCACCATCTTATCACCCCACCTGAGAGGGTCAGGCTCACTGCAGATTGTCAAGAAATTATTCATCTGAAGATCAAGTACTGTTAAGCAACCACTTCTCTATGTGAGCTTTCCAAAGAATGACTCACTTAAAATAGCTGTAAGTTGGTGGAAATCTACTTCTTTTACTGCAAACTGTATATCTTTCGACCAATATGGTATTCTATAGAAATTCACTGCATAATCACTTATTAAAGCATATGTTACCCCAGATTTTTCTAGCACCTCTGAAAAACGTCTTACAGTATACTGTAAAGTTTCATCCAAGGCATCATTCCGTCAATGTACGATATCATGTCAATTTTTCTATATGACCCTACTTCTCTCTTGATTCTACTGATCTCTTGCTTATCCAGCATACAGAATCATTTTGTATTGATGTATAATTTAAGAATTCTTAATGCTGTCACGCTAACTATGCTAATCCCTCTCTAGTCATGGTTAGTATATCTGCTAGGAAGCTGAGCAACCCATGCCAAGCAGAACGCCAGAGAGTGCTGTTAACCATAATCTAAGCAATCCCTCGTCATGCTTCTCCTTATCCATAGTTGAGGGGTTCGTTATACCTAATACATGTTGCTATTTAAGCATACACCTACTTCAACGTCTCATCCAGATATTCAAACATGTCTTATCTTGCTTTATCAGGCCTTGTGCTGTAATGGATGTTCTTATCTCCTTTTGCCCTCGTAGGCTCACAATCCATAAGTCTGGAGAAGTGATTCGAGATGTTAGACTGAGTCTAACTCAGCCTCACAGCTATGTCTAGCTTTGAACTTCACCGTCTCCAATTAATTCCAGTAGGTTAGCTTAGCAGAGTCTACAAAGCCTTTAAAGAGCTTGTCTTCAGTTTAGAGATTTAACACCAATAATATTTTAACGGTTCAGGAGATGGACATGTTAACTTATGGTTTACGGCTAGGGGGAGATGTGAGTATATGGAGATATTTGATCTAAGGTTGTCCAGACATTCTATAGCAGGTTATAGTATAATGCTAGCATACTAATGTATGATAGGAATAGTGAAGCTGGTAGGCTCTTCTCCCACCCGATCCCTCTTGAATGTGTAAGGGCTGAGGAGATCATTACTAATTGGGTTATATGTGCGATGATGAATATTAATTGGAGTAATGGGATTATAGAGTCAATCTGGATATCCAGGTATTGGAGAAGCAGTAGGAATGCTAGATAAATGTCTATGGGTATGAATGAGGAGAGGGAGGCAACCAATAGTCCACCAAACCCTCCACTATATGGTGAGAGAATCTCTCCAGATAGCAGGATGTATCCTAGCACTATTCCTAAACTTACAATAGAAGTTGTAAGGCTTCTACTACCTAGATCAAAGGAGACGTGGAGAAGAACCATCTTTAAAGGCATAGTATACAGTAGCATGACATATACTACTATGACTATTATTCCTAATGCTAAGTATCTTGGGGGCTTATTTGATATATTCTCCATTAAGGGAGCCATAGATAATATTCTCAGGATACTTGTAGATGGAGGGGTCTTAGATTCCGCACCCATGTCTCTCATCATCTTCTCTACTATAAGTAGCCCTTTCTCATTCAACACATACCTACCTCTTCTAGCTTGGCTTATCAAAGGCTTCAAGAATTCTAGATGATAGTATAGTGTTCCATAGCTTACATTTAGTAGCAGCTTGAGCTGAGTAGCACTCATCTCTCCACGAGTATATAGTAGAGTTAAGATCTCTCTTCTTAGAGGATTCTTCAAAAGACTATAAACTTGTTCTAAATCAATGGCCCCCTTAGGCTCCATTCTCCATGATATAATGTAATACTCCTTGATATATTTCTCCTAGGATTCCCCTTGCCTCCCTGAAGAGAGTATTAAAGCATATCTAGAAGCTAGAGAATCGTGAAGCTCTCGGTTACTCCTTATATAGATTAGAGTAAACCACATATTAAGGTAATTATTCAAGGCTTCAGATAAGCATATATCGCCTATACAGTGTATAGATAGTCTCCGATAAATCTCGAGAATGGAAAAATTATTAACTAATTTAATCTCTTAGAGAATGAAGAATATGGCGAAGTCGCTTGCATTAATCTTATCAATTTTATTAATGACTTCTATAGGTTTAGTTACAGCTTCAAGTCAAGATAACTTCTCCAGCTCCCTCATGTCCTCTGATAGGATATCTAGAAGCAGGGTAGAAAGCTTATTGAAAGAAGTTGAAGAACTTTTAGATGAAGCTAGAAAAACGATAGACCAAGCAGAAGACGCTGGCTTGGATGTTCAGATTTATAGAGGGGTCTTTGAGGCAGCTCAGGCAAAGTATCAGGAAGGGCTAGAGCTATACAATAATGGAGATTATGATAAAGCATTCTCAACACTAATATACGTTAAGACAAGAGTCCAGATAATCATCAAAGCTTTACAAGGAGTGGTGGGAGAAAAGCCTTCGGTAAAGCCTTCAATACAGATGGTTGAGAATAAGCTTAAATCATTAGAAGATAAGTATGAAGAGCTAGAATCAACTGTAATACAGCAGACTGAGCTGGAATCGTTAGAAGACCAGCTTAAGCAAGCCTATGAACTAATTGCAAAGGCCAAAGAAATACTGGATGTAAATTATCAAGCTGCATACTCTCTATTAATGAAAGCTGAAGATATCTTAAAACAAGTTGAGGAAGCTATTATAGTATCATCCCATACTACTAGTAGAGTAACTAAAACTGAAGTCGAGGCATCACCCGTCGTTGTTCAACCTACTCCTAAAACTACAATAACTGAATCTACTCTCAGCACTTTTACTTCTATTCTACAACCCTCTGCAACAGAACTTGAAACCACCCAAATTGGTGAAGTTAATATAGAATTGGAGAAGAAAGATGGAGAATACAAAGTTGTCGTAGAGCATGTAGAGCGTTTAATTCGATATGAAAATGGCACAGTACTAATAAATAGGGAGAAGATAGTCACTGTAGGGGATAAGACTATTGTTTCTATTAGTAAAGAACTAGTCTACGGTAAGAATGAGTCGAGGAGTATAGGTCAGGTATCTGTGGAGCGGGAGCAGAACATAGTAGGTGCATGGTTGAAGGTCTCCATGAATGCTCCTCCTGAGATCTATAATCTTGATAAAGTTATAGAGGCACAGATAGTAGAAGCTGAGAAGAATAGGGTTAGGATTAGGCTCAAAGCTCCAGATAATACTTCAGGCAAGCTCTTTATAATAGAATTATCTCCAGAGCTTGTAGACATAGAAAATATCTTGGGATTCAATCTTACGGTTAATAGTGAGAAAGCTATTCTAGCTTCAAGCTTACTAGACCTTGCTTCTGGAATATATGACCAGCCAGCATACGTATTCGTAATCTCAGCAAAAGGAGTACAGATCCTCCTCTACATCCCGCACTTCAGCGAGTATATAATTGAGATAAACGCAATAATACAGAGAATCCTCGAAGTATTCAAAGAAAACCTTCAGAGAATCTTTACAATCCAAGCAGCTACATACGCAACGATAGTAGCTACGATCATACTGATAACATCTACAGCAATCATGACATACCAGAAAAAATATCTACATAAAATCAAGTGAGAAGGCAGAGGCGGCGGCAGCCCCCGAAAGATGATAGGAGAAGCAGAAGCCTAGACGCATAAGATAGTGTCCTACACGTTACCACGCAGCAGCCCCGCCGCATCTTAGTGCTGCTCCCTCCCGGGCCTAACACGGTTCGATGCGTTAGGAAGCTGGAGCCCACTCCTAAGAGTGGGGCAGCCCCTACGGAGCTCCACGTGGACGCGCACTCATTCACTTCTTATGCGTTGTACTTCTGCTCCTCCTACGCTCTTTCAGGTTATCCGGCCCCCGCATGTAGCCCGTCTCGGGTTACAGGGAAGGGCTAGCTCCCCGGCCCTACCTGCCGCCGCCAATTACTACTAGTAACTTCTTCACTTATAAGTGTTAATGTGAGTTCATCTATTTACTGTTTTATATTTGTCTTTCAGCGTTGTTGGTGCTTTCCTGTCAGGTATAGCGCTTTGATAGTGCTTGTTAGTTCTTAGAGTTCTATTTCAGAGAGGACTTTGATTGTGCCGGTTTCTCTATTGATAGCTTGTTTTATTTCTTGATTTATAGTGAGGCTTTCCGGGTTATTCCTTTCTCAGTGAGTTTCCTCCAAATGTGGGTACGAAGACCCCGAGATCATTATCTCTACTTTCATTAAGATTGCTCCTATTAATCTACCAGTCAATGTTACTCGAATTATATCACCATAGCTAACTCTAGTAGCTGTTGCGAGAGCTTACCAGAAAACATCACTCAAATTCTTATTCCTCCTATCATGTACATCAGTTTCAAAGATGCAGCTTAAGTCTCATCTAATAAATAATACTACTCTAGAGATGATGAGCAAATTATAGTAATTATCCACTCTATTCAAGGTAAGAGAGCGTAGAATAAATAGTTTCAAGATTATTTTGTGGACTTCAGACTTATTTTGCTGATTTATCTTCAGCGTAATCTTCAAGGATTTTAGAAGGTATCCATACTACTTTTACTAATCCAGGCTAGAGCTATTAGATTACATTAACATCGCATCATTAGTTCGACAGACCTACTTTATTCTTAAAACATGAGCCTAATAATTATGATTCATATAAAATCTCCATAGTTGATGTTTGTAGTCCTTCCCAATCGTTGATATCTACTACTTCACTAGTCTAACTTTTGTCTTGAGGGTTAATGTATATTTCCTTGTTTTTTTGATATTCTTGTTGATGGTTTACGTTGTTGTCTGCCCGTCTTGTGGTATGGCTAGAGCATCATTCAAGGTTGTAGGTGTTGAGTGTAGGTTCTGTGGGAGAGTATATGATGCTGAGCCAGTATTCTCTGGAGGATTGGATGAGGCTAGGTCTATCGTCTCCAAGCTTAACATGAAGCATACAAAATCGTTTAGGAAGGCTAGGCTACCGAGGTATAGGTGGATAGCTACTGGGAGGAAGCCTAAAGTAGAGCTCTCAGCAGACATGGCCAAGATACTCTACACCCTTGAAGAGAGAGGCGAGATGACCGTCAGAGAGCTATCATACATTCTAGGACTAAAGCCTAGAAGGGTTAGAGAGATGCTGCAAGCGCTTAGAAAAGCCGGACTAGCTCAATGCATCATAAAACCCAAGAAAACTCTAGAATCATTCCTCGAAGACAAGGATATTCTATGATTATGATACTCTCCAAGAGAAAACGTTCAAGAATAGTATCTGAGATGATCATGTTGATTCCGAACTTGTTAAGAATGGTTTACCAACACTACTATCTATAGAGGCTTTGATGTAGTAGCGGATCCTGGAATATCTTAAATTCTTCAAAAGGTTTTTACTATTGTCTCCACCTGTTCTTCTAGGTTGAGTTGAGTCTAGGTAGGGTTGCGCGTGGAGCTTTATGGCTTAGCCTCGGAGTAATCTTATCAAGCTTCTTCGGGTTCATATATTGGGTCATAGTGTCTAAACTGGTTGACGTAGATATCGTTGGAAGAGCCGCTACCATCATAGGGATGGAGGCGCTTCTCGTAGGCTTTCTTAATCTAGGTATACCGGTGGGCGTTCAAAGATTCATGGGCGCATCATATGGCTTAAAAGACTACCGAAAGCTCTCAGAATACTTCTACTCGAATACATTGTTCATGCTTACTGTAAGCTTCTCGATTGGGCTACTCTTCATCCTCCTCTCATCAATATCCACCAGTCTATTCTCACTAGACCCGTTGTCCCTAATCTTCCTAGGGCTCTTGATTATTGTGGGGATGAATGGTTGGCCTAGCATAGGTCAATCATTCTGCAACTCAGTATTAGCTACTGAATATATCGCATTAGGTCAGCTTATCTCCTCTCTTCTCAGGCTTGCTATAAGCCTAGCATTGATCTTTGCTGGATACAGTTTCTCAGGGATAATGGCTGGGTACATTGTTGCGGCTTTAACCTTCTCGACCTTCATGCTCGCTCTCCCAGCGAGGATTCTTACAAGATTCAACGCGAGCTTTTCAGTCTCCCTATCCTCGATCAAAGATTCTATCAAGGCTGGTATGGCCTCATGGATTCCCAACGTTTTATCACTTTCTAGCCAATGGCTTGGAGTGTTAGGTGTCTACGCATTTGTTGGCTTGCCGGAGACCGGGCTTTACTTCATAGCATTAACGATAACATCCATCATAATAAGCTTCTCACAGTCTATCCTCACATTGTCTTTCCCGGTGGTTAGCGGCATGATCGATGGGAGGAAGAGGGTGATGTCTAGGGTGGTCAGGTTCTCAGCTTCATTAATGATGCCGGTCATATTCTTCCTCGCAACATATCCCTATGCTATCCCAACGCTACTAGGGGAAAAATACATAGCATCCTCCGAGCTTATACGGATACTCTCGATAGGCTACATCCTCTCACCTACAATACTTGGATACGTCTATTACGCATATGCAATTGACAGATATCGGGATGTCTTAATAGTGGGGCTCGCTGGAGCGGTTCCGAGACTAATCCTATACTCCTTCATGATAGACTGGTATGGAGAAGTGGGTGCGGCGGTAGCTTTCTCCGCCGCAAGCCCAATACAGCTTCTAGTCATTATGAGAAATGCCCCAAGAGCAAATTACAAGCTTTACCTCAAAGATTACCTGAAGATAGTCATCATACCGGGCATAACCTCGATTACCTTAGCCTTAACTAATTTAAGCTGGCCGATAAGCCTACTAATACTGCTCTCCACATCCTACGTTATTTACGCAAGAATCAACATGATCACAAAAGATGATTTAAGAGAAGTAGGAGAAGCATTGTTCTCAAGAAAGACTCTTGAAAAAATCTATCCACACATAAGACAGCTACTCTCAATAATATATGGTACCTAAGCTATGCTAAAGTGAGCTACCCCGCTCTAAAGGGCGAGGCTTCCCCCTTTTGGCTGGGGCTTCGCGCCTCCAACATCATCTAAGGGTTCGGGGGTCTCACAGCTCCCCCATCCCATAGAGCTCACTACCCTATGGGCTATGTTCACACAAGCGTTCAAATCCCTGTCATATTCCATCCTGCATTTCGGGCATCTGAACTTTCTTCCTTCGACTTGGGCAGCATGCCCACATCTATGGCATGTCTTCGAAGTACTTCTTGTTTCTTCGCTCTTAAATAAGATTTTTGTGGCTGGGTTTTCATTGTTCATTTATGGATATTCAGCTTACTTGAGAATTATGAAGGGATTGGGATATTTACCGCAAGTAGGTAACGTCTTTCCACATCTTACAGTTGAAGAGAATCTAGAAATGGGTGGGTACGATCTAAGCAAGAATATACTTAAGTTGTGGAGATAGTCTTAAGAGTCTCCTTCGGATATGTGCCGAACGGCAAGCTTAAGGGGGCACAGTCAATTAAAAATGCAGGTGTGGATATGGGAACGATAGGGATCTAACGGATAGAAATAAATCCTAACCAACCGACAACAGTCACTAACGTCACAAATCTCCAAACGAAAATACGCTATGGAGAGAAGCTTAAATAGTCTAGAGACGAGTTCCCTAGATAATAGGTTGGAGAGACTATTCTTCCAATGTATCACACAAACAGTATTACATAGGCAGGAGGATCGATAAATTCTTGGAAAAACTTATCTGAGACGTCGGTCGATCAGCCAATTGGGCTAGGGAGGCTACTGGCTTGGATAACTATAAAATCACTGCATCCGAAGCAAGTCTTCATGCATTAGGAAAAACCTACATTGTATCGAATATATCAAGTCTGACCCGTATGTTGGTGGATTAGATGTCTAGAAAATACGGTAAGAAGAAAGTTAGGAAAAAACGTTCAAAGAAGAAGATCCTACTACTCCTACTCTTCGCTGTCTTGATCGCCGGGGTAGCATCTTATCTCGGACTCTACAATCCATCTCGGAGTACTGAGACGAAGACTATTATGCGGAGAGCTGCATTAATCGATGGATTATCTGAAGATGCGCCTAACCCAAGCCTAACAGCTGAGGTGTCCAGCCTCTTAAGGTCTGCAGGCTACGAGGTGACAGTATTTAATGGTAGCAAAGTAAACGTGGAGCTTTTCAAGAATCTCCCCAACATGGGTTTCACATTGATTATCATGAGGCTTCACGGCGGTAGGATTCAGCAACCCATAGGATTATTCATCGGCTCAGGAATATTCGCTGAACCGTTCAGAGAGGGGAAGTATGAGTACGAGTATTATTCAGGCTACTTCCTGAAGGGCGTAGCATACATCGGTGGAAAAGAATACTTCGTCATAACGCCTGCCTACGTTTCCGAGAAGCTTCAGGGGAGATTCCCAGATTCGGCAATAATAATACTGAGCTGCTACTCTATGTGGGACCAAGTGCTAGCATCCTCATTTATAGAGAGAGGAGCATCAATATTCGTGGGCATAGACCATAAAGCAGACGTAGAGTATCTTGACAGAGTCGGGCTTGAGCTCATTAAGAATATATCTCAAGGAGTCGGTATAGAGGAAGCAGTCTCCAAGACTATGGAGAAGATAGGGCCAGATCCATCAACAGGCGCTAAGCTACTCTACATCAAACGTGACTGAGAATTATTCCGGGTATTTGTTCTAGATTTTCTAGAAGAGAAGATTTAAATAGATCCAGGGAGAACAATACACCAAGAAGGTGTGGTAAATGCCTGTCCAGTATTATGTTGGTGGAGAAATACCTTTGATAGGCTCAATCTCAACGAGCACATTCTTAATGATCGGACTCATAGTCGTAGCGGCGATAACTCTCGGAGCACTCTACCTACGAGGATTCAAGCTACCCTTCAAACCCTAACCTCAAAATTTTTCTATAACTATCCATAGATCTTCTTGGAAGACTATGGCTAGGTTGGGTTATCAACAAATAGTATGCATTATATTGCTTAATCTCGTAGCCCTCTGGCTAACATATGGATACCTGGTTGCAGCAAACCCATTAACTATCAGGGAATTACAATTACCAAGTAGATTAGATTGTAGGCTCCTAGTCTACTATCCAGAGAGGTTGGTGTATGGTGAGAGATTTAGTATATCTGGAATGCTTGCCTGTAAAAGAGAAGCTCCACCAGAACTGATTGCTCAAGCCCTGCTTATATGTGGGGACATACATACCTTAACTGTTAACGCTAGCATTGTTAAAGCCGATGGAACCTTTAACCTGATTTTAGAGCCTGATTTTCTAAAGCCTTCCACAGGCAAGGCTCAATGTAGTTTAACAGTCCATGTAATATCGAAGACTGTTTCCATGGGATTAGTGGATAAGAAGACTCTGACAATGGTTGTTCCGAGCTGACGTCTATGAAGAAGATCATAAAAGTGCTTTGCCCAATCCTAATTCTTTCCTCATACATGAAGTTGATCTCATTCTCTGGGGCTGCCTCCATATTTATGATACGTAGGTGGAGTATGCTTAAGCCTTTAAGCATAGTGTTCGTGAGCGAGCTCATAGACTGCTTAGCCGTATCATTTATAGCATTCACGATATCTATCCTAGTAGCATACAGGTATAGGACGTTTCTATCTTTTCTTTTCATCATTCTATCTACACTATCTATAGCCTCTTCGATCTCAGCATTATATCTATATTCGACGTCTCTGTCTCTCGCTGTCGGCTTCTTAATATCAATCTATACGACTCTTTTGAAAAGAGATACAGAACTAGTCTCGATTCTAAGATGGCTTCTAGTATCACTCATCGTACTCGAAGCTTTAGGCTTTTCAGGATGGCTTCTATACCTGCTCCATGGAGGGGTCAACCCATACACTGAGCCAGCCCCCCTACAAGACCTCGAAGCAAAGATGGTATACTCCTTGAGCCCGCTGACGCCGGTCTTCATGACGATATTCATGCTCTCAGTATTCCTCACAGCCATTGCCAGGCCTCTAAAGCCCGTAGAAGAAAGCAGGCCTGCGGAGCAGCTGGGAAGAGTTAAGGCTTTCCTAGAAGACGTGGCCAAGAACGTGGACCAGCATACTGATAGATATTATCCCTGGAATCTGATACTGTTATCATCCTCTCTCATACTCCCAGTCCTCGCCGTCTTCCTACTATACTCTCCGATGGTTAATCCATA
>Ga0080004_1113960_pt1 | contig 12474 bp, 13 predicted proteins | sample WasSprMetagenome_FD_69207 | JGI IMG/M metagenome (GOLD analysis project Ga0080004, IMG submission 69207) | Sulfidic aquatic microbial communities from Washburn Spring, Yellowstone National Park, USA - WS (SPADES assembly) (version 2) | ecosystem: Environmental > Aquatic > Thermal springs > Hot... | reverse complement strand
GTACCCACCGGCCCGGAGGTGCTCGACGGCTGCCTCGACCCCAGCGACCGTCCGGTTCAGGTGGGTGGGGAGAAAAACATCTCGGGGAAGCAACCTCGCGACAGAACGCAGTTCTTCCAGGACTCGCCCCGCACATTCCCCAACGTGCACGTTTACGACCCCAGGTTTCCCCGCCAGGGCGGCCGCTCGCCACGTCTCAGCGCCCAGCGACACGATGCTACTATGCTCAATGGGACCTGCCAGGGGTTCGCCGAGTGCAACCTTGACCCCCACTACCCGCTCGATCGACACCAGGTCTGAGGTGATAGATCCCGTGAGCGTGGCGGGTGGCCAGGTGTACGATCCACTGTACGCCAGAGACGTCAGTCCATACCTGCTCAGCGCCAGCAACCGTGTGTGAAGGGCCAGCAGGCCAAACCCGAAGCTGTCGAACCCCAGAAGCCCCACGACAGTGGTTACCCCCGCCATGACCAGTTCCTCTTCGGGCACCTCACATGTGCGCGATGTCGGCCCGTAGACACCGCCGCCCCCGATCACATGCAGGTGGAGGTCTACGAACCCGGGAACGACGATCAGGCCCTCTGCATCAATCGTGGCGCAGCCGCCGGAAAACGGCCACCCCAACCCCCTTCCCACCGCCAGGATGCGGCCACCGAACGCAACGACGTCGCAAACGCCCCTCGGCTGGGGGTCGTACACCTCTCCACCCTTGATGACCAGCGCCTGGAACGTCGGAGGCTCGCTCTTCACACTTGGCTACCCCCTTGTATCCTTAAGCTGCCCGATTGGGCCTGGAACACAGTTCCAGAGGTCTTGATGGGGTCCCCGGGTGAAACCCAGCCGCGAGGTGGGTTTTGGGGTAGTGCTGCACCCCCCTGCGGCTCGACCGCTTCGGTTAGATTGCATCCCCACCGCTGGCTGCGACTGCTTACCCCATACTGACGCCCCCCGGCGTAGGGGCCCGGCAGCAGCAGGCCGGCAGTGCATCGCCCCACCGGGGTGAGCTCTGATCTCAGCAAGGCTGCAGCGACGCCATCGGCACCCGGGGGCCCCAAAACTTCACCAACCCAGCACGGAAAGGAGGTGACAGCTCCATGAACGCCCTCTTTGCCGGAATAGACGTCAGCCTGGCCGAAAACAAGGCCGTATTCCTGGACAGCACCGGGGAGGACGTGGCCACCAAGCTCAGGTTCCCCAACAACGCCCTGGGCTCTGAGCTCTTCCTCCACAAGACACTCGAGCTCTGCTCCCAACTCAACCCAGAACGCCTCCTGTTCGGCTTGGAGGCCACGTCCCTCTACGGCTGGCACCTGGCCATGGTCTTGAACCAGGCAGCACAACTCGCCCAGTTCCACCCAGCCGTCTACCTCCTGAACCCCCGCATCGTCAAAGGATTCAAGAAGTCCTACCCCCGCGTGCCCAAGACTGACTGGGCCGACGCCTGGGTCATCGCCCAGAGGCTCCGCTTCGGCCAGCTCCCCACCCCATTCCGCTTCGACCAGCGCTACTTCCCACTCCAACGCCTCACCCGCCTCCGCGTCAGGCTCGCCAAGGACATCACCCGCGAGAAGAACTACTTCCTGACCTACCTGTTCCTCAAGTGCAGCGGCCTCACCACGGAAAAGCCCCTCTCGGACTTCTTCGGCGCAGCGGGGTCCGCCCTGGTCACGGAGTGGTACTCGGTCGAGGACATAGCAGCCACTTCCCTGGAATCCCTGGCCCAGTTCCTCATCGACAAGAGCGGCAACAAGTTCGCCAACCCCGTCGAGGTAGCCCGCCAGATCCAGGTGGCAGCCCGCCACTCCTACCGCCTCCCCACAGCCGTCAAGGGCGCCGTCAACCACATCCTGGCCTCAACCTTAAGGCACATCCGCTTCCTGGAAGGCCAGCTCCACGAGGTCTCCGAGGCCATCGCCCACGAGATGAAGGGCCTGGACAACCCCCTGCTCACGCTGCCAGGCCTGGGACCTGTGTTCACGGCCGGCATCCTCTCCGAAATCGGCTCCATCACCAACTTCGGCAACGACGACGACCTGGCCGCCTTCTCAGGCCTCACCTGGAACCGCAAGCAGTCCGGTTCTTTCCAGGGCGAAGACTCCCATCTCTCAGGAACCGGCAACGTCTACCTCCGGCACTACTTCGTCGAGGGGGCCAACCGGGTCAGGATGCACGACCCGGTCTTCCGCGACTACTACCAGCGGAAGTTCAAGGAGGCCACCATCCACCAGCACAAGCGAGCCCTTGTGCTGACCGCCCGCAAGCTGGTGAGGGTCGTGTTCGCTCTGCTGCGCGACAACCGGCCCTACTCCCCGCCCGGAAAGGCAGGGTCATAGCTACAGGCCGCCTGACAACGTCACTCCTCATGGCACCCAACTCCTTGCCGTTCCCTGGAAACCCGGCCTACCAAGGAGGAGAGCCTTTTGTTGCTCCCACGCTCACAACCGGCTCAACTCGTACATCCGTACCGCTTGACATGCACACCCCATTCTAACTGCCCTTGCCAGATACTCCCGCACAAACGCTTCCACCTCAGCCACCGACAACCCCTCCTCCCGGCTCACCGCAGCCAAACCCTCACCGGAAACCAGGCGCAGGACCAGCTTCCGACCCCGCTCACACCCCGGCACATCCGGCCACCCCCTCCGCCACACCTCCTCCAGCATCCCGGCCAGCTCACCGCGCACCGGCACCAGCGGTACCCCGGCCTCCACTATCGCCCTCCGCGCCCGCTCGGCTAGACCACCCGGAAGGCACTCATAATCCCCCGGCAGCGCAAATCCCCGTTCCTCCACCGCCCGGACCACCAGACCAACCAGCGACTGCCGGCGCAGCCTCGTCCGCGCGGGCTGCCGCCTGCCCGCCTCCACCTGAAACCCGGCCACCCGCAGCGCTTCCCGCCAAGTTCCGAACAAGACGCGCACCGCTACCGCAGACGGCCAGTCAGACCGACGCTCCCTGAGCCGCAGCGCATCATAAGCCGCACCCGTGGGCACCCTGCCCAGCCTTTGAGCGGCTTCCCGCAGCGCCGCAACCGCCTCGCTGTAACACCTTCCCGAAGACCGCCACCGAACCTCTGAACTGCGCCGCCGAACCGGCAGCCCCGCCGCCTCCAGCGCCGCATTGAAGCTCCCGAACAGGCGCCGGATGACATACCAGCACGGGCCTCCCGTCCCGTTCAGGTCCTTCAACGTGGGCACCCGGCCCAGGCGCTCGGAAAGCGCCCGCAGCGCCGAAACCACCGAGTCCCGGTCCCAGTCCTTCTTCGCCAAGCGTCCGCCCACCTCACAATCGCCGTCCTGAGGCACGCGGGCCGGGTTTCCCCGGCCCGCTCACCCCACACCTCAGCTTCCAGCCACCGCCGCCTTCAGCTTCTCCCCCGGGCGGAAAACCGGAACAACACGCGCCGGCACCTCAATCACACCACCCGTCCGTACGTTCCTCGCCTTCTTCGGCCCCCGCCGCACGGCCGCGAACGTCCCGAAACCCACTACCGACACCTTGCCGCCCTTCGCCAGCTCCTCACTCACCGCCTCAAACACCGCATCAACCGCCTTCGCCGCCTCTGCCTTCTTCAGCCCGGCCTTGCCGGCCACAGCAGCCACCAGATCGGCCTTCGTCACTCAGTTCACCTCCCTCCCACGCGAATATCGCAAAAACCGCCTCCCGGTTCAACAACCACCCCCGCACGGGAAGCAGCCACGGCGGCGGCACGCTTTCAAGTGCCGCTGCCAGGTACGCCGACCTCAAAACCCAATTCCACCAGGCCTTCTCTGAGTCCTCCCTCGGTAGCACCCACGCCAGGGCAACCGAAGCATCCACCACGTAGCAGCCCTTCAAAACCGCCTCCCTTCCTCCCGCATGGCCCTCAGCTCCGCCGCGGAAAAACTCCCGGCTAAAGAAGCCCGCAGCCGGTCCATCTTCTCCGCCACAGACCTCCGTCGCACAGGAACACGCTGCGCACCACCGCAGCAACCTCCACGACCCGGCATAGCTCCTCGATCCCACCGCACCACCTATACCCCCGCGGCAAGTAAGCAGCAACTAGCCAGCCACGAGCACGCAGTCCTCCCAGACCCCGCACACCCGGCACTTCCACGGCCGGGGCGGCACGGGCCTCACTTCACCCCACTCCAGCCGTCGGAAAAGCTCTACCGCCACCTCCGCCGCTCCGGTATTCACCGGTTCAGCAACTTCTTCGTCACCTACCCGCACCAACTTGTTCGATACCCCAAACACCACCCCGCACAGGTCTGCGTGAAGCTGCGCCACCGGCCACACGTACCGGGCAGGATACGCGAGCGGGTCTTCCCTCTCCACCACCGTGCCGTCCTCAATCCCATCAGGCTCGGCCGCGACAAAAAACCGGCCCACCCTGGCCCACCTGCGCGGCCCTCCCCCCGATACCCCACCAGGAAGCAGCGCCAGCCCGAGTGCCCCATCGCCACCCAGCACTTCCCCACCCGGCAACTCCGAAAACGCCAGATCAACTTGCTCCTCCAGCCCGGCCGGCACCGCCCTCACAACACCCCCGGCCACCGCAAGACGCGCCCGGTCAAGAAGCCACGTCCGAAACACCCGCTCCTCGTTTTCCCTGGCTTCCACAACCGCTGCCCACTGGCACCACTTCAGCCGCGCCACCGCCACCGCCGAAACCCACACCACCCGGTCGGGATCACACCCCGCCCGCACCTTCGCCTCCGCCATCACCCGCCACACGCTACCCAAGCCGCTCCGCCCCCCGCCGACACACCCTCCACCGCCTCCAGCATCTCCATCATCCCGGTCACCCGGTAAACTTCCCTCCAGTCCGCCCGCCTGAATTCACACCTGGGCCGGTAAAGCACACCACAGCACGACCCGGCCTTGAGCCCGCTTCCGCACCAGCACTCCATATCCAACAGGCCTACCTCCACCGGCTCAAGTCGCGCCGCCACCCACCGGACAAAGTCAAGCAGGGTCCGCCACCGGGCCGCCTCCCCAGGACGGCACCGCAGGCCGAACACCCTGCCTGCCGCGCTCCTCAACACCCACCGCAGCGGACGCTTCCGCTTCCTACCATACCGCGCTTTCACTTTCGCGCCCACAATACCCACGTCAAGCCGCCGCCTCCCGCGCTCCAGGAGACGCCGCGGACCGCACTCCACCGCCATCTGCTCGAACAGCTTCATCACCTCGAAGGCCACCACCTGCTCCAGCCCACGCAGGTCCCATACGACTACTTCGCGAGCAGGGGCACCTCGGCTAGCTTCTCGACTTCGCCGTCCGGCCTGAGCAGGTATCTGACCCCGACCACCAGGAGCTCGCTTCCCCTTTCCACCTTTTCGTGCCATTCCACGATCACTCCCTTCTCCTCCGGCCTAGCACGCGGAAGCCAGCAGCTCGGCTCCGGACCCAGCAGCTTCCACCTCCGGCCCGCCACATCTGCAGGCGAGGTCACCACGTCTACGAACCCGACCTCTCCTCCGGTTCCCGCCTGGCCTGCAGCTTCCAACCACCTCACAAAACACGCCAGCTGCCACCAGCCCTCCGGACCAGACTGGCAGCGCACCCTGGCTGCCACCCGGGGATCAAGGCAGCTTGGAATCGACCGCGGCAGACCGCCCGCAAAAGGCGCCCAGCTCAGGTCCTCCACCTGCTTGGCCAGCCACTCGGGTCCGGGAGGCAAGCCGCGGCAGGCAAAGTGAAGCGTCCGCGCACTCCGCCCCATGAACACTGTATAGCCCACCAGGTCCCACCCGCGTTCGAGCCTCAGGGCGGGAAATGCCACGAGCAGCCAGTAAGGCCGGTACGGGGCGAAGTATACTTCGCGGCTGATACTGCGCTTGGTAGCCATGACCGCCACCGCAGTACGCATTTGCCGGAAAGCCACCCTGAGCCTTTCCGCTACCGCTTTCACTTCACTGCCCCGCATCACCACGACCACCGTCTCCGTCAGATCACCGGGACCAGACCCGCAGCATCCCGCCGGAGCACCCGCCGGCCCGGTTGCGACTCCAGCACCAGGAACAGGCAGGGTGAGCCGGGCTGTAAAAGCTGCGCGAGCCGTTCGGCTTCCTTTTCACGCCCAACTACCCCCAGCACCCCGGCGCAGCCCGTCGTCCGGGCATATTCCTCCCCCGTCATGTGACCCACGCGCCTCAACACATGCACGGGCACGGGCCGCAGGTCCTCCAGAGCGTACGGCGCACCACCCAGGAGCCACCAGTTTCGCTGCACTCCACTGCTCACCCGCCCACCGGATCCAGGTACCAGATCGATCCCCCACGCTCTAACCCGCGCTGCCACCTCCGCCAACCACCCAAACGGGCGCAAAATGTGCTCCACAACGCACGCAGGTACCCTGGCCGGCTGCGGAACCCACATCGGCTTCGCCGTCGGCCTGGTCTCCTTCACCCACAGCTTCACCTGCTGCCACCAGCTGCGGTTGCTCCCACAGTGCAGCACCCAGAGATCAACGCCGCCACTCCTCTGAAGCACGCTGCCGTGCTTTCTCCACGGCACCGGCGGCCTCAGCAACACCACAACCCTGTCTTCCCGTACCACGCCCAGCGAAAACGCCCTGTGGTTCGGCAGACCCAGCTCCCGCCTCAACTCGGCACCCACGAACACCTCGTCCCGCTTCAACCCCGCCTTCACAAGCTCCACGTAAAGACGCGACTCCCGGGCCGCCTGCTCTGCATACCACACCGGCACCTGCGTCCCTCGTACCGGTTCGTCCTCGACCAACCCCAGCCGCATCACCTCCTCAACCCCTGCCTGCCCCAGCACCACGTACTTCTGCCGCCTGTCACCCCGAAACTCCCTCACTGCGACAAGACCCCACCGCACAAGTTCCCCCACCACCCGTGAACACCTTGGCCCATCCCCCTGGAACCACAGGTCCCGCACGTCCCTCAGATGCATCGCCCGCACCTTGGCCAGGTCGCCCAAGAGCCCCGCCCACTCGTGCGCGATACTCCGCTGCATCACCGTTACTCCTTCCACACCCGCGCAATGGTCAAGTGCTATTTGCTCACTCCTCCCACTTTCCCTTGTGCGCCAACGCTTTCCGCGACAACGATCAAAAAAGATTGAGTTTGCGTGGCCCGAAACCCTTGCGCCCCAAGGGCTCAAGCCCCTTCAGAACCCGGATTTTTAGTTGCCGCGTTATGCGAACAAATCGCCCGTATTATGCGAAGTTGTCGCTGGCTCGGCATGCCAGCGATGCCAGTTACTGTGGGTAAACGACCACTTCCACTCCTTCCACCTCGGAGGGCACAACCTCGACCGAGTACTTCACGCGGTCGCAGGCGTCCCCCGAAAGCACGCCGCCTTCCACCAGGGCATCCAGCACGTACTTCACCGTGTAGTCGAAGGCGTCGGCATCCACCCGCCTTCGCCTGCGGAAAGTGAAGTGCACCGATGCCTTCCCGATGGGGAAGAGGCCGGCGTCCCCCAGACCCACCAGCGCTTCCTCCACCAGCTCCCGCCACATCTGGCGGACTTCAACATCCAGCTGCACCGTCCAGGGCCTGGACGGATCAGTCCTGAACCACCGGTTGAAGGGCACCGGGGACACAGGAAAGCTCAACCGCAACTCAGGATGGTCGCCCGTCCCGCGAACCAGCTCGGCAGCAACACCTGTGATGTGTTGCGCGCCGCTGCTCCCGTTCTCCGAACTCGACAGCACTCGCCCCGCAAGGTTCAGCGTCCGCAGGATCTCTACTTGGAGAAGACAGCACCAGTTGTATGCCTTCTCCAGCATTCCGAACACATCGACAAGTTCCGGAGCACGACGGTAACCCGCTTCCCCCTGTGTAACAGCACAATTACGCCCATTCCCCTTAGCCGGAATGTCTTCACGTTCCATCCTTCTCCACCTCCACCTGATCCCAATAATGGGTGCGTGAAGTCATGGGACCGAACATCAGCCCATAACCATCCCATTCCGACCCCAGTCCACAGTGAAATGCAGAACGTCCCCTATCAAAGCAAAAAGCCCGGGATTCGCTCCCGGGCATGCAGCACTCTTCCTCAGTCCAGCTTTGCCGTCCGGTCCATGGAAAGCAAGGCCCCCAGCACCTGCTTCACTGCCTCATCATCCCCGGGCCTGGCTTCACCTTCCGCCCGGGTCACAACCTCAGTGCTGCCGAGCCGCTCCACCGCTGCTCGCAAAGCCACCACCTCTTCGCGCAGCTCCGCGAGTTCTGAACGCAGCTCCAGGTACGCTGCTGCCGCTCCTGCCAGCAAAAAGCGCACCGCCTGCCCGCGCGACCCGTGCACCCGGGCCAAGCGGTCCAGCATCTCCACATCCTCGGGCGACAGCCTCACCGTCACCACGCGCAGAGGTTGTTCCCTCCTGTCGCGAATACGTTTGCTTGCGCCAGATCCCTTGTGCCTCAAGGCTTTCACCTGCCGACAACCCCAAAAATGTATTCGCGATGCCCGTTCACCGCGGGCCTTCTGCCCATCGCGTATTCGCGGTAAGAGCAAAAACCCGTGCGGCTCAAGCCTTTTTGGCTCCGAATGCGTATTACGCAATTGAGCCCCACCCGAGGCATGCGTATTCGCATCCGAAACCGAAATCCTTGTGGCACAGCGATTTTTGCCCTTAAAATCGTATTACACGGATCAGCACAGCCCCGCAGCCATGGCAGCCAAGTACCCGAGGGCGTTGGCAAACAGGGCATCCTCACCCAGCACGAGCCCGGGAAGAGAACGCCTGAGCCACGGGTAGAGTTCCGCACCGCCACCTCCGGTCAGGATCAGCCGGCCAACCAGGTCAGCAGCCCTCCCCCACAGTCTCTTGACGCCGGCCGATACCTGGTTCGCCAGGGCCTCGCGCGCCACCTCTGCGTCAGGCTCCAGATCAATTACCTCTCCGCGGAAGGTGAGAACACCCCGGTTCCACATAAAGGCCCGTTCCACCCACGAGATGTCGACCGGTTCTCCGATGCGCTCCTGAAGCACCTTCCACACGTACTCGTGAACCGAAGAAATACCCCGGTCGATAGTGGTGCACCTGTCGACATCCGGCACAAGCCCGGCCGAGGTCCTCACTAGCATCAGAAGGTCCGTCGTCCGGTAGCCAACATCGATAACCCCAACCGCCATCTCGAGCAAAGAGCGGTCGCGAACCTGCCCATCTTCACGGAGCAAGGCGTGCAGGTATGCCCCACCGGCCTGAGGAAAAACGCTTACCCTGCGCAGTGTGATATGCACGGGCGGCCGGCCGTTCAGAGAAACCTGGCACGAAGTACCTTCAACCCATGGCTTCACCTGCTCCCGGGCAGCAACGAACACCTCAAGTGGAAGCCCGATCCCCACGTCCGTATCTCCGGCTACACCGAGCGCGGCGCACGCCGTAAGGAGCAGAACCAGGGTGTTCTGGTGCGCCACCTGTTCCTTCAGATCCCAGGCCCGTACTGCTGTGTCCTTGTGCATGGCAGCTTCTCCCACCACGAAAGAGCCGCGGACCCTCGCACCAGACAGCTTCACATGATAATCGAAGCTCTTGGCCGTTTGACCCGGCAGCGCAAACATCTTCCGGCCCTCATCCGGCGCCACCAGGGATGGAAACACAACCTTCCTGCCCCCTGGAGCAACTCCCTTGCAGTACCCGTACCCCACATCTATTCCCAGTCTCACACCTTCCACCTCCCGTCACAAGCTTCATGGCCCGGCAACCACAAACTCCGCCTTGGCCGTTCTCGCCATGGTTATGACATCCCACGGCGGCGGCATAAACCGCCGCGCTTCCACCACGAGCTGAACCTCCACCCAGTTGTCCCGCACCGTAATGACACGGGACACTTCAACCACACCCGCTTCCACCACTCCTAGTTCAGCCAGGTTCGCATTCAACACCTTCTCCGCCTCCTGCTTCGCCTCCACCGGGTCAAGCAACACCTCCCGCGCGTACACCGTTCCCCTGGCGTCAACCTCCTCCCTCACCCTGGCCGATCCCGCACCTGCCAGGGCAGCGGCATCGACCGCCTTCTGCAACCTCCCCCACAGGACCCACACCCTGAGAAGGTCGATCCCGACCACCAAAAGCAGGGCGGTGACCCCAAGAATCACCGCCAGCCACACCAGCGCAATACCGCGTTCAGACCTCCACATATCACTTCACCAGCCTCACGAACCCCCCGACCCGCCCAGGCAGGTACCGGTAGGCGATCTGTGCTAGCACCACCCTGTCCACTTCGGGTCCCCGCGCGGATGTCCCCCGGAAGAGCAGCATTCGGTACACGACTGCATTTCCTTCCGGCACTAACGTGTTCACTCCAGGAACAAGTTCAACCCACCTGCTTCCTCCGTCCGTGCTCACCTCGTACCGCACCTCAGACCCCGCCGGGACCTGAGCCTCCACTTCCAGGCGCACCTTGAAGACCGGGACCAGCGCGGGGAACACCACCGACCTGAACTCCGCATGGTCCGCGATAACGCCTCCACCAATAGCACCGGCCACAGACCTCGCCGGGTCAAACACCCAACCGCTGCCGCCCCAACCCGCGTACCTCACGCCCCAGGGCGTAACAGCGACCCACTCGAACTCACCCCACGGCGAAGTTGCTGCTCCAAGGCCCTCCCCGCCCAGGTCTAAGTCCAGAGCTGGTATCCTTACCACCCCAGCCGGACCATAGCCGTACGAACGCGCAGTCCTTCCCACTATCACGGAATAGCCCAACCCGTGCACAGCTACCCCGCACGCTCCGGCGACTTCCGCTTCCCACTGCAGGACTTCCACAAAGCCCGAAGCAGACAGGGCAAAACACCTAACCTTGCTGCCATCAAGCACCGCCAGGGCCTGCCTGCGGGAATCCCATGAAGCCGCCTTGCCTTCCTCCAGGGCGAAACTGTCTCCGGCCAGGGGGGCCCACCCCGACCCGGTGAACCCGTACCGGACAGCTTTTCGCTGCTCCACGAGCCACAGGTCCGCCCCGGGCCCGCCCTCGAGAGCCACCAATTCGCTGCCAGCCAGGCTCCACTGCGATATCTGCCGCAGCCTGCCTTCGGAATCCAGACCCCACACTCTCACCCGGCTGTCTGACGCAGCCGCAAGAAAGCGCCCGTCCGAAGTCCAGGCTACCGCACGCACACCCGGAAACGCCACTTCAAGGCGCGGGTCCGGCACCATGGAACTTCCTGAAAAGGAATAGCCCCTGATCCGATTATCCTCTACCACCACGAGCTGCAGAGCGCCGGGCCTCAAGGCTACCACATCACCGCTTCCGCTGCACCGGAGCATCACAACACCCGGCGGCCCGGTGTGCACCGCAGCGGTGGTGAACTGCCGGTCTGTCTTGTCCAGACTGAGGAAATGATCATCAACGTAAAGAAGGTAGCCCAGATCGCCTTCCTGGACGGCGCGGTCGGGAAGGAGAAGGGCCGCCAGGAAAGCCGCAAGCAGAACCGCAATGAGCACCCGGCGCACTCTTCCCACCCCCCGCTGCCGGGCCTGCTCTGCAAAAAAGAAAGGGCTGCTGCACGATTGAGCGCAGCAGCCCACGACTTCAGGGCACGAATATGCCCAGCGTTCTCTGCACCACGTTGCCGGCTTGGTCCTTCACGACCAGCACTACCGTCCGGTAACCCGAACCGCCCAGGATCACCGGGATCTGGGACGCATACGCACGCCAGGTGGCACCGCCGTCGAGACTCACCTGCAGGTCCTGCTGACGGGTGAAGTTATCCCGGGCATCAAGAATCAGCGTCGCCTGACCGCCCGGTGCGACCGTCGCGCCACCCAACCAGCCAGCCTGCACCTCGGGAGGAGTCCGGTCAAGGACAAAGTGAACCACGTACACGCTGCCGTCAGGCAACCGCGCGTAGACCGTCTTGTGCCCCTCCCAGTCAGGCAGGCTGAAAGTCTTCTGCGGCAGCGCGGGCTCGGCAGGCAGCCACCTCATCCCATCCAGGCTGTACTGCACATACGAAGCCCCGGGTGCGTTGAGGCGCAGCACCACCTGCGTCCCGGTCACGAACCGCACCTGGTACGCCTGTCCGGTGAAGTACGCCGTCCCGCCGTAGCCGGAGTCGGACCAGAACACGCCCGGCGCGTATTGCACCGTGCCGCCCGACGTCTTCAGCGTGATCCGGGCATACGCGGTCCCGATGTTCCCGGACTGATCCTTCACCTGGACATACACCGTCTTCTGCCCGTCACCGGAAGGCAGCGTCCAGCTCCGGTAGGGCTGGTACGGCTCCCACGCCGTCCAGCTGGAGAAGTCGTTGGAGAACCGGACCTGGAGCCCCGTAGCCGGGGTCAGGTCGTCCTGCGCCTTGACCTCCAGCTGCACCTGGGCGCTCGACGTGGTGTCCGCCCCGCCGTTGATCAGCAGGCTCACCTGCGGCGCCTGGGCGTCGACCAGGTAGTAGTAGATCTCGTCCGAGAACGTCGCACTCACGTTCCCGGCCGCGTCCTTCACCTGGCCGTACACCGTCTTCTTGCCGAACGTAGAGGTGTCCAGCTTCCACTGGTAGGTCTCCTGG
>Ga0080004_1128449_pt1 | contig 12481 bp, 18 predicted proteins | sample WasSprMetagenome_FD_69207 | JGI IMG/M metagenome (GOLD analysis project Ga0080004, IMG submission 69207) | Sulfidic aquatic microbial communities from Washburn Spring, Yellowstone National Park, USA - WS (SPADES assembly) (version 2) | ecosystem: Environmental > Aquatic > Thermal springs > Hot... | reverse complement strand
CTATTCTCTCCACATAAATCTCCCATTCTCTTACCATTCTTGCCCTCTCAATCATCACATCTATGTATTTCTCCATTTTAACACCTCCTCTGCTGCATTCAGAAGTTCCTCTGCCTCCTCCTTTGTAAATTCTCTCGAAAGATATCTTGATGAGATATAGGAGTCTTCCATCAGCCTGAAGATTTTCTTTCTCTCTTTAAAAAATTTCCCCATGTCCTTGTATTTCTGAATACTTTGAGAAGAAGATCTAATAAAAGATATATAAGTTTCCTTGAGCACTCTGGAGAGAGCTCTTAAGGTTTTCTCCCTGTCATCGGTGATCGAGAGGATGGTTTGTGGAAAAGGTTAAATAGAAGCCTGCTGCTATGGGTAAATTGTTAGAGTATACCTCTCAATGCAAAGAGGATTGAAAGTCAGAACTCTTACTTCATCGATGTGAGGCATCTATTCTGCTATCCCCAAAGTTATTTAATGTTGAGGAGATCGGGATATCGCATCAATGGAGCTGAGTTTCATCCAACTTTTTCTCTAATGAAAATTCTCAGGCATCTTTTTAAATGTCGAAGCTGCAAGCGGAATCCCATATCTGAAGCCAAACGCAAAGAAGAGGAGCTCTATTTTATTATCCCCACCTTCCTCTCCATAAAGTCAGTAGTAGAGAGGGGGAGATAGAAAGCCCCAGCTATTGGAAGTCCATAAAAAATATGCTCAAAGGGGATATTAATCCCTGCAATATAAGGAATTACAAATATAACAATTCCACCAAACGCAAAAGGCAGGAATCCAAGCCAGAAACCCCAATCAGTGTATTCATGCCAATCAGGATAACGTTTTCTGCTTTCCTTGATCCAAAAAAGAATTTTCTCAGGCAGTTTTGAGGTCAATTTGTCGTAGAGCTTTTTTATCACATATGCTGGAGGAAGACCGACAGCCATGAGGCCGAAACCGAGGAAGAACCAGTGAGCGTAGACTATTACGAGTGCAACAGGCTCGGCAGGCTCAATTCCTATTGCTTCGATCCAGTATATTATGATCAAAATAACGAGATAAACCGGTATTTCGATTAGAGCAGATCTCATCCGGTCTCAATTTAGCTAAGGTATTAATAAATTTTTATGATCATAGTGTTAATGAGAAACCCCTATTTCCGAATATAAAGGTATTTTCTTCAATAATCGAGCATTTAACAGGCTAACATAATGGCAATCATCATGACAGTGGTAACTAAAATAACGATAATCAGGAAGACAATTCCGGTTCTAGGAATCCTTTTTGGTCCCTTCTTAGCACATAAACTGCATAAACAATACCCCATCCGAAGAATACGGCTAAAAATAACGAATATATCCATAGATTATGCTGGACCAGATCCCATCCAGCGGTCAAAGTCAAGGCAAAGGCAATAATGATCAGGACAACCAAATCAGTTGAGTGAGTAGTCTGTGCACAGCTTCTGCCAGCATCTTGCCAAAGTTTCTTAGTGAAAATAAAGCTGTGCCCATAAATTGCCTAGTAATGTTTAAATAGATTAATTCTTTGGTGATTTACACAGCAGTTAAGTAGGGGAGTTCCTCTTCCTTATTATTCTGAATTTATGTAATGTCACCTCTTTGATGCTTCTAAACGTAAACGGATCCCAAGCGCATTTGCTACGCGCACCTTCTTTACCTATTTTTAAATTTTATTAATTGATAATTGAAGCTACATTTCTCTTATGTATTTAACTTAAGGTTTATATTCTTCCTGTCTTTCTTATTTAAGGGAGAGAATTATGAGAAGGCTCGTCCCATTAATACTTCTGATAATTGTATCTATTTCTGTACTTAGCTTCGGAAAGGCAATTGCTAATAGCAGTGAGACTAGCATCTCCCCAGCACCTCAGGAGAGTAGGAAAATCTGCATACCATTTTCCAGGGAGGAGGAGTCCATTTTCCAGAACTTCTCCAGATTTGAGAGGTATTCCTTTTACAGAGTTAAAAATGCGACAATATATGCGCCTGACAACATAGTGGATCTGTTTTACCTCTCTAAAGCCAAGGAGAGATGGTATAGAGAGGAGATATACAAGACACCGAGGCTTTATGAGCTCTATCTATCCGAGCTCCTCAGAAAGGAGATAAAGGGGGATTTCAGCGATGAGATAAAGAGGGAGATAGAGATAGCGAGAGGGGGAGTTGAATATCAGTATCTCAGGGAGCTTGTCTCCTGGATTGACAGAGGGATGAGCACTGAGGAGATGATAAACCTGACGCTGGAGAAGATGAAGGTAGCAATGGATTTGTTAGTATCCTCAGCTCGATATTATGGGGCTTATCTCATGCTTGATCTAATATCAGAGAATGAAGCTTATTCATTAGAATATTGTAATCCTCCAAAGTATCCACCTCCTGATGGAACATGGTATTATATCTACAACTGGGCTAAGGCTGGCAGGGTTTGGGTGGGCTGCTATTACTCGAGTACACCAGACGCATCAGAAAGACCTGTAAAGGAGTTCTGTACATCGGTATACACTACTGACCTGAATTACTACTGGAATCTCGCCAAATCCGGGTATTGTAAGGAAGAGGGCACGGGTCGCAGTATTCCTGGATATATGATAAACTCAATACAGGTGAAATGGTTTTACTCAGCACAAATAAGTGGTTACACCGGTTTTCATGATCTTATCTGGGAAGGAAACAAGAATGCAAACAGCATATGGTACACTTACAAAACCCCCTATAAGACCACAAACCCTCAGGCTGGATATTATATGTTTCATAATTATGCATATGTACTGCAATGCTGTTATTCTCCCTACGGCTACTGCAACGCGCATTGCACTTGGATGCCAGAATGGCAGAGTTGCTTTGACTGCGATTCAGACGCGACACAGCATTTCATTTCAGGACAACCTTGATACCAATAGGCTACTAATCAGTTGTGAGGTACGCATCATGCCCAACTCAAAGCCTCCTGAGGTTCTTGATTTAGCTAAAAGGTTGAGCGAGGAGGAGAAGAGAGTTATTGAGGAGTTTAAGGAAATGAGGGGATACTACTACCTCGGCTACATGCCCGTGGTTTACAGGATTGAGGTGAATGTTTGACATCAACCTTAGTGGATCTTCGAAGAGAATCTCAGCAGGGATGATGTGTTTGCTTACATATTCTTTGCACATGGAAAGAAGATTAGTGCTGAAGTTTCAGGGAGGCACAAACTGAAGCAGGAATGCATCAAAAGGAAGATGAGCAAGCTCCTTAAGATTGCTACCGTCGATATTAATCCGGAAAATTTTATTATTTCCAGAAAATACTACATATTTTCCATCTGGTGAAAAGGCAAGGCTACGAACAGACATATCTACACCCCCTGTGAAAATCATCTTCTCTTCTTTATTCTCAATATCAATTAGTTTGATCCCAATCTGGAAGGGAGCTGTTATGCATGCTAGAAACTTTCCGTCCGGACTCCAAGCTGGCACTACTCCTACTGTTACAAACAATGTTGTACCAGAGGAATCTACTATATTTATATAAACAATTTTCTCTCTAGGCTCTTCGAACGCCAGATATTTTCCATCAGGAGACCAATTGGGATGAGTGGGGGTTTTAGTCCATTTAACCAAGCTTCCATCTTTCTTCAGAATGTAAAGGGACTTATTCTGCCAAGAATAGGTTGCATTAGTGGAGACAAACACTAGATCCTGCCACGGTGTCCACCATGGACAACAGTTCCATCTCCCCGGTGATACTGTGAATAATACCTTGTTCTCAATTAAGGAAAACACGACTATTTTAGACCCTACTGCTTTTGAGAAGTCCTGAGTGGGCTTTCCCTCGCTATCTATAAGTTCTGTATACGCTATTGTGCCGTTGTGTGTCACTGAGAATCCACCAAAGGCTGGTAAGGGCAATTTTATAATGGTGCCATTGGGAAAGAGAAAGTAGATGTCTTTAGCGTCCCAATTTTGGAAAGCGATGGCTCCTGCCCACCACCGAGAAATGTTCTGGGCTGCAACATTCTTTTCTTTAGTGACATTCTCTGCTTCGGATTTAATGTTCTGAGGATGTTTCTGAGTAACATTTCGAGGGGCTGTGAAATTCTGAGAAGGAGTAACGTTCTGAGAAATGTTCTGAAAAGATTTTTGAGTTGAGATCTGGTACAAGATGACCCCTAGCAAAATAATCAGGATTACTACCAGATTTCTTACTATCCCTCCCATCTCTACCTTCTGCAAATTTTAAGTGGTACTTTTATTATAAGTTTAGCGAAATTGCACCTATTTGTCAGAAAGCTTTTTAGGCAGCAATGTGATTATGAGGGATGAAAATCAGGGTTATTGATGAGGAAGAGAAGCTAATTAGGCAGCCATATCTGCTTCGTCTTGGAGGATGGACGATTGAGCAGTATTTAAGGGAGGCCCCTGAGGACCTCATCTGGGAGTTTGTCAGAGGAGAGGTCATCATGCATTCCCCTGCAACTGCCGAGCATCAGAGGCTTGTGAAGTTTCTGGTCCGGCTTCTGGATGGATACTGTGAGATAAAGGGCTGTGGTGAGGTTTTAACAGGTCCTGCTGCGGTGAGAATATTGCCTGATGTCATCAGGGAGCCCGATATCTTCGTAATAGCTAAGGAGGATGTGCCAAGGGCTAAAGGTGTTCCCCTTGATGTCCTTCCTGTTCTAGTGGTGGAGGTAGTGAGCCCATCCACAAGAACCTTGGATCTCAGAGAGAAGGCAGAGGACTACGCTCTTTCCGGTATTCCAGAGTACTGGGCTGTTGATATGGAGCAAAAAGCTCTTTTTCTGCACAGACTTAAGGGGAAAAAGTATGAGGTAAAGAAAGTTGAGAGGGGAAGGGTGAAGAGCAGTGCCATTCCTGGTTTCTTCATCGAAGTTGACTGGCTCTTCTCTGAGCCTCTTCCACCGGCAGATAAGTGTCTTCAAATGATTTTAAGGGGAGAACTTTAACCATTTCTCTTAAAAAGCTGAAAGAAATGCTAGAAAAGCAGAAAGACAGTAGTACTTTTGGAAGAAGGAAAATTTCACCATTGTTCCAAATATTTTTAAATTGGGCATCCTTTATTGCTTGTGGACAACAAAGAGGAATCTCTCAGGCTACTCAGGGAGGCAAAGGAGGACTTTGAGAGGGCAAGAAGATATTATGAGCTGAAGGATTGGGTTACCGTGGTTCACTACGCGCAACTTGCGATAGAAAAGGCTGCAAAAGCCATTATATCATGTTTTGAGGCATATGAGTGGACGCATGATCCATCAGGGCAGATTGAGAGGCTTGTCAAAAAAGGCCTTCTCGAAAATGAGTTCATGAAAATTGCTGGACATGCTAGAGAGGCAGCTCCTTGGCATGGACGCTCCACCTATGGGGGACTAAGGGGAGGGGTGTGGAGGAGTCCATCCGAGCTTTGCACAGAGGATGTGGCCTCAAATCTCCTTCTTAAATCGGAGGATTCCGTGAGAAAGGCTGAGGAGTTCCTGAGGAGGTTCTGGCATGATGGAAATACTGGATGAGATAAGGAAAATTGCCATGAAAAGGAAAGAGATACTTGCAGCTGGTCTATTTGGATCTCTCGCAAGAGGGAATTACAACGAGAGAAGCGATATAGATGTCTTTGTAATTACGGAGAGGGAGCTAAGCTTGGAGGAGCAGGATAAGCTCTATCATGAGTTCAGTGGACTGATTGAGAGGTTCAAAAGGGATGTAACGGTCCTAGTATATGATATAGAGGGCCTGAAGAAGGTTCCGAGCTGGCAGACCCTGAACCTCATAAGAGATGCAATATTTGCATACGATAGAGGAGGGATAAAGGAAGTTTTCAGGGAGATCCTGAGAAAGGCTGAAGAAAGAGGAATAGTGTACGATGAGAAGGATGGGGTTTTCAAGCTGAGAAGACCGGGAAGAGTCGTATTTTCGCTTTAGTAATTTAAAAGAATTATAGTTCATGAAATCTTGAGAGCCTTGGATGAGTTCTGTTATTTCCCAGCAATTCAATATACTTTCATATATAATATATCTTTTTATTTGGAAAAAGTACAACATCACAATGTCCCTGGTGGAGAAGCTGATGAAGGAGCTTGAAAGTAAGCCTGAGGAAGCAAAAAAGCTTATGGAGAAGATGGCGGAGCTTTACCCTGAGTTCTCATTTTCCTCTCAGGTCAGAAAGCTGGTGGAGCAGATGAGCCTGATGGCGGAGGAGCAGACGAAGATCTGGCAGGAGATAAAGGCGATAAAGGAGGAGCAGACGAAGATCTGGCAGGAGATAAAGGCGATAAAGGAGGAGCAGACGAAGATCTGGCAGGAGATAAAGGCGATGCTTGAGGTCATAAGGAACCTCCAGGCTCAGCAGAGCCGCTTGGAGAAGAGAATGGATCGCATCTATGAGGGACTAAGCGCCTCGATAATGTATGCCTTTGGAGAGCTAAGCAGATATGCAGGCATGACTTTTGAGGAATTTGTCAGGAAGTTCCTCACGGATAGGATGAGAAGGAACAAGGAGATCCCGGCCGACAGAGAGCTGAAGCCTGCTGTTATAGAGGGTGAGGAGATAGATGCATTCCTTGAGGATCCCCTCATAGTTGCTGAGATAACAGCCCATGCAAAATCCCCTGAGGAGATAGAGAAGCTCCTTAGAAAGGCTGAGAAAGTCAGAAAAGCATATGGCAAGGAACCCAGAAAGATTTTGGTAGTTCAGACAGCTGAGAAGGATGTGGCAAAGGAGCTGAAGAGAATAGCTGAACGTGAGGATGTGGAGCTCATAGTGGGAAAAATATTGTGATACTGCGGACACTCGCAGAGGATTTCCTTCTAGTGTTCATCAATCTGTTTCATTTTCTGACACGCATTATCCTTTTAAATGATGAAGCTTCTTACTTTATGATGGAACTTGAGCTGGTGCATGAGGCCTGCGAGAATCTGGTCAAGCAGTTAGGTGATAAGATAGTGGCTGTCTCGCTTTTTGGGAGTATGGCCAGAGGTGAAGCCTCAGATAGGAGTGATTTAGACTTCTTTGTTGTCGTAAGGAACTTCAGGGATAAAGACAGAAGGTTCAAGATATATCACTGTCTGCACAGCGTTGTGAAAAGGGATTTGACAGTTATAGATGCGGATGAGGATAAACTGTTCAGAAATGATCTGGAGATAAACTCACTACTGCTCAACATAATATGGGATTCAATAATACTTTATGACCCATCCGGAAGGCTAAGGGAGCTATTTGAAAGGGTTAAAAATGCTGTAAAGGATAAACTGGAGAGATACAGGACAAGAGATGGAAAATATGGGTGGAAGCCGAGGACAAAGGAGTTCAAGGCAATAGAGTTATAAAAATGATAGATCCATCTGAAGTGAATTACAGGATGAAGCTCTGCTTGAAATATCTGGAGAGGTGCGCGCTATGGTATTGGATGAAAAATCAGAGCTGCTAGTGCAAAGCATGTCACGGCAAACACCAGTCCAACTACTATAAAAAGCCCAAACATCGCAAGCAGGCTGAGGAAAAAGGCTCTCAATGGATGCTTGTCCGCACCGAACTTTAGCATAAACCTAGCAAATATGTTTGCTCCGATTATCACAGCTGCTTTATCCAGTGCCGAGGCTTCGTACATCCCAGTCCTCTCCATCAATCTGTCATACCAGAGGAGAGTTGTGCGGTCATCTATCCTCCTCAACATCTCCTCGATGTCGGACATTCACTCCCCCGCTTTTTACCAGTATACCCGATAAAAATGTTATGGTAACATTTTTCAGTTTGAGCTTATGCATGAAATTCAGTTCCACAGTGGAACTAAGTTCCGCACCGGAACTAATTAAAAATTCACATTTCAGTTGATAATTCCAGTATTTTGTATAATTTATGGAAGCCTCTATGATTAAGAAGAGATCTCAAGAAAGTTGTTAACTATGCACATGCATTGCAAGTAATTCCCCTAAATGACGGAGGAACTCCTCGATAGATCGCTTTTCTAGCGGCTCGATTTTTCCATCGATATGCTTGTGATCTGGATATGTAGGCAACTCTTGATGATGCGGTCTGTTATCCCACCATTCCTCATAACCAGTCATTCTGAAATAGTACCCATACGCTATCACAGTTTCCCTATATATGTATTCTCTTATTATAGCTATAGCATTTTTATACTCAATAACTATTCTAATATTTAGATATTCTTTCTCGTCCTCCAGGAAATGCTCTATAACTTCTACTACGGGTTTATGCTCACCAAGAATTTCCCTCACTAATTTAAGTACTTCAGCAAGTCTGGACAAATTTTAGCCCCTAGAGAGAAGCTGAAAAGCCCTCTCCCTATCCTTTAAGAGGGACTCACGTCTGTCCTTTAGATAGCAGTACTCAGCCCAAGCGAGATCTATTTCTGGGTTATCTATTCCTCTTTTAAAGAAGTTTTCAAGCTCCTTCCATGAGCTCAAGCCGAATTTCTCGGCAATTGCTGTTAATCTGACCTCTGTTTTTGCCAGCTCTAGGTCAATGCTTCTGATGAGCTCCTCCAGCCCTCTTCGAACGAGATCAGCTTCCATGCTTTTCAATCCTCTTCATACCAAGATTTCAATAAAAAGTTTTTAGTTTAAACTTTTGTTATAAAATTCGATTTTTTTCCTCCTCTTTATCCCCCCTAAGCTCCCTCGGAGTGGAACATTAATCATTGATTTAAACTATTCTTTAACAAAGCCTTAAGAATGATGTGATTGCGAAGGAGAAACGTTATTGTCATGTTAGATACAGTTCTTCCACAACTAGATGCTACTTTACATCTCCAAAATCTGCTGATGAATCTACAGTGCCTTCAGCTTCCTCAAAAGCTCAAGAACATCCTCTCTGTGGGCCTCAAAGTTGAGTTCTGTGAGAAAGTTATGATAGTAATTTGCATGCAATCTTTCAGCACTTGCAAAAAGCCTTCCAAGAGGCTCTTTAAGCTCTTCAGAAATCCTCTCAACGATATCTGCATAGTCCCTGTGGCTGTAATGTGGCCATCCTTTTTTCTCAGCGATCGCATTAAGCAGAGCTGCGACAGCACCCCAGTACTTCTCTCCAGACTGGGACAGATCCTTTCTTTTGTACAGTTCCTCTGCTTCGCTGAGATATTTCTCATAAAGCTTTAGATACACCTCCACTCTGGTCTTGGGGTCCAGAAGATTGACCATGCTATCGATAGCAACGTCAACAATATCCTTGCCCAGTGCCCTAGCCCTGCTCTCCAGAGCTCTGTAGATCTCCTCTGGAAGCTCGATGACGGCCGGCATAATAAGAGCTCCCGGAACACCCTTATAAAGATGAAATGTTAGTCAGTGTAGAAATTATGCAATGTATGCACTCTTATATTTCCTGATCAGGGAATAGAGGATGATCAGGAAGATTATTGTGGCCATGAGACCACCTTCCGCACAAGATGAGGCAAGCCTATAGGCATTTTCAAATCTATCTAGGCAATCAATAGTCTCATTGAGGTAATATGAGGCAAATGGGAGGAATCGTAGTAGGATATCAATGTGAGCAGCTGAGACATTGTTTAGGGAATCTGAAGCGTTGAGAATGGAAGCTTGAATACCCTCTAGATTTCCCTCTTTTGTGTATCTGGCGGTGTCAGAAAGGTATCTGGAGATATTAGCCAGATATCTATCAGCATTCGCTAAATGTGTTTCTGTATCTTTTATATATGTAAAAGTAGCTCTGGCAAGATCTCCGACCAGCCCCTTGTATTTCTCAGCTGTGCTCATAGCATCTAAGTAGCCTCCCACGCATCCTAGGATCGCAAGAAGGTAGACAATTGAGATCAGGATTATGATTATTGAATATCTCCTTTTAGGAGAGATCTTTATTTCTCCTGTCAAGCCTGCAACAACTGCCACAATACCTACTGCCATTAAGATCAGGGAAAAGAACATCACAAGAGATAGCAGGTACCAATCCCAGAACCCAAGTATGCTAAGCATTGCACCACATTCTCTCGCCGGACTACCGAAAAAAAAGATAGCCAAGAACCCCGAGAGCAGATCTGCAGAAACTGTTCGCCTCGCTATATCTGAAGTAAGCTTTTAATACGGGCATCATCGGAGTAAGAAACCCCAAAATTAGCAGGATCATCCCGAGCATGACAAGCTTCTTGCTCATATAGCATATTTCCAACAGATAAATAAAAAGTTATAGTGATAAAGATCGCAGGAATACTAATTGCAGATATCGATCATTGATTGCAAGGGTTAGAGCTAATGCACTCTATTTCAGATTAGCTGAGAGCTGAGAACCCCAGAAAAATATATATTAGGACACTACATATTTTCTTATGAGCTTGATGAAGATTGCCACCGGAGCAGGCATGGCTGTCATTATTTTACTCGCCATACTGGTTATATACATAACAACCAAGCCTTCTCTCATTGTTAAATCCATCGAAGTGACGGATATCGTGACGTCTAAAATTGAGGGGCCATTCTGGGTGAGCCATTGTCCTGGCATAAAAATCTTCTTTAAGACTGATAAATATCCAGTTAAATTCTATCTTCTGACGTCAGAGGGAAAAGTGATAGACTCATATAAGGCGGAGCTTCCGGAGGAAGTTGCATATCTAGCCATTAATGAGATCTGCGAGAACATAGTGGGCCCGAAAAAGTATGTGGTGAAGGCGTTCATCGATGATGAGGAGGTGCTCAGGAGGGAGATCAATGTAAAAGGGGTGAGCGGAAGCATAAGGATATTGAATACAAGCATATCGGTAATAACGCATATGCTGGGAAATATAAAGGAGAAAGAGCCGAAGATAGATAAGATCTTGATCGAGGTGGAGAACACAGGCGATGTCCCATTGTATCTCGCCTGTCCCCTATTCAATCCTGTGGTACTTAGTGTGGATGGTAATCCCCTCTTCTTTACGCCATCAAAGGAGGCCATAATGCCCGGAAGTAGGGAGAGAGTCGAGCTATCCATATTTGGTGGGGTAGATCCAGATGAGAGGCATGTATTTACGATTTCCGTCTCAGGCATTGAGAATGCTCCTTACATAACTGAGCCCCTGAGACCGGAGGTGAGGATAGACGAGGTGAAATTGGGGTATGAGAACTTCTCCAGAAGCTGGTTCATGGAGAACATCACGATAACGATCAGAAACACAGAGGCATACCCAATAGGGCTCCATCATCTCGAGATGTATGCCAATGATAAGTTCTTTTTACCATTCGTACGCGGATTCGTGAATCCAGGGGAGGAGAAAACTGTGACGGTAGGAGGTACCTTTTATGTAAAGGAAAAGCCCTCTGAAATCAAGATTAAGCTCTACGGAACTGAAGTTGTGTACAGAATATCCGAAGGCTGAAAGCCTTAGAAAAACCTTCCGGAATCCCCTCATCCTTATTGTGAGCTCTTAATAAGCTACATCCTCTCCAGAGATATGAAATCTCCTGTAAAATGAGGAGAGCCTGTCACAATCAACAGAAAGCCCATTAACAGACTGTCGATTTATTGCAAAATTTATATAAGGGAAACAGGTTATGTCAAGATATGTCTACATCGGTCTATATTCCTGAGAGGCTTGTTGAGGAGATCAATAGGAGAGGGTTAGGTTTAGTGGATCTCATAACCTCTATGCTTGAGATAGATCCCAAGACTGTTGTTGAAGCCCGTGTTGAGCTTGCAGAAAAATACCTTAAGGAGGCTTCGATCGGAGAAAAGCTGCCAGTCAGCCCCTTTTCTTTCTTATAGATTACTATATCAGCATCCTAAAATTGTTAAAACCTTTGTGGGAGCTTCTTAAGCGATCCTTAATCCTCTGAGGTGCTCTCTTCCTATTTCCTCTGTAATTTTCTAGAATCACACATCCTAGAGATGTCCAATTATTTTGTCCATTCCTCGATTTTGCCTCTTATTTTTTCAAGAAGTGCAGCATTTAGCTTGATGTTCTCGGGAGCAACTTTATTGTACAGATCAAAGAAGTTGAATGGATGTTTTACGAGCCCTATTATTTCTTCTCTGCTGACATTGCTGTTGTCCATTATGCCAACCATCCTTCCAGACAGGAAGTGCCCGGCTGGAATACCATACCCTGATGTATCCATAGAGAGGGAGTTAAAAAGAGCCTTGATATCCTCAATAGGTTCATGATGTTCACAAATCCATTCTAATAATTGTTCTGTAGTCTTTATTAACTGCGGCATTTCTTCTTCAAGTCTCTTTATTCTCTCCATTCTATTTTCCACACCGGGCAATAATTTAAGACGAGAAAGCGAAAAATACCAGTTTGCCAGACCCTCTGTCACAAAGTAGGTGAAGATTTCAGCCAGCATGCGGGCATGTTCATCAGAGCTTTTCAAGGCTTTCAGCTTCTGGTTTCTATCCAGCCAATAGAATGCTCCAGCGTGATGAAATTCATGAGCAAGCCCCTTTAACAATTCTTCAGTGAATTCTTCCTGAAGTATGCTCAGAAAAACCTTTCCGGGACGAATCATCCCTTGATTAAAGGGATCGACTGTGAGGTAAA
>Ga0080004_1117917_pt1 | contig 12482 bp, 9 predicted proteins | sample WasSprMetagenome_FD_69207 | JGI IMG/M metagenome (GOLD analysis project Ga0080004, IMG submission 69207) | Sulfidic aquatic microbial communities from Washburn Spring, Yellowstone National Park, USA - WS (SPADES assembly) (version 2) | ecosystem: Environmental > Aquatic > Thermal springs > Hot... | reverse complement strand
TGTCCGCCGCTCCTGGCCCGGGGGAGGGAGGGTACGGTGTTCCGCCGGGCGGAGCCCATCCGCTGGCGCTGCCGTAACTGCGGCTACGTGTACGAGGGGACGGAAGCGCCCGAGGTGTGTCCGGCCTGCGCCCACCCCCGTGCCTTCTACGAGCCTGCCGCGGAGAACTACTGAGCGGCGCGGCCCTGGTCCTTCAGCCCAGCCCGGCAGTTCGGGTTGCCACTCAGCCCCAGAGGTGGCAGGCCACGAGGTGGGAATCAACCGCCGCGAGGTCGGGCTCGACCGCAGCCGGGTGGGGCCCGGCCGCCGCAGAGTGGGGCGCGCGTGCCTCCGCCGTCGGCGGGCTAGCGGCAGCAGACGGGGAGGCCCAGGGGCGCAGCGGGGGTTCCTGGCGGGAGCAGATGGGCAGGGCGTCCGGGCAGCGGGGGGCGAACCGGCAACCCGGGGGCAGGTGGAGAGGGTTGGCCGGCTCCCCGCGCACGGGCGGGGCCGTCAGGCGTTCGGCGGGGTCGGGGGAGGGTACACTGGCGATGAGGGCGCGCGTGTACGGGTGCGCCGGATTCCCCAGCACCTCGTCCACCGGCCCCTGTTCCACGATCTTGCCCAGGTACATGACCGCGATGCTGCGGGCCAGGTAGCGGGCCACGGCCACGTCGTGGGTGATGAAAAGGATGGCGGTGCCTCGGTCGGCCAGGTCCGCCAGCATGTTGAGGATACCCGCCCGCACGGAGACGTCCAGCATTGACACGGGCTCGTCGGCCACCAGCAGGCGGGGCTGAAGGAGCATGGCCCGGGCCAGGCTCACCCTCTGCAGTTGCCCGCCGGACAGTTCGTGGGGGAACCGGTTGCGGAAGTCCTGGGCGGGGCGCAGGCCGGCCCGCTCAAGGATCTCGTCCACCAGGGCCGCCTGCTCGCGGGCCGGGACCAGGCGGTGGATGCGGATGGGCTCGAGCAGGCTTTGGCCCACGGTGTAGCGCCCGTCGAAGCTCTCGTAAGGGTTCTGAAAGACGATTTGGGCCTGGCGGCGGAAGTTCTTCAGTGCCTGCCCCCGCAGTCTCATGACGTCGGTACCCGCGAAGGTGATCCTGCCGCCCGTCGGCTTCTCAAGGCGGAGGATGGTGCGTCCCAGGGTGGACTTGCCGCATCCGCTCTCCCCCAGGAGGGCCAGCACCTGCCCCGGCAGCAGGGTCAGGTCCACACCGTCCACCGCCCTTACCTGCCGGCCCCGGCCCGCACCCCGCGCGGCATAATACTTCTTCAACTGTTCGACCCGCAGCAAGGGCTGCAGCGCGCCCTCCGCGCCGGGCTGGGGCACGGGCGCCGTGGTGCTTCCGGGGGCAGGGGCGGGGGTGGGTCCGGTCGATGGCGCCGCGGTGGGCGAGGTCGCGGAGTCCCTGGTGGGTCGGTCGGCGGGCAGGGTCATGGCGGTCACCTCGAAGGGGTAGCCACCAGATGGCAGGCCACCTGGTGGTGGGGGGACACAGAGGTAAGAGGGGGTCGCTCCCGGAAGCAGGCGGGCGCAGCCCGCGGGCATCGGGGTGCAAAAACGCACCCCTCCGGGGGGCGGGTGAGGTCGGGTAACGAGCCGGGTATGCCGGAGATGGTGGTACGGGGCCCGCGCAGCCGGGGTGAGGAGGCGATGAGGGCCGCCGTGTAGGGGTGCCGGGGGGCGCCCAGCACCACCGGCGCGGGGCCGCTTTCCATGAGGAACCCGGCGTAAAGCACCGCCACCCATTCGGCAAGCTGGGCCACCACGGCCATGTCGTGGCTGATCACCATGGTGGTGAGGTGGAACCTCTCCTGGAGGCGGGAGAACTCCTGCAGGATCTGGGCCTGGGTGATCACGTCCAGGGCGGTGGTGGCCTCGTCCAGGATGATCAATTGGGGGTTGTGCACCAGGCTGAAAGCAATCATCACCCGTTGCAGCATGCCCCCGCTCAGCTCGTGGGGGTATGCGGAAAGCACCCCTGGCGGCAGGTTCACGGCGGCGAGCAGTTCCTCGCCCCGGGCGAGGGCCTGCCGCGGCGTGGTCTCGGGCTGGTGCGCACGCACGATGTCCACCAGTTGCTCTCCGATGCGGTGCACGGGGGAAAGGCAACCCATGGCTTTCTGGAACACCATCGCTACCCTGCGCCAGCGCACCCTGCGCATCTCCGCTTCCGGGAGCGCAAGCAGGTCGTCGTCTTCCAGGAGGATAGATCCCTCCACCTCCGTGGCGGGCGGGAGCAGCCGCAGGATTGCCATCCCCAGGGTCGACTTGCCCGAACCTGATTCTCCCACCACTCCCAGGGACTGACCCCTGGGCAGGGCCAGGTCGATGCCCTGGAGGGCGTAAACCTTTCCCCCGGCGATGCGGTACCGCACGTGCAGGCCCCGCACGCGCAGCAACGGGGAAACGGGTTCCACGTTCCCCGTTCGTAGCGCCGCTTCCTGCCCGGGGCGTCCGGGCGGCGCCGCCGGGGGTTGCATGGGGGAATAAGTGGGACCGGACGGGATCATCCCTGTCGCTCCTTGAAGCGGGGGTTCAGGGCAAAGTTGAGGCCGTCCCCCAGGAAGTAGAAGCCCATCACCGTAATGACGATGGCCAGGCCCGGGAAGAAGGAGACCCAGGGTGCAGTCACCAGGTACGGGCGACCGGTGTAAATCATCTGACCCCAGCTGACGGTGTTGGGGTCGCCCAGTCCCAGGAAGCTCAACCCGGCTTCGGTGAGGATGGCGCCTGCCATCTGCAGCGTGGTGTTGGCGATCACCGGGTAGATGCCGTTGGGGATGATGTGGCGCAGAAGGATGCGCCAGCTGGAGTCCCCCAGGGCGCGGGCGGCCATGGTGAACGTGCGCTCGCGCAGGGTGAGGGCCTGGGCCCGCATGAGGCGGGCGTTGGCGGGCCAGATGGTGAGGCCGATCACCAGCATCACGTAGAACATGCTGTTGCCGAACATGACCACCACGATGAGGATGAGGAAGAAGGTCGGGGTCATTAGGAAGACGTCGGTGATCTTGGATATCACCTCGTCCACCCACCCGCCGAAATAACCGGCCACGGCGCCGAGGGCGATGCCCACTCCGGCCGAGACCAGGGCGGCGGTGATCCCCACCACCAGGGAGACCCGGGAGCCGTACACCGTCATGCTCCACACGTCCCGCCCCAGGTGGTCGGTTCCCAGGAGGTGGGCCCGCGAAGGCGGGGCCAGGGTGAGGTCCCCCAGCGCGAAGGGATCTCCCGCCAGGTAGGGAGCGAACACGGCCGTGCCCACCACCAGGGCCAGGATGGCCAGGCCCCAGGGGCCGTATCGGCTTTGCCGGAACAGGGACCAGAAGGCAGACACGAGGGATCCCTTCCCGCGGGAGCTACTGGTAGCGGATGCGGGGGTCGAGCCAGGCGTACAGGAGGTCGGTGAGCAGGATCATGGCCGCCACGCAGGCGGACATGATTAGGTAAATGCCCATGAGCAGGGGGTAGTCCCGGCGGAACACCGCACCCAGCATGAGCCGGCCCATACCGGGCCAGCCGAAGACGATTTCCACCAGGGCGGCCCCAGTGACCACGTAGCCCATGTGCAGGCCGAAGATGGTCACCGTGGGCAGGATGGCGTTCTTGAGGGCGTACTTGCGGAATATCCTGCTCTCGCTCATCCCCGTCGCCCGCAGGGTGGTGACGAAGTCCTCCTTGAGCACGCTCACCACGCTGGACCGCGTGATACGGTAGTACACGGGGACCTGCACCAGGGCCAGGGTGGAGGCGGGCAGGACCAGGTGCCGCAGGATGTCGAGCAGCCGGGCCAGGCCGGTGGCGCCGAGGCGGGGGTCCACCATGCCCGAGGTGGGGAACCAGCCCAGCCAGGAGGCGAAGACCAGGATGAGCATCAGTCCCAGCCAGAAGGAGGGGGTGGCGTAGAGGACGTACGAGGCGAACGAGAGGAACAGGTCGGTCCGGGAGAAATAGCGGGTGGCCGAGAAGGTGCCGGCCAGCGTGCCCGCCACGAAGGCCAGCACGGCGCTGGTGACCGTGAGGAGCAGCGTGGCCGGCAACCTCTCGGCTATGAGTTGCGACACCGGCTGGTCGTAGACTATGGAACGGCCCAGGTCACCCCTGGCCACCTGCGCGAGGTAGCGCCCCAGTTGCACCCACAGGGGCCGGTCGAGCCCGTAGCGCTCCCGCAGGGCCTGGAGCGTCTCGGGCGAAGGCTGCTCAAGGCCGGTGAGGATGCGGGCCGGGTCGCCGGGGGCCAGGTGCATGAGCAGGAAGTTGAGCACCACGACTATGAGCAGGATGAGCAGGGTGCTGAATACGCGCCGCGCCAGGTACCGCCTCATGTCTTACTTCTTGTCCAGCCACACCAGGCTATAGTCGTAGAAGGTGACCTTGCCCTTTCCCTCAAGTACGGAGAGCCCGTGCACATAGTCGCGGAACAGCCACAGGGCCACGACTTCGCTGAGGGGCACGATGGGCAGGTCCTGGGCCATGAGTTCCTGGACCTTGAAGTAGAGAGGAGCCCGCTCTGCGGTGGTAGTCTTGCCCGCTGCTTCCTCGAGCAGCCGGTCGATTTCGGGGTTGGAGTATCCCATGAACTGGATGGATCCCTTGGTGCCCACCCGCAGGCGCAGGTTGTCGGGATCGGGCCCCTGGAAGCCATCCAGCAGGGTCAGGTCGAAGTCCTTGTTGTCGATGACCTTCTTCATCCAGGCCGAGATCTCCAACTCCTCCAGCTTGACCTCGATGCCCACTTCCTTGAGGTTGGCCTTGATGATGGTGGCGATATCCTTCCATTCGGCGCCGGTGAAGTAGGGCAGGGTCAGGCGCAGGCGCACACCGTCCTTGTCAGGCGTGAAGCCCGCCTGGTCCAGGATCCTTTTTGCCTCCTCGGGGTTGTAGTCGGGTAGGGTGGCCTTGTCGTTGTAGGCCCAGGCGATGGCGGGCGTGTAGAACCCCTTGGCGGGGGCGCCGAACCCCTTGAGGGCCTTTTCCACGATTTCCTGGCGGTTGATGGCCAGGGCGATGGCCTTGCGCAGTTCCAGCTTGCGGGTGGGGTCCTTGGTGAAGTTGAAGGTGACATAGTGCCGGCTGGGAGCCGGGAGCACCATCACCTTGACCCCGGGGGTCTTCTGCAGGTTGGGCACCTCGGAGAGGCTGGGCCGGGTCTGGTCGATGTCTACCTCACCGTTCAGGAAGGCCTGCAGCGCGGTGGAGGCGTCGGGGATGATGCGGTAGATGACCTTGTCCAGGAGGGGCGCGCCTTTGAAATAATCCGGGTTGGCCTCCAGGGTGATGTGGTCACCCTTCTGCCACTCCACGAACCGGAAGGGCCCGGTGCCCACGGGCTTCTGGTTGGCCGGGTTGTTCAGCCAGTCGGTGCCCTCGTAAATGTGCTTGGGCATGATGAAGGTGCCGTACCAGGCCAGGAAGCTCAGGAAGGGGGCGTTGGGCTGCTTCAGGGTCACCACCAGGGTGGTCGGGTCGGGGGCCTCCACCTTTTCGATTACCTGCAGGTTGGCGAAGGCCTGGCCCTTCTTTTCGAGAATGGTCTCAAGGGTCCACTTGGCATCCTCGGCGGTGAAGGGCTGTCCGTCGTGCCACTTCACGTTCTTCGCCAGGTGGAAGGTATAGGTCTTGCCGTCGGGCGAGATTTCCCACTTCTCGGCGAGGTCGGGGATGATGTTGTAGTCGGCGTCCAGGGTCACGAGCTTGTTGAAGATGTTCTGGTAGATGCCGTAGCCGGCGTCGTCCACCTTGGCATCGGGGTTGAAGCTGATGGGGTCGTCCCAGTAGGCCACCACCAGGGTGCCACCCTTTTTGGTCGTGGGCTGCGTCGGGGTTTGTTTCCCGCCGCACCCCACGGAGGCCGAGGCGATGGCCAGCACCAGGATAGCGGACAGGACGGTAGGTAACCACTTGCGCTTGTGCACCGTTGATCCTCCTCGTTCGCTGCCGGGATATTCGGCAGTGCGTATTCGAGGTCCGGCATGAGGATTCCTTCTGTTTTGGGCAGGAATTTTTGCCCCGCCCGATGAACTACCGCTCCCGTTAGCGATTCGTCGAAGGGAGGCATGACCCCTTGCTCTGGCGGGACGTGTGCGATGCCATTCCGGATTACGAGCGGTTCCTGACCGTGGACGAGCTCGAGGAGAGTTCCGAGCGCCTGCGGGAACGGTCCCCCGGGGTGGTGGAACTGGTGGAGATCGGTCGTTCGCGGGCCGGGCATCCCATCCGCGCGCTCCGGATCGGGTCGGGCCCCCGGCGGGCGGTGCTGTTCGGCTGTCCCCACCCCAACGAGCCCATAGGCGCCATGATGCTGGAGTATCTTTCCTCGCGGCTGGCCGAAGACGCCGGGTTGCGCGATAAGCTGGGCTACACCTGGTACCTGGTGAAGTGCATCGACCCGGACGGCACCAGGTTGAACGAGGGGTGGTTCCGCGGTCCTTTCACCCTGTTCAACTACGCCCGCCACTACTATCGGCCCGCCGGATTCGAGCAGGCGGAGTGGACCTTTCCCATCCGCTACAAGACTCTGGTGTGGGAGAAGCCCATCCCGGAAACGCAGGCCCTCATGCGCCTCATCGACCTGGCCCGGCCGGACTTCATGTACTCCCTGCACAACGCGGGTTTCGGCGGTGTCTACTGGTACGTGTCGCGGCCCTGCCCGCCCCTCTATGAGCGCTTCCACGGCATCGTGCGCGACCAAGGCATACCGCTCAGCCTGGGTGAGCCCGAGATGCCCTTCGCGAAGAAATACGCCCAGGCCATCTTCGAGATGCCGGGGACGCGGGACACCTACGACTACTATGAGAAGTACGCGGGCAAGGATCCGGCCACCATCATCAGCGCGGGCACCTCGTCCGTCGACTACGCCCGCGAGGTGGCCGGTAGCTTCGTGCTGGTGTGCGAGGTGCCTTACTTCTACGATCCCCGCATCGAAGACACTTCCCCGGCCGACATCTCCCGGCGCGATGCGGTCCTCGCTTCGGTGGAAATCGACGCTGAGGCTCGCGACTACGTGGAGCGGGTCTTTGCCAGCGTTCGGGATCGCCTCACCGCGCCCAGCCCCTTCGTGACCGCCCTCACTGACTTCCTCCGCCACGGCCGGGAGGGCCTAGAGGCCAAACGGCGCTGGGCCGAGAGCGACCCCGACCTCCAGCGGCCGGCCACCGTCGCCGAGAAGTTCGACAACTTGCAGGTGACCCGGTTCTACCGGCTCCTGCTCCTGGGGTTGCTGCACCGTGCCCTGGAGCACCAGATTGCCGTGGCGGGAGACGGCGCGGGCGAACTGGAGACCGTGCGCGCTGAAGTGTATGGGGAACTGGAACGGCGCGCGGCGGAGCTGGAGTCCCAGCTCAACTGGCGGCCCATCCCCATACGCAAGCTGGTGGCCGTGCAACTGGCCAGCGCCCTGGAGGCCGCCCGCTACGTGGCGGAAGGAGGGGAATGCTGATGCTGGCGATCCTGGCCGGCCGCACCCACACGTGCGGGCCGCGCGGCACCCTGCCGCAGGCCGTGATCCTCATCGAGGGCGGGAAGATAGTGGCCCTGGAGGAGCGCCTGGAGCTGCCCCCCGGGACGCAGGTGGTGGATGCCTCGGCGTTGACCGTCATGCCCGGCCTGGTGGATGCTCACACCCACCTGGGCCTGCAGCGAGAGGGGCTGGGCGTCCCGGATGCCAACGAGGACACTGCCCCCCTCAATCCCCACCTGCGGGTGCTGGACGCCTTCGACCCCCTGGACGAAGCGCTGGCGGATGCGTGCCGGGCGGGGGTCACCACCGTGGGCGTGTTGCCGGGGAGCACCATGTCCTTCGGATCACCGGTTGAGCGGATCAGTGTGATCGCCGGCCAGGGCGCGGTGGTGAAGACCCTGTGCCGGGGGGAGCCGGTGGTGTTGCGGGAACCGGCCGCTCTTAAGCTGGCCTTTGGCGACCACCCCAAGCGCACCTTCGCCGAGAAGAAGGCGCCCCCGGCCACCCGTATGAACATCGTGGGCATGTTGCGGGAGAGCCTGGTGGGGGCCCGCCTGTACGGTGAAGCCCGCGCCGCCGCTGCGCCCTCCGGTGGGTCGCGAGAGGCGGGGAACGCCTCACCGGGCGGCGGAGCGCGGGGCGGTGAACAGAGCGGGCCTGCGGGCGAGCCGACGGCGAGCGGGTTGCGCCACCGTCCGGCCCCACCCGAGTACGACCTCAAGAAGGAAGCACTGCTGTCGCTGCTGCGGCGGGAGTTTCCCGCGCGCGCCCACGTGCACAGGGCGCAGGACATCCTGGCGGCCCTGCGTCTGGCGGAGGAGTTCGGCTTCGACCTGGTGCTGGACCACGTGACGGAAGGGTATCTGGTGGCGGATGCCATCGCCCGCCGGGGTGTCCCCTGCGTGGTTGGGCCGCTGCCTTTCGCCCGCAGGGGCCCCGAACTCAAAAACATCTCCCTGGCCAACCCGGCCCGCCTGGCGGCGGCGGGTGTCAGGCTGGCCATCACGACGGACAGCCCCACCTACCCGGCCGGGTACCTGCCCGTCCACGCCGGCATGGCGGTCCGCGAGGGACTTCCGTACGAGGAAGCCCTGCGGGCCATTACCATTTCGGCGGCCGAGATCCTGGGGGTGGCCGACAGGGTGGGGTCCCTGGAGCCGGGCAAGGACGCCGACCTGGTGGGCTTCACCGGTGACCCCCTCCAGGCCACCAGCCGGGTGGGCCTGGTGGTGGTGTCGGGCGAGATTGTTACGGGGGAGGCACGCGGCGCGGCGGGCGCGTTTGCTGCCGGCGGGGGTGCCTGTGGAACCGGCGCCAGGGCGGCGCGCGATGGGCGAGAGGGGGGTGAGCGGTGATGCTGGCGATCAGAGGAGCGACCGTATGGACGGGCACTGGCCAGACCATCGAGGGCGGCACCGTGCTGATCGAGGGGGGACGGATTGCCGCCGTTGGGCCTCGGGTCGAGATTCCCGCCGACGCTACGGTGGTGGACGCCCGCGGCCTCTTCGCCGTGCCCGGCTTCATAGATTGCCACTGCCACGTGGGCATCGTCCCCGAGGAACTGGACTGGGAGTACGCGGACGTCAACGAGACCACGGATCCGGTCACCGGTCACGTGCGGGCCATCGACGGCATCGACTTCGACGATCCCGGCTTCTCGGATGCCCTGGAGGGCGGGGTGACCGCCCTGCTCATCCACCCCGGCAGCAGCAACGTGATCGGGGGTACGGACGTGGCCGTGAAGACCGCCGGGGACTTCAGCCGCCGCATCCTGCGTGACCCGGCCGGGATGAAGATGGCCTGGAGCCGTGGAGGCAAGTCAGGGCGCATGCAGGGGAAAAACCTGCCCTACCCCACCACCCGCATGGGGGTGGCGGCCATCGTCCGGCAGATGCTCACGGAGGCGCGCCGTTTCATGGAGGGTGGCGAGGAAGCGGTCCCGGCCGCCAGGGATCCCGCCCGGCGCATGACCCTGGAGGTGCTGGCCCGCGTGCTCCGCCGGGAAATCCCCGCCCGCGTGCACTCCATGCAGCCCGTGGACTTCCATGCCCTTTTTCGCCTGCAGGATGAGTTCGGCTTCGACTTCACCATCGAGCACGGGGACGAGGCCCATCTGATGGCAGACATCCTTGCGCGCCGCGGCATTCCCGTGGTGTACGGTCCCCTCCTGGGTGACCGGCGGGTTCCCATGTTCCCCCGCTCCGACCCGCAGGCACCCCGCATCCTGGCCGAAGCAGGTGTGACGGTGGCACTGCAAACCGATCATCCCGTCGTATCCATCCGGGACCTGCGGCTGCAGGCAGGTATAGCGGTGCGGTACGGGCTTCCCGTGGACGAAGCTCTCAAGATGATAACCATCAACGCCGCGCGCATCATGGGGGTGGCAGACCGGCTGGGTACCCTGGAGCCCGGAAAGGACGCCGACCTGGCCCTGTTCACGGGGCATCCCCTGGAGGCTCAGAGCCGGGTGCAGTGCGTCCTCATCGACGGCCAGCCCGTATGGGGCACCCTCCCCTCATAGCGCCGCCGGTGCGCGGAGAATGACGCCGTCACATAGCCCCGAGGTAAACGGCGGTGTCCCCGAGGGGCCCGTGTTCGAGCGCGTGCGCGAGCCGCTCGTCTGCGGTTACAGTTGACCTCCTAGTGTCTGTGCTAGGGCGACGTACAGGGAGTCGTAAACGGTCCGGCCGCAGGTGGGGGCTGTGCGGAACGCAGTTGACACAAGCGGGCGGCACTGGGTGACTCGTCCGGGGAAGCTTCTCGTGACCGCCCTCAGAATCCTTGCCGCCTCGGCCGCCGGCGCGGTTTCTCACCACCCGGGTGACCTGCCGCATATATTATGGTAGCCCAGGGGTATCTGTGGTCCAAGAGATTTCCCAGCGGAAAGGGGGTTCAGAAGTGAGCCAGGTAAGGCAGCAACTTATTGTCACCCGGGAGCCCCTTCGCCTGGAGGAAGTGGTGGCCGAAGGTTCGACCCAGCAGAACGTGGTCGGGGTCATCACCGTTCCCCCGCAGAAGCCGAGCGTCACCCAGGTCATCGACAGCATGGGCCAGGTGACCATAACGAAAGTCACGACCGTCCCCAACAAGGTGCTGGTAGAGGGTATCCTCTCGGTGAAAGTAATCTACGAGGCGGCCGTGCCGGCCCAGACCGTGCACGTGGTGCACGGCGACATTGCCTTCGCCGGCTTCGTGGAGCTGCCGGGCGTGGAGCCGGACATGACGGCCCAGGTCACGGCCGAGATCGAGCACCTGGCGGTGGACGTGGGGCCCGACGGGCGCACCCTGGAAGTTGTGGCCATCCTGCGCCTGACCGCCCGCGTGGTACGCACCGTGGAGCTGGAGGTGGTCACCGAGGTCACCGGCGTGGAAGGGCTGCAGGTGCAGCGCGAGGCCATCCGCACCGAAGTCACGGTGGGCGAGGGCGAGCGTCAGGCCGTGGTACAGAGCACCATCCCAGTGCCCCCGCAGAAACCCTCCGTGGCCCAGGTCATAGACTTCCTGGCAACGGCCCGCGTCACCGAGGTGCGCGCGCTACCGAACAAGGTGATCGTCGAGGGCGAAATCGACATCAAGATCATCTACGAGGCGGCGGTTCCCACCCAGACGGTGCACGTCATGCACGCCACCATTCCCTTCCACCAGTTCGTGGACGTGCCCGGCGCCCAGCCCGGCATGATGGTGACCGCCGACGTGAGCATCGAGCACGCCACCTTCGAGGTGGGTCCCGAGGGCCGGAGCGTGGTGGCACGCATCATCCTCATGCTGAGGGCCCGGGTCACCCGCACCCAGACCATCAACGTGGTGGTCAACGTCATCGGCGTGGCGGGGCTGCAGGTCGAGTTCGCCACCGTGCGGGTGGTGGAAGCCCGCGGGCAGGGCACCACCCAGACCATCGTGCGCGAGGTCGTGGACATCCCGGAGACTAAACCCGATGCCGCGCAGATCCTGGACATCCGCACCCGCGCGCGCACCCGCCGGGTCATCGTGGTGCCGCGCAAGGTGATCATCGAGGGCACCCTGCAGCAGAAGATCATGTACGAGGGGCGCACGTACGACCAGGCCGTGCACGTGGTGGAACATGTGACCGACTTCTCCGACTTCGTTGTTATCCCCGAAGCGGCCCCGGGTATGAGGGCCCAGGCCAGCTTCCGGGTGGAGTTCGCCAGCGGAGACGTGGGTACCGGCGACCCCATCTCCGTCCAGAACGTGATTGACCGGACGTAGGGGACCGAAAAACGTTGAAAGACAGGGCCGGGCGGGGCTCCCCAGAAAGTGGGGGTCCAGAACAGTCCAACCGGAAAGTTTTGAAGGTCAATGGGTCCAGAAGAGTTCGTTAGCAACGCGTTAGCAAAGGGTTAGCAGGCCGGGGACTACATACGGGGTAGTGCCGGACTGCGGTTTCGCGTGCCGGGCGCACTTTTGGCGCGTAGGCGATGCAGGCGTGGATGTCGGCCTCTTCCAGGCCCGGGTATGACACAGACCCGCTGCTGGGTGCGGTTGACATTTGGTTTTCGGATGTGGTAGCCTGAGGCCGAAGCAGATATGCGTTGATGGCCCACCGGCCAACCCCCTTGATCGCTGAATTCCCCCAGCGGGGGAAACGGGGGACCCACACGGATGGGGCGAATCTCGCCCGGGATGGGCGAGACGGGTCACACTCTTTCGATCCGAGCCCGACAGCTAACCTCGTAAGCGTGGAAAGAGGAGGTGGGTTGGGCCGGGCAACGGCGCCGCTGACGGAAATGCCCCTCTCAGGGGGCGGCCAGAGAAGGCGAAAACGATGCCCGACCCAGGATACCCTCCCGGGTCGGGTTTTTCCACCTCCGGAGCCGGTGACACCAGGCCGAGGAGGTGTTTGTCTTGCCTACAGGACGTTTTGCCGCTCGAGGACTGGCCGGGTGGCCCCTCTTTGCCGTCCTGGGAGCGGGGAACGGGGGCCAGGCCATGGCGGCCCACCTGGCCAGCCAGGGGTGGGACGTGATCCTGTTCAACCGGAGTCCAGGCCGCCTGCGGGAAATGCTGGACCGCGGC
>Ga0080004_1130971_pt1 | contig 12489 bp, 12 predicted proteins | sample WasSprMetagenome_FD_69207 | JGI IMG/M metagenome (GOLD analysis project Ga0080004, IMG submission 69207) | Sulfidic aquatic microbial communities from Washburn Spring, Yellowstone National Park, USA - WS (SPADES assembly) (version 2) | ecosystem: Environmental > Aquatic > Thermal springs > Hot... | reverse complement strand
GACAATCCATTAGTAGAACCATGTGCTCTTTATACACAGCGTGTGCAGCGGCAACAACCACCTCAGCCTCCCTACTCAGAGCCTTCGCGCCTAAACCTCCAACATCAACTTCTTCAACACACCACTCCAAGAGCCTTCCACCATCCACGTAGACAATCCACGTGAACGAAGAATGTGTGTAGAGATCAACGATGAACTTGCTCCTAGCGAGAGCAATTGTGCATAGCTCCTATTCAACAACCTCCTAAAGCCGTGGAGAGGGAAGACGAGAGCATATGCTAAGCTTACGTGGCTTAGCCCATAATATATATAGCAGGATCATGCTTGTTCGCAACATAAGCATCCCTTCTCTATTGGATAGGCATAGACAACGAAGTTTCTTCTGGACCCTGGCTCCACAACTACAAAACCATAGCCTGAACCTTTAAGCGTTTTAAGGGCATGGATCTCGTCTTCATCATCAAAAGTTCTGTGAACCTCAAACAAAATAAATGGTCTAAACCTCTCAATAGTCTTTGTAGCACCCCTCAAGACCCTTAACCCAAAACCTTCAACATCGACCTTCATAACAAGGCTTTCAACATCCTTAATACCTATATACTCTAAGACGGAGTCTATAGTCACAACCTCGACATCAACATCAAGTAGCCTTAGCTCGTTCCTCAAATACTTTGTGAAGGAGCTTTCAGAAGGACTAGCGGATATTGAGAGCTTTGCATAGCCATGAGCATCACCCCGCAGCCTTATCAACAATCGCAACACTATCTCCAACACCATGAAGAGCGATGTTGTATCTCAAAAGAATCAAGTTGATAGGGTTAGGCTCGAAAGCAACAACCCTCCAACCGTGCCTGGCAGCCAAAACAGTGTAAAAACCAATATAAGCCCCAACATCAACAAAAACACCCTGGCTCAATACCTTCAACAAACACTTAAGTAGTTTTACTACTTCTTCCTCCCCCCGGTACTTCCAAGTATAGCCATGATATCTAGAAACATCCACTATCAATGCTCCTACATCACGGTTGTAAATCGCAAACAAGCTTCGAGAGTTAAATTCATAAGGTCTTCGCATTAAGACCCTTTTAATGAAGCGAATAATGAATCTCCTCACCGGTCTCACAAATAGTATAGAATTCAGGTAATACATTAAGCCTCTGAGAAGGTGTTCTCCACGCTTCTCAATCATAACTAATCATACTCTCAAAGAACCTGATCAGCTTCTCAACCTCTCTATATGGATTAATTTTCTCGTAGCTGTACCTAATAATCTCTCCTCTATTAAAATTTCTCTCCAAGATCCACGTGATCTTCTCGGTAAGATCGTTAACGTCGCCCGCTCTAAAGATATAACCTGTAATGCCGTCGACGATATTTTCAGGCAGGCCACCAATAGAGCTAACTACAGCTGGAACTCCCAGCCTATTAGCCTCCACAGGTATCCTTCCAAACGTCTCAGGCCAAATAGAGGGAACAATTACGGCTTTAGCTTTATATAACAAGTAATAATATTTGCTCGAAGGAATCTTGCTGAAGAAAACTATATTATCTAAGCTCTTCTTCTTCGCTAATACTTCGATCCAACTATCTTTACAACCAACCATATAAAGCTTTATGTCTTTGAACTTTTTTGTCAACTTGGACCATGCTTCTAAGAGTATATGCGGACCTTTGAAAAAATTGTAACCAGATGCATAAATAATATAGTTGTCGTAGGGTTCGTCAGGGTTTGGTTTTACATATTTTAAAGGCTCGAGAACAGGGTTGTAGATAATTACATTAGGTTTCTTCCTGAGATCGTTTACATGGCTCACATAAATGCTCCAGCATTCTCTCGAGGGGGCAATAAAACCATCAATATAATCTATGAAATCATCTACGAGATACTTCCATTTGAAAAAGTTGAAAAAACCCCTGATAAAATTATATGACTGATATAGCCTTGGTAATTTAGCGTTTGATATTCCTAGTTCAAGGAGCTTTAAGCTTATGTTTTGTTCACATTTAGCGGCTCTGTAAAAAGTACACTTCTCTAAACATACCTGTGTTAGTCCGTAAATAGCATTCCAGTGTGGACATATTAAAGCATATGAGTGTAAGTATGCAACTACAGGCAATTTCTTTCGTTTCTCTTTTGCATAGGTTTTTATATAAGGTATTACAGGGTATTCTATATCGGTAACCCAAATAATATCGGCTTCCGCGATAACTTTTTCCACCACTTTTAGATTCATAAAAGGATATCTTGAGATTACATTACATGGCACCTTAATTATAGGTATTTTCATGGAGCTCAGTGAAAGAATCAGCTCATCATCTGCACTATTACATACTATGACCTTAAGTTTTAACTCTGGATATAGATTCAACAACTCAAAGAACTCTAAATTTGCTATTTGAGCTCCTCCTTTCCACAAAAGGCTAGAGATCGCGACAACTTTCATTATATCCACCCAACTTACTTTAAATTAATAGACATCAATTCCAAGAGAAAAGAACTGTTGTCATTGTATATAACGTTCGTATTGTTGATCAAGAAATTCATATTAATAGGTGATAGTGTTGTCATATATCCCCATGCGGTTCCACGTAGTGGCTTTCCATCATTAATTATCACGAGCATGACGTCTGTGTTGCCTTTTATGAGTTTTTTAATGCAATAAATGGTTCTATTAATGTCATAAGAACTGAACAAATCATATATATCTCTGCCTAAAATAGTAAACAATACTTTTCCATGGCTGTCATAAAGGATATCATTAGAAGTGCTATTGTTAGCATACATAAACCATAAATAACCAGTATAATATGAATCACCCGTGATAGTGATTTTATCCGAGGCAACGTCATTGAATGAAATATAGGAACTAATACCCAAAATATATTTAGCAGTCTCAGCTTTTCCATATAAGCCTACACTTCTATAGGTACCTACGTAAAATAGTATTAGTAGAAGTGTAATGAAAATCACTACTATATTCTTTATTTTTGAATCTTTTATTCTGATAAGCATTAGTGGAATATAAAAAATTGAGAATATCGTGATAAGCCTTAATGATATGATAGGTACTACGAATGTATAAGGGAGTTCCGCAATTCCACTACTGATTACTATTACCGCATACATATCGGCAGACTCAAGCATTTGCAAAATTTTTCTCGATGTTCTGGATTTGATCACTCTATTTATGAAATTTACAAGATAGAGCACAAAGACCAAAATAGAAAAGAATATAATCAAATATCCTAACCAAACGGTGAAAACCCTTGTGTATAAATCCAGAGGTACCTCGCCAAAGAACTCGCTTGCTTCGCCCTGTTCAATTCTCAACCTCGTTAGAATCCAATCCATCAGATTGTTTATAAATTTCTCGGGGTTTAATGATATAGCGTGTGCTAATGATATAATGGGTCGTACAATGATCAGAAACAATGATGTTACTACTAGGGCTAAAATATAGCCTCTTTTGCTAGGACCGAAGTTTGAAAACTTAGAGGTATACGCGAGCAATATGTAAAGCATCGTTATTATGAACATAGCTAAAGAGGTCGTATAATATGTGTATGAGGTAATAATTGTAATGAGAAACAATGATAGAAATAGTCCACGTACATCTACTTTGTTTATGAACATTAAAAACATGTAACTCGATATGACAAGAAATGTTACACCTAGGGTCGCTCGCCCTACGTAATGAGCATCATTCCTTCTAAATATATCAAATAAAATTATGGTTAAAAAGAGTAGTACCAAGTATGATCTCTCTTTGATCAGATCTGTTATTCGACTAATTTTCAACAATGCCTTCAATATTGCTAAGTAAAACACTAGAAGTATAAACCCTGTTATGGGTAAGAAAGGTAAGAATGAAGAAGGCATATTAGTTACTAGGCAATATATTGCTAACAACATAGAGGGCACTGGATACTCTATCTCACTTATTAACGTTTCCTCCCAATAAGATGTTCCGGCTTGATGAGCTGTTAACATTTTACCGTATTTAAGAATCTCTAGGGCCTGTGTAGCTGACGGAAACGAATAGGGATTGACATTACCTAGTAACGAAAAACTTGTTATTATACTCATTGCTATCACAAGATATAAAGTAAATATAGATGTGCTTTTAGTCAATCTTATCTCTCGATAGCCTTATTTTTAAACTCAGACAGGGCTTTGATTAAATGTTCAATATTATTTTTAAACGCGTCATAACTAAAGAGTTTTACTTTCTCGAATAATTTTGAACGCCAATTCTGTAGTTCACTCTCATTCATCTCGAGTATACTATTGATGTACTCAACAGCTTCATCAATACGCCTAAAGCCAAATCCATATTTACCATATTCAACAATATCAATCCACGCTCCTCCACTTTTATGAACAACTGGTATTAGGCCAGAAGCCATAGCCTCCACAATTGCTATACCAAAATGCTCATATTTCATAGGATGAAGGTATATTTTTGAGATCTTTAGCATCATCATTTTAGCCTCTTCTTCTACATTTGGTAGAATCTTAACCCTTTCCTCGAGTCCTAATGTCTTTATTTCTCTTTTTAAGGTCGAGTAGTACTCAATGGAGCCTATAGTACCAGCTATAATAAATTTTGCGGTTTTGATTTCTTTTGCTATATCTAGTATTATTTCAATGTTTTTAAGAGGCTCTATTCTACTTAGTGTTACTACGAGGTTTTTTCTTTCTATATTTCGAGATAACGGTAAATACTTCTCGAGTTCTATCGGTGGATATAGAACTAGACAGTTCACTCCCAGAAATTTTTTTATTGCAAGGGCACTAAACCTTGAATTCGTTAGTATCAGAGGCTTATGTTCTAAGCTCCTGAATAGTAATAGCAGTGGCTTTAATAAAAGCTCTAGTGGTTGTAAGTAAATTCTATATAATGTGCTATTACTCTTGTCTGGATAATAAAGATAATAGTATTCAATTATAAAGTTTGGAAAATGAAGGTAGAGAATGTCGGTGAAGACAGGAACAAGTATTTGCTTAGTTGTTATTGTTAAATCATAATTTCTTGATCTAACCATGTGAACACCAATAATATCTCTCAAAAACCATAGAAGGAACTTGTTATATAGAGTTCGCAAGGATAGTAGATCCTTGACTGGAAACAATATATACTCGTGATCGATCACATCATGATTAATCGAAGTAAGTGTTTCGATTTTCTCCCAAAGAGTGGGCTCAAACACAAAGAGATCCACGGAATGACCTAGCTCTTTTAATGCCCTAGCAAATGCAAGAGTGAGCCTCTCGGCCCCCCCACAAGAATTAAGAGAGTCGTGCAAAAGAGCTATTCGCGTATTGGTCACCACGTGAGCTTTAGTAGTTTCACTACAAAACTCCTTATCGTTTGGTGGTTCAGAGTAAATTCCTCTCCTGAATTTACCATTAACGTATTATTCCATCTTTTAACGAATTTGGCAAAAACAAAGTCTTGGAGTATAAGGTATAATTTCTTTTCTGGGTGTGTTCCTCTTTTCGCCCATCTTTTTGGCAGTACTTCTCTATCGCAGTACAAGTATACAATGTTAAATCTAAAAAGATCAAGTAATGTGAATAAACGAATTAGGATTTTTAAAGCTGTTAATGATACTGGTACAATACCATAGATTAAGCCATTATAGATATAGTCTACGAGTGAACCTGGAAGGTGTTCGTCTAGAAGTACTATTTGTCGCTTTCTTAGAAGAGGCCAAACAACAGTTTTAATCAAGGCCAATATTGGTAGTCGGACAGTATTGAACACGAGATCTAGGCCTATGATAATTCTCAACAGGGATATGTTATGCTTTACGAAAGGTGAGGCCAGCTGTGTAAATGGGAAAATCGTCTTCAGGGTAGTAACATGGACGGTATACCCGAGCTTATTCAGCACTTTACTCAAGGCGTAAATATGTGTCGTTTTTCCTGCACCCACATTACCTATGAATACTATTACTGTAGGCTTTGAGAAGAGACCAAGATAATTCATTTTACACAGGGAGCTTTGACCCAGTTCCTTACAACTATTAATTAATGAATAGTTTCAGCAACCTGTCTAATAACGTCTCATTCCTAAATTTTAGTAATAACGTCTCTCTAAGCTTTATACTGTCATTGATTATATCGTAAGGATCGCTATTAACAACGATATTCAACACTCTCATCACAGATTTCAAATCTTTGAGATCAAACAGATACTTTTCACCTATGGAATTTGATAAAATTTCTTCTACTCCTCCTGCTTTGGACGCTATTGGTATTGTGCCAAGTAGAGAGGCTTCTACGATAGCATATGGTAGCGGCTCCTCCCATGTCGAAGGAAACAGGAGGGCCCATGCTTTTCTGTGTAGCTCTATGAGCTTGCTGTACTCTACTACCCCCAGTACTTGTATTTCCAGGTTTCTGTATCTATCGCTTAGTTGCTTCAGCATCCCAAGACTCCTGGGACTGTACTTGTTTGTGAATATGAATCTTGCTCTTATTCCGTGCTTGCCTAGTTTGTTAAGTATTTGTAGTAATATGTGGAACCCCTTTATATAGCTGTCTCCACCGACATACAGAAACGTGGGTATGTTATCTAATTCTTTTCTAGGCTCATGATTTAACAGCTCTGGTGGAACTGGATTATATACTACTTCCACTTTGTCTATTAGATGCGGATTGCTTTTTACAACTATTTCCGCTTGTCTGAGGGATACACATATTAACTTGTCAGCCTCCGCTATTTGCCTCTTATTTAAAAGATATGCCGAGAACGAGAGAGGCATGAGTAGAGTTCTTAACAGGCTTTCTTGTGCATAATATTCGTGGAATACAGCCAACTTGAATTCGTCTAGTACACTTACAGTATCTGGCTCGAAGAAGTATTTCACTGAGGTATATCTCACAGGCATATAATTGTGTAAGTGTACTATTACGCGTAAACCCCTTTGCTTCGCTACAGGTATTAAGGGATAGGCAGCCAAAGGTATATAAAGTGTGTCATGTTCTTTAATAAGCCTAATGAAATAAGAGTTAGTTGCAAGCAATCTTGTTAACATCCATCTAATGATTCTGTTTGAAGATTTCAGATAAGATGTAATATAATATTTGACGCCTGGGATTTTAATCGGGTTTTTTGTTCCTGTGACCACTGTTATCTTAAAATTGTGTTGAGCAAGATATCTAAGTATAAGGTAAGTGGCTTTTTCTGCTCCTCCACCTTCTGGATAAAAAATTTCGCTGACAACTAATATAGAACTCATAAATACTTTCTGATCAATTTTAATACTAGATCTATAGACTGACTCTTTGAAATATACGAAGTATTTATGACTATGAGATCTTGCACAAATAGTGTCAATTGTTTTAAAATCTCATTGTAAAGCATGATTATGTACTTAAGATATGTCTCCGAAAGTTTCTCATCTGCTTTTCTTGTTAAAAGTATATGAGGATGCGCATATACATAAATCACAATGCTTTCTCTACATAAACTCAAAAGTATTTTTCTAATAATGTAAGGAATATTTCCTGATATTATATGAAACGAAACAATAGTATCTGGAGAAAATCTATCTGCCACCAATATGATCCTTCTTTTGAGACGTGGAAATACAAAAATTAAATACCAGATCATTACATTAAAAAACTCTAACATCAAAAATATCTTGCTGTTTTTAAAAATTTGTCTCAAACTGTAGTCTAACACTCTAGGAGAATAAGTTGTAGGTACAATCCCAATTTTCTGAAAAAACTTAAGAATAAGATACATGAAGAGATGATGAGATTTCATTTTAATATAATTAACTCGTTTATTGGCTCTCTTAAATTCTTTCACAACTTCAGATGCTATAGAAGTTTTACCAGATCCGTCAGGGCCAAATAAAATGATCAATGGCATATCCTATCATTCTCTGAATAACAGTTTATTTATACCTTTAGCCTTAGGAAATCTTATTAATTCATATACCGGCTTTAAACCTTCGTAGCGCATCCTATGATTTATATGATAAGTGTAAAGTGTAGCGACATTCCATAGAGGCACTTTATAAGGCAGACCAATATTATTACTGATAATAAGTCTTTGAAGTTTCAAAAAGATCTTATACGTCATTATATGTCCAGTTTTTACAAGATGTTCAAGCTTTATTAATCCTCTATTTTTACAGAGAAGCGTATGAAGAAGGTCAGAGGCTAAAATCTCAAATTCTTTCATGACGGCATGAGCCATAGTTATGATACATTCATCCTCCCATGAATCAGTATATAACTCTACATTATCTATCGTAATTTTTCTTCGATTATTCCATAATAATTGTGTAGGATAATATATATATTCCCCAGCAGCTATCTTATGATGAATATCTAAGTCAACATACGTTTTAGAAGCTGTCTTCCCTAATGTGATCTCGGGAGTTCCTTTAGATCTAACTTTATATCTTCTTTTAATTAATTCAACTACTAGATCATTTATTCTATCATGATCTAAAATCAATATATCAACGTCATCTGGTACATATGGAAATAGCTTAAAAGTTTTAATGACAACATACCTAACGCCTAGGCTCTCGGCAACCTCTGCAAATTCTTTCAGCGCATCAAGTTGAAGTTTTCTTCTTCTAGATAATTCTCTCCACTCTTCCGTATGACGTAACTCTTCATTTATTAAACCAGCCAAGTATAATACTTTATTCCTTAGGAGTGATTTTACCATAGGATAATCTATACTCAAATTCACGCCACATAAAATCTTGCTGAGTGTTTTCCAAGTGAGCATAATTATAAGCCTTTCTCTCCTAATATGTTTTCTATTCTAAGGGATGATTCTTTGCATATATTAATGGGTCTTTTCTCACCTAACATCCTATATGTATCAACATTATATATTAGCTTTTTAACAGTAACTAAGAATTCCTCTTTATTCTTAACTAAGTATACATCTATTTCTTTCGGAACATCAACCCCAACAATTCCATATGGAGAACTAACAATGCTCAGCCCAGCCGAGATATATGCTAATATCTTAAGAAACGTGCCTGATGAGTGACCAAATATCGGCGACAATCCGTAGTCTGATATCGCTAGTAGTTCCTTGAGTTTTTCTTTTGGTACTACTCCCAGCAACTCTATACTAGGATTTTTCACGTACTTCTTCATGTCTCGCCAAGGGCCTGTGATTAAAAGTTTGAATTTCTCTGATGGTAGCCTGTTAAATACTTCAATTGTCACTTCTACTGCCTCTTCGTTGCCTTTGCCTTTTCCGCCTGCTAGTAGTACGAAGTATGGCTTATCAAAGTTTCTTCGCCTGGCTCTAAGCTCTTTATACTCGTTTATGCTTTCGTAGCATATAGGAGAGGGGTTAGAAATTATTATTGTCTTTTTGGGTTTAAACATGTTAATAGCATTCTCAAGGTCTATATTAGAGGGGTAGACTACTATGTCTGCACTCTTCACTTCTAATCTGTGTAGCAACAGATACAGACCATATCTTAGTAAATCAAATGGATTTTCACGTGATCTCAAGTAGAGAGTTTGCGCATAATTAGCTAACGGATCATAGAGAATAGTATTTTTTACACCTAGTAATCTAGAAAAGAAAGAAAATAACGACATAGAGCCGAAGACTATTATCACCTTAGCTTTTCTCAACTCTTTATACAGCTTTACAGCTGATATTAATTCATCAATATAATGAGTAGCTTTAACCAAAGGATTTAGATCATAATGTTCTCTCCATCTAATGATCTTTGACAACAAAACATAGAATCTCCTAGGAAGACTGATATATATAACTCCGTCATGAAAACTTTTAACATATTTATTAACTAATAGATTCAAATTAAAGACCACTACAGTATCAGTTCTTCCCAATGCTGATAGTATAGCGTGTATTCTAACATCATCTCCCGACTTCATTTCCCAAGGAGTACTGTAATATGTGTATGCAATTATTCTTGCCATTACTAAACTCTACTTACAACGTGATATACCTATAGCTATCAGATTTAATTTTATACGAGATATAGGTATATTATTAAGAAAGTTTTTGATCAATCTTTTTTCGAATATCTTAGAAGGTAGATTTAATATTAAAGCTTTATCATATGTAACAAGCAAAGGATCAAATCCAGATAAGATCATAACCTTATTAAGAATCTTCATAGTATACGGCGTAATATGTCCTGGTGTCCAGAAATTCCTATGATAGGAAGGAGTAATTATAATTAGGAGACGAGCTATTTTACAAAAACTATTAAGTATCTTCACAGCATCTCTCGCTGGCACATGTTCTATAACATGTGAGTAGAATATTACATGAAACGAATCGTCCCTAAATGGCAAATGAAACATATCTGCAACAACTATCGCACCATCTGATGAATTAATATGCTCTTTCACCATCTTATCTATTTTAATATCTATGTCTACACCTACACAGATCTTCTCATTATTGATACAACTTAACAAGAACTCCCCCCTACCACAACCTACATCTAAAAATCTCTCAGCATTATCAAACAGCCTTTTTAAAAGTAAATTATAAAACAACTTTCTAAGGAATCTTAATCCTGAGTTTTCTTTATATCTCATCATTAATCATCACTTTATAGAAATTAATGATACCATTTTGATGATCATACTCTCTAGATTCATACTACACCTAGTCTTTCAACAATTATAGTGATCTTGTATCCTATTTCTAGCAAGTTTTTAACAGCTAATTTAACATCATATTCTACTCCGCCAATGTGCGGATAATAAGATGGTGTTATATATAATATGTGCATGGCGTGTAATTTTGTTTCTGTTGCTTTACATAAAATTTATTTATTATGGATTGTATTCTTTACATTAATGTTGAGATGCATTAATGCATTAATATCATATGTGATGCTCATTACAAGGCTAGAGTACTTGTTTACGTCTGCAGAGAGATGGGCTAAGATCGAGTATTTATTTATTAAGCTAGCTGAAAACTTCATTTTGCGGAACATTTTTGCTTTTAGCACTTTTAATAACGTGATCTCTTCATATTTTCTACGATAGTGATATGCTTGTGGTGGTCTCGATAACCATGTCACAATAGGTGCATATAGATCGAGATATTTGCCATAATGAGTTCCATGATGAGCACCTCGCATGAATAAGCATATATCTTTCCTTTTACCTTTTTCCAGCAATGCTATATAATCCAAAGTCTTGTTTGAAGCATCTCCTGGTATAATAATTATCGGGAGATCTTCTCCATCTTTATGATAACGATACTCTATGACAAGACTAAAATCATTGAGTGCTTTATCTATACATCTCAAAAGCCTATCAACATCGACTGATTCTTTTGGCAATATGCATCTTCTGTGTTTAGAATAACTATATACAGAATTTTTACGACAGAGTTTTTCATATTCTTCTGTTAAAGGAGGCTTTATATCATAGATTTTACATAGCCACTCAATTTTCTCCTTAACTTTCTTACTAGCCTCATGTTTTTTAACAGCGTCATTTGCTATACAATAGAGAGATCGAAGATAGTTAATCAGTTCATCAATTATTTCTTCAGCTCGAGATATGTCCTGGAAGCTAATTGGAGGCCAGATGATCTTCATCATTATGTGGTTATCAACAGGAACCAAGTCTCCTCGATAAAGATGCTTTATGTTGTAATCTGATTTATTTAGCACCTCTTCTAATGCCCTACTCCAGCCGATCATATCTAAGAGAACAAGATTAATAGCGTTAAGCATCAAAAAATAATCACGTAGCTCAGGAGGTTCCATAGGTATACCAGGAATATACACTACGTTAAGTTTATCTATAATATTAGGTATTAAACTAAAGTGATCAATGTGTAAATGAGTTATGACAGCCTCAACATTAGATCCCTCACTCATGGACTTAATGATTCTCCTTGCTTCATCAACAACATTAAGAATACTGACATAGCGATTGTGAACGTTTATACCAAAGTCAACAATATGAATAACCGAATTAAATAAAATAAGTGTTGCTTCTCCATGATGTTGCGTATCAAAATTATATATTGTAAAACTCATTAGTACTACACTTAAGCGCACTCCGTTTATGATAGGAGATGCACTACTTGGTTAAATCACTATAGAGAAAGACATGCCAAAGGACTAGATATAAATAGCAAACTAGCTGAGCTGAGAATCATTAAAATATCTAATTTTACTCTGTTTCTTCCATATGATCTCTCTGTTAAAGATGTTTCTTATCATGCCTACAATAAGATATATCTGGGTTGCTACCCATGTTCTAAAAGGCTTATATATTAACAACGTCAATCCTATTACCAGTATTATTGATGCTCTCAAAGATCCTTCTATTGCTCGATATAGTAGTAGAGATGTTGCAGCCAACAGTAGCCACGGGTTTATCAGGTGTAGCCATGTCTCTATAAAAAGGATAGTTCTGAACCTTTTCGGAGCACTCCATATATATCTTATTGTCTTGATGAAGTGTTGCACAAGATGTTGTGCTCT
>Ga0080004_1093119_pt1 | contig 12492 bp, 12 predicted proteins | sample WasSprMetagenome_FD_69207 | JGI IMG/M metagenome (GOLD analysis project Ga0080004, IMG submission 69207) | Sulfidic aquatic microbial communities from Washburn Spring, Yellowstone National Park, USA - WS (SPADES assembly) (version 2) | ecosystem: Environmental > Aquatic > Thermal springs > Hot... | reverse complement strand
ATAGAGAAGGTGGCGAGGAAGTTCCGCAGATCCCTCCTATCGAGGTTGCTGTCGTGGTTTTAGCATGCGACGGATTCAAGGATACGTCAGCAAGAGGCCTCGTCAAACGCCTCGTGCTCCTCAATTTTCGATGTATGGTGAAGTCGACAGGCTATGAGCTTTTACAATTGAAAGCCTCGCCCTTAAGGGCGGGGAGGAGGTCAGCTCTGCCTGGCTTGCTTATCATTCGCTTAAGCGCGAGCGTGCTATCAGCTAAGCGTCGTCGTAAAGCGAAGGGATGCCATAACGAGCACTACCTCCACTGTCTAAGTGTTCCCGCCAACGATACTTGACGGCATTCATGAGTTACTTGCAGACCCGTCAGCAGGATTGGGCCTGCGCACGAGGCCGCAAACGTCGTCCACCTCATGGACCCCGCTTGAGGACAACGTCATGGATCCCTCGTTCGCCCCACGCTCCTAGTCCTCACTGCGTCGCAGTAGAGTAGATCATCCATTTTCGGAAGCATTTGATCATAGTGCTATTCGTGAGAGTCTCTTTGATGACCCCTTGGCCTTCCACAGCTTTGTTGATCTCGCTTTGGTCGCAATGCTTATAGCCCTCCTTCACAGAAACAAGTCGGAGGCTTAGTCAATGGAGATGGAGATCGTCGTAGCCATACTTAGCGTCTTAGTCCCTACGCTATCTTCCATAGCTTACCTAGGCTACTGGCTCGGCAGGAAGTTTGGTAAGATAGACGAGAGGTTCAAGAGCATCGAGGAGAGGTTTAAGCAGGTCGATAAGAGGTTTGAGGAAGTAGAAAGAAGATTAAATGAGTTGAAGGGGTACGTCGATGATAAGTTTAGCGGGCTGAAGGGGTACGTGGACGAAAAGTTTGGCGAGCTAAGAGAGTACATTGACTATAGGATTGAAAGACTCGGGAGGGCCTTCTCCTCGTACCAAGAGTTCTTCGTTGAGTACTTGTCGGCGAAAGGTGTGGTGAGCTCGGACGAGGCCACTATGCTGAAGAACGAGGCAACCAGGCTCTCCCTCTTGGCGCTTACGAACCCGTTCACGAAAGAAGAGTGGGAGAAGCTGAAGAGGTACTTAGACAAGGACCCCAAGGACTTCACGCTCAAGGAGGCCGAGGAGTTCAGAGAGCTGGGGAGGAAGGCAATTGCCGAGTACTGGGACAGGCCCGAGGCCTATAAGCTACACCTCTACACCTGCGTAGTGTACGGACTGACTCTGAGAAAGCTAAAGGAGGAGAGGGAGAAAAGAGCTGAGGCCCGTCAAGCGAGCTGATTTGCTAGCCGAAGTCGCAACGAAAGGGCTTGTTGACGCCAAATTCGTGTTAATGCCTAACAAAACGAGGGACCGACGAAGAGTCTTGCTTCGAGTCTTGAAGAGGAGTTAGGAAGTCATGGCCCTCAACATATGTGGCCTCGAACGGATGTAGGAGGCTGGACCGTCTTAGAGCCCTTGCCTTTTAGGGCGAGGAAGTCGGAGCTTTGAAGCCAGCGAAGAGCATCTCGCCTCCGAGACCCAAAAAGCTTATTAAAGTTCATAAGTTCTTTAAGTAGAAGCCGTCGGCCTTCCTATAGCCAAGGCGTTCGAGCACCTCGATGGGCAAGCTCCCTGCGACCATTAGTAGCTTGACTGAGGATACCGGGGATTGAAGTGTTCTCAAGGAGAGCTCCTCGACCCATCTAAGGAATTCCGTCAGTATGCTGGTCTTGAGCGGGTGCAAGATTATAACCACTAAGCACAAGACCTCGGCCTCAAGGAGCGTTGACTCGGCGTAGGCGACCTCACAGAGTGCTATCTGGTCTCTGAGCGGCTCCACGAAAAGCTCGTACACCTCCTCTCCCATAGCAATGGGCTTCGCGTTCCAAAGCTTTTTAAGGCCAAAAGCGTAGAGCCTCGCCTGCACCGTTCTGGTCTAGCATTAACTTTCATCCCTTCCCCCCTCGTATTCTTCATCCCTCTCGGTCGTCATGGGAGGGCCTTCGGGGTGAACGGACGAAGCCCCCACATCCATCCGATACTTGCGGAGCAGGTTCTTCACGGCTATTACGTCCCTATCCTCTTCGAATCCGCACCTGCACTTCAATCTCCTGTGCCCATTCGGGCTTAGCCTTCCCCCACACATCGGGCACAGGCTAGAAGTCCCCTTAGCGTCAACATAGACGACGTTCAGGCCAGCGAGCTTCGCCTTGTACTCCACTATCCGCTGAAGCTTCCTGAAGCTCCACCTGTTCAGCCTGCCGTTGAGCTCCTTTGAGCGTTTAATGCTCTTCCTCATGTTCGTGAGCTTCTCTAGCACGATGGTCGAGGCCTTTACCTTCCTCGCTTCGTCGATTATTCGATTGGCGACTTCGTGGTAAATTGCCTCAACCCTCCTCCGCTCCCTGCCCCTGTACTTCGCCAACAAAGGCTTTTCATTCAGCCTAGGCTTGGACTGAAGCCTCCTGCGCTTGAGGAAGTAGGCCGTCCTTATGATCCTCTCCTTTGTCTCCACGTTCATCACGCGCTCCATAGTGCCGAAGGCGACGTTGTTCTCGTTCACGTCAACGGCCACCGCCCTCTCATTCGTCTCCACCACCTCGACGACCTTGGAGAAGACGACTTTCAAGTAGAGGTCGCTCCCCCTCTTCACGAGCCAAGCTTGGCCGACCCTCATGCCCTTGAACTTCTCGTGGTACGCCCCGTGGAGCAACTTCACCCTAACCCTGCCTCCTTCGACAGCTATCGAGGCCTCCCAGCCTTCAAGGTCGAGGTTGAAGAGGTGGTCGTCCAGCATCACGACCTGCCTCTTGAAGAGGGGCTTCTCGGCCTTCGCCACCCCCCTCCTCTTGAGCTTCCTGAAGCTCTTGTAGATGGAGCAGGCCATCTGGCAGGCCGTGTAGATGTAGTGCGACGGAAGGCTTGGGTACCTCGCCCTCAGCTCGTAGTACTTCTCCGCCTTAAGCCTCTCGAAGCTCGTTACCCCCTTCGCCCAAGCGTGGTCGAGCAGTTGTCCTAGGACCTCTCTGTACGTCGAGAAGAGGCTCTCTGGAAAAGATCCGCCCAGCTTAAAGCTCGCAGTGAGCTTAACAGTCTCTGATGGCACTCTCGACGGCCTCCACGACTCTTCTCTTTTTATGGCTCCTCGCTCCGTAGATCCTTCCGGCGAAGCTCGTAACTATGGCTATCAAGTCCTCGACGAGCTCCTGTTGGGGTTCCTTGAATTCCTCGGAGTCCATGGTTTCTATCCTGCACCCATAGGAGTTGAAGAACGCTTCCAAGTACCTGAAACCGAAGCGTGTAAGCCTGTCCCTATAAGTAATGAAGACGGCCTCTATCTGCCTCTGAGTCACCAACTCGAAGAGCTTAGCCAAGCCCTTCCTGTTCTCGTTCAATCCGGAAGCTATGTCCTCGAGCACGATTACGTCTTGGTAGCCTTCGCTTTTGGCGTACTCGACGAGCCTTTGCTTTTGCCTCTCCAAGTCCTCTCTCTGATCTGCCGAGCTCACCCTTGCATAGATCGCGGCCTTGCCTTTTGGTGCCTGCTCGCCGAGGAGCCTCTTAATCTCGCTCTCAGGGTACCTGTATTTACCGCCGGGCGTTCTAATGTACTTGATTTTCCCTGAATAAGCCCACTTCTTGACGGTTACGTAGGACACGCCGAAAATCTTCGCGACTTCACCGGTCGTGTAGAGCTTCTCCGGCATTCCATTAACGGAAGTTAATGCTAGGTTAATAAACTTTACGCTAGGGAGGAACAGCTCCGAAGCCCCTTCACTCGTGACGACGGCCCTGAAAGTGACCTCTCCGATGTCAGGGTCGCTCACTTCGTGCTCAATAGTCGAGTGCAAGTCTACCCCTCTACAGCTGATTCTCTGTAGTTTAACCATCTTTAGCGAGGCTCGTCGCTGGTAATGACCTAGGCGCGGTCTCCGAGCTCCAGGATCGTAGCCGAGGCTTTGTCGAGGTCCCACTTGACATAGTCCCAACAGCCGACGACCATGTCGAACATGACGCGCATTAACTGGAACCTAGCGATGAGGTGGTTTAGGCTTTTGCGCGCTACCTACCACCTCTAACAACCTTCTGAGCCTCTAAGGCCATCCTCTCTACGTAGGGCAGTAACTTTTTCACATCTTCAGGGCCGAACTTCGCCTCGTGGAAGCCCCAGACGTGGAGGACCCACGCGGAGTTCCACGAGTGCATGAACCACTCCCCCAGCTTATCGGAGATCCTCAAGACCGACCTCCAAAGCCTTGTAACGCTCCACCTACCGCTTTTGGCCACGTCCTCGAGAATATCGCTCAGGTTGAAGTACGTCGCAAGGGCCTTTACAACCTCCTCAGCGGCTTTGTACAGCTTCTCAGATGCCTGAACGGGGTCCTTATCGACGAGCGATTTACCTTCCTCTAAGTACTTCAGGGCTAGCTCCAAGTGCACGTCGACGCTTACCTCGGGGTCTAGGTTGAGCACCTTCATTAAGAGGTCCACGACACTTGTCTCGACGTCCATTCCTCTCTTCTCCAATTCCTCAACGAGCCTTCTGGGGATGCTGACGATCACGCCCTTCGCACCTGCCACAGGATCATCCCTCCACGAAAGTTAATACCATCCCGCCTTCGAGGCGATGAGCCGTGTCAACTAGCACCTTGGACATAGGTCATCCAGTTTACGTGAATATTGATGAAATGAGGATATTAACCTTTCCAGTCTTGGTCGTTGTCACAAACGTAATGCTTCCGTTGCGCTTTAGCTCGCTCAATGGCGTCTGCGCCAGAGCTACTCGACATTATTAATGAAAAACGACGACGTGATAGGTCAAGCAATGAGGGAAGAGCGCCATTCCCCGCGGCTCATCCATCGCTGCAGTGAGCGATTATTCTTCCACTCTTGATCTAGCTGATCACGGTGCTCCTAGAGACTCGGAGGAGCTCCGCGAGCTCTCGAAACGCTGAATTACCGTTTCATCATGGCAATTCTTCACGTGTGAAGCTTATTAGAGCTGTTTAAACCTGTCGTAACTCCCTGAATAGTCTGCCTCACGCTGTAACGCTTCCCTCCAGCCGACTCGACGAACAGTCCTAAGTAATCGGGCGTTGCCCTCGTCAAGCGCGAGGCCGCGTGGTACGCTATCGCTTCCACGTCCACGCCTCCGTAGTTCCAGTACTCTACAAGCAACGCCCAGTTCCTAGCGTGTCTCAACAAGTCCACCGGCAACACGGAGCCTAGGCTTTTCACCACGTCGGACACAAAAGCAGGTGGCGGCTTCGCCACGTCTTTTTCAAAAACTTCCTCGGCATCTTGAACCTGCCGACCCTAGTGAGGGCCATGTTTGAGCCGACTAGGCCGGATGCCTACTCAACGTCTCTCCTATCCACGGTAATGACTTTCCTAAGAAATAATGAGGCCCAGCCTTTCTCTAATTCTTCTGACGGCATGAGCCACGCTCTCTGCCCCTCCCCGACGTGGCGATTACTAGGACCTTCATAGCGTCTCCAACAACACGACGTACGGGACCGGGTTCTTAACCACCTCGGCCCTCACGCCGAAGACCGCCTCTATGTTCTGCGGCGTTATGACCTCTTGCAACTGGCCCACTGCGTGTATCTTCCCGTCCTTCATCAGGACTGCGCGGTCGGCGAAGCGCAGCGCTAGGTTCAGGTCGTGGAGCACAGCCACCGTCGTGAGGCCCTCCCTCTTCGTGAGCTCCCTCACGAGCCCGATGAACCATAGCTGGTACCTCGGATCCAAGTTGTTCAGGGGCTCATCCAACAGGAGTACCCTAGGCCTCTGCGCCAGCACCCTAGCGAGCATGACTCTCTGCAGCTCCCCGCCGCTGAGTTCGTAAAGGTGGCGATCTGCAAACTGCTCAACGCCAGCGAGCTTCATAGCCCCCCTTATAATCTGCACGTCTCCCTCGGAGAGGCTCCACGCCACGTGGGGCTTCCTCCCCAGCGCCACGGCCTCCCAGACACGGAGCGGGAACTTCACGTCTATGCTCTGGGGCATGTAGCCGATAACCCTCGCTATGTCGCTCTCTTTCAGCAACCTCACGTCCCGCTCGCCGATGTAGACGGCTCCAACCCGTGGCTTCAACACTTTTAGTATTGTCCGGAGGAGCGTCGTCTTGCCGGAGCCATTGGGCCCCAGCACCGCGGCTACCTCTCCGGGCCTAAACTCCACGGTGACGCCGTCTAGCGCCTTATGCGCGCCGTAATATACCGTCACGCCGTTTATTACAATCCTCACCGCCATACCTGCCTCCTCGTACGGAGGAAGAGGGCCAGGAAAAACGGCGCGCCGAAGGCCGCCGTTACCACGCCCACAGGTATCTCCGCTGGCTGCATCAAAGTCCTCGCGCCTATGTCAGCTAGCGTAAGGAGAGACGCACCCACGACGGCTACGGTCGGTATGACGTATCTATTGTCGGCGCCCACCATATACCGGGCTATGTGCGGCGACATGAGGCAGATAAAGCCGACAGGCCCTACTTGGCTCACCACCACGGCCGTGCTGAAGGCTGTGGCAAAAGTGCCGAAGAGCCTTATCCTTTGCGGGTTAGTGCCGAGGGAAACGGCGGTTTCATCGCCTAGAGAAAGGGCGTTGAGGTGCCAAGCGATCAAGAGGGCGAGGAACAAAGTGGCGACAGACACACCTAGTAGCAGATACACACCGAGCCAGGTCACCCTCACGAGATCCCCCATGGTCCACAACACGAACACCCTGAGGTGGGTCTCGCCCGATATGTACTCGAGGAAGGAGGTGGCGGCCATGAATAGATAGGCCACCGCTATGCCCCCAAGTATCAGCGACTCCGGCGTCATGCCCCTGAGCCTTGCGAGCCCTAGCACTATCGCCACAGCCACCAGGGACGTGACAAATGCATTTGCAGAGGCCACGGCGGTTAGCGCCAACGGGTCTCCCGCGCCCAGCAACCTCACCCCCAGCACGATGGCCAGCGCAGCGCCGAAGGCAGCGGCGGAGTTCAAGCCCAAGGTGAAGGGCGATGCCAAGGGATTCCTGGTAAGCGCCTGCAGGACCGCACCGTTTACGGCTAGGGCGGCTCCGGCGGCGAGGGAGGCGAGAGCTCTGGGGATTCTGTAGCTCCAGACTATCACCCCTTCAGTGCCCTCCGCACCTCCCAGCAACGCCCCCACGACTCTGTCGAGAGGAATGCTTACAGTGCCCACGGAGATCGAGAGCATGAACAGCAGGGGCGGCAGCGCGGCAGTTGAGAGGGCGAGAATCCTGCCTACTTTAGCGGCGGGTAGACCCAGACGCGTACCCCCCTGCAGTACTGAAGGACGCCCACGTCCTTAAGCCACTCCAGCATCAGCCCGTCGGGATCCACGCCGCGGAGCCTGTCTGGATGCAGCGCCTTGGCGATGGCCGCGACGTGGGCGATCACGCCGAAGCCGTTTTGGTACGCCGCCGATATTACATACACCCTGCCCTCCCTGACTGCCCTTATGCTGGCCCATCCCGGCCTCTCTGCTATCGCCCTAGCGACTTCCTCAAGCCTCTTCGTGCTGTTGTCGAAACACGGGTTGAAGTACCTCACGTGCTCCCTCCTTATAATCACGTCGGGATTTCTCGCCACGACGGCCTCGGGGCTCACCGTAACGCTGTACTGCTCTAGGTCGCCGAACACGTTCCGGCCACCCGCCATCTCCACGGCGTTGTGCCACTCGTTAAGCCTGCCGACCGTGTTGTAGTCCGAGTACCACTCGTAGTACACGGCCGGTCTTTCAGCCCCCGCCACCGCCTTGTTGATCTCCTCCACTACGGCCTTGTACTTTGCTATAAGGCGCCTCGCCTCTGCCGTCCTGTTCACGAGGAGGGCGAGGTTCTCCACCTCGTCGAACAGCTTGCTTATGCCCCAGAAGTCAAGCCTCACAACCTTGATGTGAGGAGGTAGCTTGGCCTCCAGCTCCTCTGCGGGGTACGTGGTGGGCGCGATTACCAGATCCGGCCCTAGCTTGAGGATCTTCTCGATGCTTACCTTGGCGCCTGGCCCGAAGAATTCGCCAACCGACGTGACGTTCCTCGGGAGCCTGTGCTTCAGCAGGGGGTCTCTGATTGCCGAGTCGGCCGCGCCGACTATCTTATCCGTGGCGTTTAGCGCGGCCAAGATCCATGCCGCGTAGCTTTGCGCGACGATTCTCGCAGGCGGCCTTTCAAAAGTTACGGACCTGCCCGCCGAGTCGGTAATTGTCAGGGGATATTTCGGCGCGAGGGCTCCCGGAGCGGTCTCGGGAGTTGCAGGAGTCATGGGGGAGGGGCGGGGGAGTCCGGCGAGGAGCGCTACAGCGACCGCCAACACTACCAACACTACCAATGCTACCAATATGTAAGCTCGTCTCGTCAATTCTTGTCACCCTATTAGTGTTACCTTGAGTAGGGGAGGATAACACAATATAAAGCTTACGCGAGACCTAGAGGACCTGGCAACTTAACATGTTGCGTCTGGCATCCTAGGTTGCCAGGTCCGACCTAGACGACTCTCGCTCTTAACTCCAGCTCACATTCCAGTAAAGCGAATTAACCCATCCCAATCTCTCCTTCGTCTTACAAAGCTTCTGCTAGGCCAATGACTTGATAAGCCAAGAAAGATAGCGAAGCCGAGCATCCTTTAAATTCAGTCCTTCCCTCTCTCGTAGGCCTTCTCGAGGAGCTCCTTCATCATCTTGACTATGTCGGTTTTTATCGATGAGACCTCGCCGTAGACCACGTCTATCCTCTTCTCCAAGCTCTCCATCTTCCTCTCCAAGCCGTCCATCTTTCTTTCTAAGCCGTCCATCCTCTTCTCGACGGTGTTGAACCTCCCATCGACGTAGGCTTTGAAGTCCTCGAACCTCCTCATCATCAAGCTCATGACCAGAACGACCACCTCTCTATCACTGAGCCTCTTGCCCTCAGAGACCTTCTTGGCAATCCTCGAAACGGCTTCTCCGAGGGCCTTAACAGTTAATTGTTCAATAGCTGTACTCGTGGACATAGATTTCAAGCGATAGTCATTTAAGCCGTTATAAAAAGTTGCCCTGTCAAGCCTTCCACGGTCTTTAACCAGTATCTTAGGGCTCTTCGTAATGCTAGTTTAAGCTGAGTTTATTAGCTTCAGTGAAAGGTACTACTGGGAAGTGCCCATTATGGGTTACGTCAGAACTCGCGTGCTGATAGGCGATGCTAGTAGGAGGAGAGTGGAGGAGGTCACATCCCTAATTGACACAGGAGCTTTCTTTCCTGTTATACCGCTTGACTTGGCTAAGGAGCTTGACATAGAGCCTTTGGCTAAGACAAGGCTTTTAATGGCTGATAGCAGGGAAGCTACTGTCAACATTTCCTTAGCCTACTTCAGGGTTCTGGACAGAGAGGGTGTGTTTCCAGTAGTCTTAATGGACTCCCCTGAGCCCTTGTTAGGAGCAGTGGTTCTAGAAGGTCTAGGAGTAAAGGTTGACCCTGCTACAGGTGGACTAGAGTATTCAAGACCATATGGATTAGCTTTACTAAGCGCACTATACTAAATTAACCTAAAAATAACCCTAGCTACTTTAAATGAAGAAGATAGTAATGGTTTTAATCGATGCCACCACCCATTTATGCAAACTTTTGATGCAATGCAACAGCCCTACACCTCCTTGAAAAGGTTTTGTAAGGCCTTAAAACCTCCCTGATAGAAGTGATTTTTGTGCTAAGCTCCTCTTCTTTTTCTTCCTTACCAATCTCGTCCCTAAAGCACCATACACCCTCAAAGGGGGGTCTAGAATTACAGTACGAAGCTTGCTTGACCACGACGCCCCGAATCTCATGAAAAGAGGATTGGAGAGAGATAGCAATGATGGCAAATGCCCTCAAAGAAGTTGTCCTTTCAACTGAAAGGTCATTCTAAGCCTCTTGAAATGGCATCGACGTTCTCTACGTCTTTCAACGTTTGGCCATGATCTTAGGGGGAAAGCTTTATAAATCGTGTTACTGTCTCAGACCCTGATAACACTAGGGTGGGTTATATGTACAGTCGCAAGGGCTCTAAGGGCTTGGCGAAGATATGGGCAATATTGCTCGTGGTCATAATAGTGGCTGGAATCTCGGCAGGAGTTTTGCTCACGCAATTCTGGCCTAGTGCACCCGGCGGGCCGAAGTACACCATAGTGGTCGACATGACCGGAAGGGCCGTCAACGTCCCGGCCTCAGTAAGCAAGGTCGTAGTCCTGCAGAGCTATTGGGCCGAGGTGGCGTGCCTCCTCGGAGGAGGCGATAAAATAGTAGGAATATCGAGGAGCGCCCAGGACTCCATATGGATCCCCGACTTCGTGAAGAACAGGACCGTCGTGGGCGACATATTTACTGGCGTGAACTTAGAGACCGTCGTAGCCCTCAAGCCAGACGTCGTTATAACCGACACGGGCTACGGCAAGGCCGAGGAGATAATAAAGGCCTTGGAGGACCAAGGGATACCAGTCGTGAGGATGTTCTGCCAGAGCTTTGACGACCAGCTCAAGGCGATAAGGATAATCGGCAAGGTCCTTGGATCCGAGAGCAAGGCGGAGGAGCTCATTAACTACTTGAGTAGCAAGTTCAACGAGAAGATAAAGAGCATTGCATCGAAGATACCGGAGAAGGAGAAGCCCAAGGTCCTGATGCTCAGCTCGATAGAGGAGGGCCTCGTCAGCACGTACTCTAACAGCACGTGGGGCAGGGCTGTAGAGGACGTGGGCGGGATAAACCTGGCCTACAGGAACATCCCGGGCCAGGCGTGGCCTAAGGTCAACGTCGAGACCGTGCTCAGCTGGGACCCGGAGATAATAATAGTCGTGGCCTGGGACGAGAAGACGCTTAGTCGGACGATACAGATCCTCACGAAGGATCCATGGAACAAGACAACAGCTGCCAAGAGCGGGAGGATATACGGGGTCCTCGCCGGGGGCAAGTGCAGGGAGGCTTTCTTGGATTGGGGCCCGAGGATGCTCATAGGCTACATGCAGCTTGCAAAACTTATTCAGCCGAAGTACTTCAAGGACTTGGACTGGAGGAAGGAGGCCGACGAGTTGTTAGCGAAGTTCTACGGCTTGAAGGAGTACATAACTGTTAAAGATATGAGAGGAAAGGAGGTCACAGTTCCATACCCAGTAAAAAGAGCAGTGGCCCTCTACGGAGGGTACTTATTAGCAAGCCTTGGAGTCTTCGATGGTAGAATTGTTGGAGTCGTGGAATCCTATAAAAGAGAGCCTATACAATTAAAGGTGGCCCCTAGCATAGCAGGACTCCCTGCCGTTGCCAGTAGCTTTTCTGGCGGATTAAATACTGAGATACTGCTTTCACTGAGGCCAGAAGTCGTGATAGCTTACGTAGGGGCTACTAAGCTCATAGATCAAATAGAAAGCCTTGGGATTCCAGTTATAGCAATAAACCCTGCCAACTTGACGTTGCTGAAAGAGCAAACACTTCTCCTCGGCAAGATATTTAAGGAGGATGAAAGAGCACACACGGCCCTAAAATGCGTGGACGACATTTTACACTTCGTCGAAGAGAGGGTAAAAAGCGTTCCTAGAGACAAGAGATTAACAGCGGTAGAAATCGGAATAAAAGACAGCAAAATATATGTTTGGGGGTGGAAGACGGCAAGAGGGCAAGCTAATGAGTATGCAGGGCTCATCGACCTTAGTAAGGAAAACTTACCCGATGGCGGTTACATATCATTGGAGACTTTAATTAAGTGGAACCCACATGTGATATTTCTAGATCCTTGGAGTACGAGATCTGCACGTGACATCTTGAACGATCCTCTCTGGCAACAGATAAGCGCGGTTAAGAATGGGAAGGTGTACGACCAACCTGATCTCTCATGCTATGCACCGCAATATGCCCTAGTAGTCCTTTATAGGGCGTCCAAGGCGTATCCGGAGCTCTTCAAAGACGTGAACTTTGACGAAGTTCACAAGGACTTCTTCGCCAAGGTATATGGGGTCCCAGTTGAACCTCAATATGCAAGGAGAGGTTAAAAATGAGAGTGCTTCCTTCATTCTTTTTTAATTATATATTCCTTCATTCATTAGTTCCTGTAAAGGGCTTATCGATCCTACTGGGAGGCAAATAAGCTAATGAGACAGGCTCATCTCGCGATCGTCTTTCTTATGGTCCTCCCTCTTATTGCATTATTCTTGTCCCTCTTTTTGGGCACTTACTTTATTTCACCTGAGATAATTCTTAACATGATCTTCACGAAGATAATTTCTCCTGGCACTCACTCACCTTGGCCAGCTGTCTACGAGACGATAGTCTTTAACATAAGGCTTCCCAGGATAGCCTTGGCCTTGCTCGGAGGGCTGGCCCTCTCGGTCTCGGGAGCCTCTCTCCAGACTGTCTTCAGGAACCCTCTCGTGGACAGCTACATACTCGGCATAAGCGCGGGGGCTGGGTTCGGAGCAGCGCTGGCGATAGCAGTATTTCCGCACGTGCTCGGCATTCAGCTGTCGGCCTTCGCCTTTGGCATCATAGCCTTCTTCCTCA
>Ga0080004_1240342_pt1 | contig 12494 bp, 12 predicted proteins | sample WasSprMetagenome_FD_69207 | JGI IMG/M metagenome (GOLD analysis project Ga0080004, IMG submission 69207) | Sulfidic aquatic microbial communities from Washburn Spring, Yellowstone National Park, USA - WS (SPADES assembly) (version 2) | ecosystem: Environmental > Aquatic > Thermal springs > Hot... | reverse complement strand
CCTCACCGTGGATCGGCCCATCGTGATGTACGCCGTCTGGGACAAGGACTACGCCAAGGCCCTCGCCCTGGCGGGCGGCCTCTCAGCCTCCGGCATAGTGGCGTGGAGACGCAAGGAGGTCATAGACACCATCTCCACCTTCACCAGAAGGCTCGGCACCAAGAGCAAAAAGATAGACCTAGAGCCGATACAAGAAGGCGAGACGAAGGTCTGGGCAAAGGAGGAAACGAAAGAAAAGAGGAAAACAAAAGAGTGAGATAAAACCTACGCCTTTTTCACTCCGAAGACTTCAGAAAAGGATAATGTTTTCTCCCGCTAGTTATTACGGGCCCAAGTTCCAGAGGTTTAGGCAACGGCACGAGGCGAAGTACGGCAAGGACTCCATTTTATACCCCCTACTGCTATGACGCCGCCATGATGCTCATGCAGATTGTCTGTAGCGTAGTTACAAAAGACCTCAAGAAGGTGAGAGCGACGCTGGAGCAGTGAAGCAAGTTGGGCAGGTGGCAAGGCGCCGCTGGCAAGGTCTACCTAGACGTGGCAGGCGACCGCTAGTGCCCCGACAACGTCGTATGAGGCGTGGCGCTTGAGAGCGGCACACCCGAATTAGACGCCGCCTGCTAAGGCACAGAAACTTTAGATAGGCTGTGCGAAACGATATATGTTCCTCGTCCGCGGCGTCCGGGGTGCCTTTGACCACGTCGTCAAAGCGACTTGTGGACCCTCGACGTAGCCGCACAGCAGAGGAGCCAAGCCATCAAAGCTACGGCTTCAGTGGTCACGTACTCAGCTGAGTAGTCCCACCAACCCAGACGCTTCACGCTGACGCACATTCTCGTTAGACACAGACGAAATGTCGGCGCCGCCCTACAAAGGGCTAATAGAGCCGCGTGTCTCCACGCCTAGAAGGTGGCTCTGCGTAATTCACACAGGCACGGCTCCAGCGGACCGGCGGCTTTCGACCCGCTCTATCAACAACTTCTGTATCTCTAGGAGGGTGGTCTGGACGGCGTCTATCCTCTTGGCCAAGTCATCAATCCTCTTGTTTGTTTCGTCTATTCTCCTATTCGTCTCAGCTATCTGCGCAGTTAGGCTCCTCGTCAGGTCGTCAATCCTCTTATTGGTATCGTCTATCCGTGCCGAAAGCAACCTCACAACTTCGTCTATGCGCGTAGATAGGCTCTTCACCGCGTCGTCTATGCGTTGGTTTGTCTGGTCTATCCTCTTGTTTGTTTCGTCTATTCTGCTGTCTAGTCTGGCGATGTTGGCCCGCACCTCCCTCAGGTCGCTTACGATAGTGCCGAGGTAGAGCACCAAGATGTCCTCAGTAATCAACTTCTTACCCTCCTTGATTTTATCCAACACATGTTCCACCGCCGTCTTCAACGCGTCGTATGCGATGCTAGAAACATCAGCCACAAAAGCTATGCCACACCTCCATAAAAACATTATGCATAACAGCGTTTGTGATGGCTTAATTCCTCCCTCCAGATCTAAACCACCTCGATGCAGCAACCGTCGGAGCACGCGCCATGGTCCCCTTCACCTACTTCAGCGCCTTTTCCATCTCGTTGGTCCACTTGACACATCTAAGGGTCTCAACTCGTCTCGCCATATCCGCGGCGAGCCGCCTCCTCTCTACACCTGGACTTCCACAGCGCCATGTCTGTGCCCGGGCAGCGGCGCTGGTAGTCGTGAATGTCAGCATGGGAGGTCCGCGCCGTGACAGACTCGTGACCCGCCTTCTCAAGCCGAAGCGAAAGAACAAGCATCTAAGATGTGGGACCCCTCGGCTGTATATTCAAGCCGCCTCAGTTCCTCTTTACTTTAGCTAAGACCTTCAGCATGTCCAGCTCAAGTCAGAGGAGGGTTGCCCGTAGCGCCATCCACGTCTGAAACGCCTTGTAGTCGGCGTTGCGGGTCCTCGGAGAGGCGGGTGGCAAGGTGAGACTCTGCAAGCGTCTCAAGAGACTACCTCGACATAGACGAGAGACGAGATCTTGGCAACTCTCCGCCGTGACAATGGGTCTAAACTTTGTCTCTAGCGAAGCTCCCAGTTTTTCTGCGTAAGTAGTATGTCGAGAGATTTTTTCTCAAGCGGCCCGAGGGCTTCTCTCAACGCCTTGCAGCCGGCGGCGTCGCTTTCTTTACATTTACTATATCTTGCCAGGGCCTTTTCTGCCAACTCCTTGTTTACATTTTCGCTTCTTCTTGCGAGTGCTCTCAACACTGCTATCGTCTCTGCGACGCATTGTATGTCGGGTCCCTGGGCTTTTTCTACTGTGCCGTCGCGTTTATGAGACACTAGATACACCGTACAGCTTTCGTGGTCGTATGACATCTCCACCTTCTCAGTCTGGCGGCTGGCCACAGCTTTCATTCCGCCTAACAGGGCCTCCTCCACATTGGCGACGTATCGGAGTAGCTTCATACCCAGCTTCAACGACTTCTTGTCGAGTCTCCCTAAGAGCTTATACGCCACTTTCTTCACGTCTAGTATCTCCTCTAAAGTTAACTGGGTAGGGTCTTTCTCAAGTATTTCGTCTACTCTGTCGAGATCCTCCATAGTTAAAGGTCCAGTGGCGGCTACGTTTCTCAAAGCGCGGGCCTCGACGTCTGTGATCAACCCCTTGGAGACGAGTAGAGAGGTTAAAAATTCTATCAACACGTAATCCCGTTCTCTCTTCCTTACCAACTCTGCGTAGAGCGGAATTAGGTAGTATTCAAGCGACTTGATGAGTCTATACGTGACGAAACCTAACACCGCCACGGCGGCCGTGAGTATAGAAAACAGAATCAGCGTCGTATCCATTGAGAATAAAGATCAATGTACTATATAAATCTACAGTAGATTTCTTACCTTCAGAGCATTGGTGATATCGCCCGTCGCCTGGCTCCCAGATGTACCTGCGGCGGGTCTGTACGGCTTTGCTATACGACTGGTGGCCCACCGCTTTGGAAGTGATTTAAATATAGTTGGGAAAGGACTTATCATGAGTTGGAATTTGGTTGTGGCCACGGGTTGGCGTCTGGAGCGGCTGTGTATGGAGGAGTTGTACCGCATAGGCGACATAGTGGGGCGGAAGGTAGAAGAGGTCTGGTTTACCGGCTTCGACGGCCTCCTCACGGCGAAGGTGGAGGGCGACCCCGTGGAGTTTGTAAAGATGCTCATCGACGTCGTCAACAGCGGCTACTACATCCCAAGGTTCGTGCTCAGAGCCACGCCTATAATGGCCGTGGTTAAGACCGACCTCGACGAGATACAGCGGGCAATCGGCGAGCTTGCGGGGCGCCTCATAGCCCCGGAGGAGACGTTTAAGATAGAGCTGAAGAAACGCGGCGTGAAGTTTGACAGAGTGTCCATCATCGAATACGTGGCGAAGGCCGTCAACAGGAAGGTGGACTTGACGAAGCCCGACAAGGTGGTATGGATCGAGATGTTCCCCAGCAGAACCGGCGTGTCGGTGATACGGGAGTCCGAAAACTTCTCTCTCATGCGGGCGCGCTCGGCACATGAATGAGCAGTACATCACCGTCGCCGGCAGGAGGGTTAGGCTTATAGCTGGCGGCTCCGGGAAGCCGCTTGTGCTTCTACACGGCTGGTCCTTCAACGCAGAGACCTGGGTGGAGTGCGGCGTCTTTGACGCGTTGGCACGGCGATACGCCGTATATGCCGTAGATATGCCATACGGCGTGAGGACAAAGAGTGACCGGTTCCACGCGCCTAGACCTGAATACGCCAGGTTCCTGCGGCATGTGCTCGACGCCTTGGGCCTGGCGGATCCGCCGCTGGTGGGGCCGAGCGCCTCGGGCGAGGTGGTGCTGTGGTATCTCGCCCAGCGGCTCCCCGCCAAGGCGGCCGTGGTTGTGGGCCCCGTGGGGCTCGTCGGCGAGTTGCTGAAGGCGCTTGAGGAGGTGGAGACCCCCATCCTCGCGGTGTGGGGCGAGCTAGACGAGGTCTCGCAGACTTCCAACGCCCAAGTGCTACGCGGCAGAAACGTGAAAACAGCGATGCTGAGGGGGGCTGGACACGCCGCGTATCTAGACAAGCCTAAAGAGTTCGTGGAGCTTTTGCTGGAGTTTTTAGGCTCTGTCTACTAGCCTCAGCGCCTCGCCTAGTTTCGCCGCCTGCCTCGTCTCGCGGGGGTTGTGCGTCCTCACCACGTGGGCCCCGTTAAGCACTGCCACCGCCTCCGCGGCTACTGACGCCGGCAGAACCTCCTCCGGGCTGTCCACCCCCGCCACCCTTCTTAGGAAGGACTTGCGGGAGACTCCTATCAGTACGGGCTTCCCAAGCGCCCTCAGCTTGGGCAGGTAGGCGATTATGTGGAGGTCCCACTTCCACCACGGCCAGTTCTCGTCGCCGTGTCTGTACTCGCCCCTCACGACGTATGGCTCATCTCTGGGGGGCAGAAGCGGGAACCCTATACCTGGGTCCACCGCGATCCTCTCGGGGTCTACGCCGCACTGCTCAAAACGCTCGACAGACCCCCTCAACGCCTCCAACACGCGGTCGATGGGTTGCCGACCTTTCTTAGGCGTTTTTTCTCTTGCCATGAGCACGACGGAGGCTCCGTGGTCCGCGGCGACGCGGCACATATCTGGGTACAGCCAGCCCCCGGTCACGTCGTTAATTATCGACGCCCCCTTCTTGAGCGCGTATTCCGCCACCTGCGGCCGGTAGGTGTCTACGCTTATTGGGATCTTTACGTTTTTCACGATATCCGGGAGGACGGCCTTGAGCCTCTCCAGCTCTTTCTCGGGGGGGATCCACGTCTCTAGATACGGCGCTGTGGACATGGCCCCTACGTCTAGGAAGTCTGAATACTTCTCAAGCTCCAACGCCCTCTCCACGGCGGCTCCCAGCGCCACGGAGCCCTTGTAGAAGGACTCAGGCGAGAGGTTTAGAACCGCCATTATCCTAGTGGGGTGGCCGTCGCCTATCTCCACCCCGCCTAGCTTCCCCCTTATTTTTTGCACGTCAACTTTTTTATTTCTGTCGTAAATAAAGTTGATGCAGAAAGTTATTAGAAGCAAGACGTACATATTTGAGGGGGAGTTGCCAGAGGAGATATCCAGCCTGCTGGAGAAGTGGGGGAGGCTTGTGAAGAGGGGGGAGATCGCGACGTATTCCATAGAGTCGGGGGAGATGAGGATGCGTAAGGTGGCGGATGGGCCTACGTATTCAGTGAGGAGGATATATGTGGAGCCTGCCTGCGGCTGTCTTCTCGAGATAGACGAGAGACGCGACTTCGAGGAGAACAAAGTCTCCTATTCGATATACAGTAAAACCCTTTGCCCTCAGCATCAGGCTTAAATCTCAGACTCGGGGACGTTTCCCGTGGGTAGGGCATACGTCGAGACGTACGGCTGCTGGCTTGCCAAGGCAGACGCAGAGGTGATCAGGCAGAGGCTAGGCTACGAGGAGGCCTCCACGGCCGAGGAGGCAGACCTCGTCTTGGTCTACACCTGCGCCGTGAGGGAAGATGGGGAGGTTAGACAGCTGGCGAGGATTAGGGAGCTAGCTACCTTAGGCAAGGAGATGGTCGTCGCCGGGTGCCTCGTCAGGCTTAGGCCGTACACGGTGAAGACCGCGGCGCCCCGCGCCAGGTTGCTCTACCCCGCGGAGGTGGAGGGCGGGCGGGAGAGGGAGATGAGGATCCTCCCTAGGCACGACGGCGGCGTCATCTACACCGTGCCTCTCCAGGTGGGTTGCCTGGGCAACTGCACCTTCTGCGCCACTAAGTACACAAGAGGCGGCGCGGGCTACGTGAAGAGCGCAGATCCAGATGACGTGATTCGCCATGTGAAGGAAGCCGTGGCCAAAGGCGCGCGGGAGATATACCTCACGGGTCAAGACGTCATAACCTACGGCTTTGATATGCGGTGGAGACCGGGCTGGAGTTTGCCTGACCTCCTGGAGAGGATTCTGCGCGACGTAGATGGCGAGTATCGTGTGAGGATAGGCATGTCGGAGCCTTGGGTGTTTGAGAAATTCGCCGACCAGCTCTTGGACATCGCGAAGCGGGACCACAGGGTGTACAGGTACTTCCACCTCCCTGTGCAGTCTGGTAGCGACCGCGTGTTGAAGGCGATGGGCAGGAGATATACGGTGGACGAATACCGCGCCCTTTTGCGTAAAATCAGGCAGGTGCTGGGCGACCACGTATTCATAGCCACAGACATCATCGTGGGGTTCCCGGGCGAGGACGAGGAGGACTTCGCCGCCAGCGTAAGGCTGGTGGAGGAGCTACAGTTCGACAAGGTCCACGTGGCGCGGTTCAGCCCAAGACCCTTCACCGAGGCTGCGGTGATGCCCCGGCAGGTGCCAGACGCCGAAAAGAAGAGGAGGAGCAAGACCCTGTCTCAAGTCGCCTTGAGAGTCGCCCACCTCCGGAACGGGCTCCGCGTCGGGCAGAGAGATGCGGTGCTTGTGGACGAGGTGGATCACGGGCTGGTGGTTGGGCGCGCCAGCGACTACAGACAGGTGGTGGTTAAGAGAGGATCCGGCGACGGGCTCATGGGGAGGTTTGTCGACGTGACCCTTGTGGCGGCGAGCCCCGTGTATCTATACGGCGAGATTATAATATAACCTGCTCCCAGGGGTACTTCTTGGCGGCTTTCTGGCTCCTCAGCTCCTCCAGCTTTTGCAGAAGCGTCTTCACCTCCGCCTCAGTTATTTTCCTGAAGAGGGGCCTCACCTCGCCCAGCACGGCGCCTGGCTTCGGCGGCTTGTATGCCTCATCCCACCTCAGCTCCGCGGACTCGCCCATCATCCTCCACAGCTGGTAGGCGCCGTCTGGCGCCACAGGCGCGAGACCGACCGCAAGCATCTTCAGGGACCAGTAGGCGCGGTGGAGCACCGCCTGCGCCGCCTCCACGTCGATTTTGACCAGATCCCAGGGGGCCCGCGTGTTTAGGTAGCGGTTTCCCTCCCTCGCCATCTCCACCAGCGCGTGGAGCGCGTCTTTCAGCTCTATGGCGTCGTAGTGCCTCTCCGCCTTCTTAAACAGCTCGGTGACTCTTGCGATGAAGTTTTCGTCTTCGGGGGCTGGCCTGCCCGGCGGGGGCACGACGCCGCCCATCCGGCTCTTTATAAAGGAGAGGACGCGGTTGACGTAGTTGCCCACATCGTCGTTCATGACCTTGTTGATTATCTCCAATGCGACGGACCATGTGAAGCTTGTGTCTCTGTTCTCTGGGCGTATGTACACCAACACGAACCTCCAGTAGTCCGGGGGGAGGAGCTGAAGCGCCTCGTCTATCCAGATGCCCCACCTCCTGCTCTTGGAGAACTTGTCCCCCTCATACAGCAGGTACTCGGTGGAGGCCGTGGTGGTCGGCATGGTGTAGCTGCCTCCGTTTGCCAGGAGAAGCGCGGGGAGTATAATGACGTGGAAAGGTATGTTGTCTTTGCCCACGAAGAAGACCACCCTGGTCTCGGGGTCTTTCCAGAACTGGGCCCACTCCTCCTCCTTCCCCAGCCGTCTGAAGTACTCAATGACGGCTGATATGTAGCCAAGAACAGCCTCGAACCAGACGTAGATGGTCTTCCCCTCTGCTCCTGGAAACGGCGCGGGGATGCCCCACCTGTTGTCTCTAGTGATGGCGCGGGGCCGCAGACCCTCCTTTAACATTCCCAGCGACATCTCCTTGGCGTTCTGCGGCAGGTGCGGGTTCTCCTCCACGTACCTCCTTATCCTGTCCTCCAGCCTCCTGAGGTCGAGGTACCAGTGCCGCGTGGTTCTCCACTCCGGCTTGGAGCCGCAGATGGCGCACCGCGGCTCTACCAACTGCTTCGGGTCTAGAAGCCTTCCGCAGTTCTCGCATTGGTCGCCCCTAGCTCTTTCATATCCGCAGTAGGGGCATTTGCCGATTATGAAGCGGTCCGGGAGGTAGATCTTATCCCTGGGGCAGTACGGCACCTCTTCCTCTTTGGTGAAGATGTACCCGTTTTCATAAATCTTGAGGAAGAAGTCCTGGGCGAACTTTATGTGGGTCTCCGAGTGAGTGTGGGTGTAGAGGTCAAAGGAGATGTTCCACCGCCTAAACAGCTCCGCCACCACTTGGTGCATCTTACTGGCGTACTCCGCCGGGTCGACGCCCAGCTGAATCGCCTCCACCTCAATAGGCGTGCCGTGCATGTCGCTTCCAGACACGAAAACCACTTTATGCCCCCTAAGTCTAAGGTACCTGGCGTAGACGTCGGCCGACAAGACAGAGCCTATCAAGTTGCCCAGGTGGGGCACCGTCTGGACGTAGGGCCACGCCGAGCCGATGACGAACTTCGCCACGCAGAGAGAAACGGCGGAATTTAAATCATTTCCCAACCATAGATCTAAACATCGCCCTGAGCGCTTCACGCACTCCGCCGGACTCGTAGGCGGCTAACACCCTAGACCATTTAATCCGCAAAACTAGAAAAGTCGCGACCAGGGTAACAACGGCGAGAATTAGGGAGGAGAGCCAGGCATCCCCCACTACCTGGTCAAGTGCGGCGTAAGCCACATCTGCAAACACCACGAGGACCGTGGCGAGCACCAGTTTGCCAGCCAGCAGGGCCGCGAAGAACCGCCTTATGCTATAGCCAGCTGCGCCGAGAGGTATGTAAAGCACATCGTCTACAAGCGGCGACACTGCGAATATAAACACCGCAACATCGATACCCCATTTCGAGACCTTATCAAAAAGCTTCTTGGCGTACACCAGCTCTTCACCCATAACGGCCTTGCCGACGCCGTAGCCGTAGAGAAACACTACGAGCTTTCCCAAAGCCGCACCGAACGCCGTGGCCAACGCCACCGCCGCCGTGTCCATTATGTTACCTCTAGCAGAGGTCACGTAGGTGACAGTGGCTAAGTAGCCGGGGACGGGGAGAAACGGTATGAGATGAGATATAAAAACAGCTAAGAAGACGAAGAATACGCCGACGACCATCAACGGCCGAATCTTCGTTGACGCCGGGAATACTCCTCAACGACGTAGGCCAGGTCCTCTTTTTCCATCTCTGGCCAGAGCTTATCTAGAAAGATGAGCTCCGAGTAGGCGGATTGATAAAGCAGGAAGTTGCTGAGCCTCTTCTCGCCACCTGTTCTCAACACGACGTCTGGCTCCGGGTTGGGGAGGTCCCTTGTGTCTAGGCACTGGAAGAGGGACTCCTCAGTTATCTCAGCCATCTTCACCTCACCCGTCAGTATCCGTTTTATGCACCGCACCACCTCGGCCCTGCCGCCGTAGCCCAGGGCGAAGGTGAGGTGGTAGTTGGAGTAGTTGCGGGTCAGCGACTCCAGTTCCTCCATGAACTTGACGATTCTGCCCGGCACAATGCCTCTATCGCCTATGAACCTTATCCTGACTTTGTTTTCGTGTATCAGCGGGTCCTCGAGCGTACGTCTAAATTCTTCTTCGAATATTCTGAAGAGGATCTCGAGCTCCAGTCTGCTCCGCTGAAGGTTCTCCGTGGAGAGGGCGAAGAAGGTGACGTTTTTTATCTCGCGGTACTCCAAGGCCCAGGTCAAGAAGCTACGCACCTTCTCCACGCCTCTTCTGTAGGCGTGGTAGAAGTCTAGGCCTGTTTTCTTCGCGTATCTCCTGTTCCCGTCGGGTATAATCGCTATGTGGGTGGGTACTTTAACAGACGCGTTCCCCCACATGTTCATCCCCGCCCTTCTCTATCGTTAGGAGAACCGGCTTGTCGCAGGTGGCCAGGAGCATGCCTTGGCTCTCAAGCCCCAACATCTTCTTGGGCTGGAGGTTAGCCACGACCACGACGTATTTCCCCACCAGGTCCTCGGGCTTGTAATACTCCGCGAGACCTGCGATTATTTGCCGCCTCTCGGCGCCGAGGTCCACCACCAGCTTAATTAGCTTCTTGGAGCCCTCCACCTTTGCGGCTTCTATCACCTTAGCCACCCGGAGATCCACGCGTCTGAAGTCGTCTATGCCGATTAATGACATCACTGCGCCGTGTGCACATCTATTTAAAGGTTACAGCTTAAAATCTCTGTAGACCCCTCCTACTGTATATATAACCACCTCCACCAGTTTAGGCTCACCCCCCAAGTTATACCGATAAACCACGGCAATGCCTTGTGCTATGTGCACCACCGCCGACTTCTCGATAAAGCCCTCCTTGATCTCCTCCCTCGGCGGCAACACGTTTGCAAAGTCGCCTGTGGAGGTGGCTAAATATACGTCGATGCGCTCCGCCGAGCCGTCTTTCCCGACGCGGCTCTCCACGTAGAGAGGGGCGTCTGAATGCACGTGGCGGAGAGGCGCCTCTATCTGCCTAAGCCGGCCTACCACGTAGTTCACCGTCTGGTACACTTGCTCTTTAGAAGCCAGCGGCACCACGATCACCGCGGGCGGCACCGCAAGCATGGGGTCTAGAGAGACCTCTTTAATATTTATTTTGTCGAAAATCACGCTATTACGCCGATGACGTAAATCACTAAATCGCCGAGTCGCCCGACCTCCTTAGAGACTTTTCTTGATACGTCTAAAGACGTAGGCCGCCGCAAACCCAAGCGTCATTGGGATTAGGTAGACGGCGAGGAGGAAGGTGGGAACTCCGAAGTAGCTGCTCTCCACGGTGACTGTGACCACGTTGGATCTGTTTGGGAGGAGGAAACCGTTGCCGAGGAACTCGGCATATATCTCGTAGACGCCGGTGTCGCTGAATGTAAGCGTCACCTTGGCCGTTTTTTTCAGGGCGAGGAGCTCCACGTCGGTTCTGTTTAGGGTCTTGTTGATTTTATACACCGCCACCTCCCCCTCCTCCTGCCCCACGGGGCTTGTCACCGTCACGACTAGGGGGAGACCGCCGTCTATGAGGGCCACCCTCCTCGCCGCCAATATGGAGACCGACGCCGGGTTTCTAACTGCCGTGTAGCGCTGAGATGCGCCGCATGGGTAGTAGCTGTCGTCACCTGGGAAATACACCGTAACGTTGTACACCCCCGTCTTGTTAAACACAACCTCCGGGCCTCCGGGGGTGCCGTTTATGAAGATGCGTACAGGCAGAGGAGTGAGCCTCTGGACTTCGTATCTCCTGAGCACATACACCGTATCGTTAAACGCCAGGTCGCCTCTCAGCGCGAAACGTATGGTGCACTGCGCCCTATCTACGTAGATATACGTCACGTTGTCTGTGCTGGCGTAGTTGGGGTCTAGGCTCTCAAACCGGGCCGCCACCTGGAAAACGCCGCCGCGAGGCGGCGACCACCAGCCGTTGTAGCTGGAGGAGTTTCCCACATAGACCGCAGTTCCGTTGATGATTAGGTGAAGCCTGCCCGGCACGTCTCCAGGCTTCACCGCAATCCTCACGGGTAGCAACTCGCCGTACACCCCCCTGGTCGGCACGTCGAGCACCACCTTCACAACGGCGCTACTGACGAAGACGTTGAAGACGGCCTTGGCGCCCAGCAAGCCCGGGGCCTCCACTATGGAGACTGTGCCGAGGTATGTGCCCGCGGGGAGTCCTTTCGCCCTCAAGACGCCTACTCCGTTCCGCACCTGGACCGTGTAGTTGAGGAGACGCGTCCGCCCGGCTAGTTCCACAGTCGCCGTGGCGTTTATGGGCCTGCCGTAGAGACTGACGCGGATCGGCACCACGAGCTCCTCCCCGTAGACGACGGAAAAGGTCTTGTTAACCTCCACCACAGGAGTAGACGGCGTTACGTAGACCAGCGTGGAGAACCCTGCAGGTAGGAAGTTCCTGTTGGCCGGCGTAAACACCACCGTGAGGTTGTGGGGACCCGCACCAATTCTCAAGGTGTCGATGAGGAACGGGGCTGGTCTGCCGTCTAGATACGTCTTCACCTCCCCCTGGGGCTTGACGAGAGAGGAGACATCCGCAGAGACCAACAAAACCTTGCCGTACTCCACTATGTATGGGTTTGAGAAAGTGCCGTTGATCTTCACGTCTAGCCGAACCGGCGCCGGCAACACGCGGAAGACGCCGACGCTGGTTACAGAGGTCACGTTTCTATCCCCCAAAACCCTCGCCGTGATCTGGTATGTCCCCACCTCGAGCATAGGAAAGGCCAGTGCGGAGGGAGCCCTCACCACCGTTGGGTACGTCTGGTTTACAGATATCTGCACAGCTGCGCGGTACTCCCGCCGCCCCACAAACACCCTCACGGTGGCGTTTATCCCCTCGCCGTAGATGTACTCGGCCTTGTGGAGCACCACAAGCGTTGGCGTTGCCCGCGCAATAGACACGGGATACTGCACCGCGACGCCTTCCATGAGGAGGCTCAGGGTGTAGTTGCCGGCGCCCACGGCCCAGGTGTCCACCTCCGCCACCCCCTCCCTTAGAGACACTGCGAGGAGGCCGAGACTCGCCGACGCCCGCCTGGGAGGCGGCGTGAGCAGTATCCGCATGACCTCCCCGTAGACGTTGCCAGACACGGTGATGTTGGGGATTACAACCACGCGCGTCTTTTCGTAAAACACGCCGCTGGTAGCCAACACCTGATACACGCCGGAATACT
>Ga0080004_1115168_pt1 | contig 12496 bp, 9 predicted proteins | sample WasSprMetagenome_FD_69207 | JGI IMG/M metagenome (GOLD analysis project Ga0080004, IMG submission 69207) | Sulfidic aquatic microbial communities from Washburn Spring, Yellowstone National Park, USA - WS (SPADES assembly) (version 2) | ecosystem: Environmental > Aquatic > Thermal springs > Hot... | reverse complement strand
TTACTATACAACATATACCGTTAAACAATCATTGGTGTAATACTGTATACAGCAATGCTGTGCTTAGGAATAATCCTCTTACTCTTCAAATAGTAAAATTTCTTAACAGGGTTTTGACCCCCATATTATGTAGCCTTTCTTGAAGATCACCCCTACTGTCTTATCGCAGAAGGTATTAACTGGGCATTCACTACTCTGTAGACATGTTCTCTCATTAATGGTTTTTCTATTAGTACATAGTTCTGACCCTATAGTCCAGATAGGTACATCAAGTTCCCACGGAGCTACTCCAACAGTTTTTGCTGCATCCCTCCATACCTTCTGTACTGAATCTCTCAGTATTTGAGTACAAGGACTTCCTCTAAATGTACCACATTTAAGTCTTAAGACACCGGTATATATTGTGAAACGAGTTACTTGTATATCAACAGCAATATCCAACTAATTTAAATTTTCTACTTTGAAGAGTCCTGTCTCACCCATAACCCTAATATAGAAGTTTGAGAGTTTATCCCCTCTTAAATTCGGGAACTCATTTAATCTCTTCTTAATTTCCTCTATCCTTAATGGTTGAGGTGTTATTTTCCTCGGATCTCCACCATATTTCTCAATTAATATCTGAGATATTTTCCTCCACGTACTAACATCTTTCCTATAATACCGTACTCCAAGTTCTCTAAGTAGGTTTTGCAGTGATAACTCATCAATGCTTAAGATATAATCTGGTGTAAATTTCTCTGGATTATGTATAAAGACTTCACATGCATTCCTCCAAAGCTTTTCAGCATCAGTTAAGTAATCTACTGAGATAACGTAGGTATAGAAAAGAGCAAGCTTACGTTCTTCAACCCCAAGACTACTAAGCTCTTCTAAACACTTATATTCAGGCATTTGAAGAAGAGGATGTCCCTTCTTAATCATATCTCTTAAAACTTCAGCAATACTCACAGCCCTCACTACATCAACATCAAACTGAAATTTAATTCCAGACATGGTTCTGCACTTCTCATTACTGAATCTTTAAGAGATTTAAACAATTTAAAGTCTTACTGGTATAAGGCAGTATTTATTAAGGACTTATAGTGAGGCTCTACTTACTCTAAATTAGTAACTTTGAATTTATGACTTTCTAGCCTTATAAAATCTCCCCCTCTCTTTAATTCTCTCTGTAAGCGTACATCTAATGTAATGTATAAATCACCTGGGATTCTTACTGGTAGCCAACCTTCTTCTTTACCCTTCTCTACCACTAGACGTAACTGAGTTGCTATCTCAGAAGTTATTAGGTTGAGTTCTTCCTTCATATCATTAATAAGCATATTTATTACATCCTCAGCTTTCGAAATACATCCTGAGTCTCCTACCCACTTTACGTGTATGATAGGTTCTAAAGTTATGGATGGTGTAGTTAAATCTACAACTGCGAATACCCCATCTATACTATACCTTGCCTCGCAATTGAATTTTAATTCCTTAAACTTACTTAGAATTCTATCACTTAATGGTTTTAATTTACTAACATCTAGATTCGTTATGATGGAGTCTATCAACGGCTTAATTGATAGCCGTATAAGTTTACCGACCTTCCCACCAACTTCAAACTCCATACATAGGTGAGTAACCTCACTACTCTTTGTCCCAGTATAATGATATACTTCATACATAGTCCTCATTATCTCCTCATCCATATCTAGTGAGTAGTAATAGTGATAGGGTCTGATACCCTGAACGCATAACTGATTATCAACTATAGGCTTTCTAAGATGTTTATGGTATTTAAATGTCAGGCCTGGACCTACATTAATTATGTATAGTATCGTTTGTCCAAGATCAATACCTGTTAATGTTGTTATTTTCTCGGTAGCTGAGGTAGTAAGTACTTCAGACCTCTCCCACAACTTATTAAACTCCTCTAAAGATTCCTTAAGAGGTGCTTCACTTACGAATTCAACATTTATCCCTTCTAAAGCATTGCAAGTCATATTAGCTGACCCTGTATATGCCTTATCATCAACTATGTATAACTTAGCGTGGAGAAACTTCTCACCAAATATCCTCACCTGAGCACAATACTTCATAAGCTCCTTAGTAACATCCACACCAACATTCGTAGATAAAATTAACTTAACATCGACACCACCTTCACATAACTTCTTAACAATATCAACACCACATCTATCCATAAAAGCAACAGTCAAATAAGCACGACGCCTAGCACTAAGAAGAACATGTTTAATATCAACACTCATGACAACACCCGAATAAATAACGTTAAAGAATTAATAAATTACGAGTTTAGGAGGACTTACTATCCTAAAGATCATAAAGAAAAGAAATGTTGAGTAGGGAGTGTAGTTAGCAAATAATTAATTAACATAGATGGTAGTAGAATGATTTTATTTACTACGGACAGGAAGTTATATGAGGGTCGCGATTTCCTCCCTCAAATACCTCTTATTAATATCTTAAGTAAGTGTTTGAATATTGAATGCTTTATAAGGTGTGTTTTACAGGGTGTGTAGGTATGACGGCTTACGTTATCTGTAGGCGGTGTGGTTTTAAAATCCCATTAGTTATTAAGCTTAGGAGTGAGGCTCCAATACTATTTTATGCAACGTGTCCCGCTTGTGGTTTTAGGGATCTACACTCATATGCTGATGTAGTTGAGGAGGGTGTGTATAGGTCTGTATGTGAGGTCTGTAGGGTTAGGTTATATAGTTTTAAGTTAGGACCTGTTGGATGCCCAGTATATGGTTCGAGGTATATAGCATCTACAGAGAAGTGGTTACTCATAGAGAGAGGTACACCCCCACCTAAACCTACAGAGACGCTTGGAGCATTAGGACTACTCATCGGCGGTACTACAGGGGTAAATAAGGGTAAGAACATAGCTGAGAGGATAGCTAATATGGTAACAGGATCTATAGCAGGACTACTCCTAGGGACATTAGTAGGAGCATTACTTGAAACATTAACACGTATAGAAAGAGAGGTCATATATGAGCATGTAGAACCTACATGAAGTCTTAAACCTAATATTCAATCCCACATACTTTAAGTAATTATACCTTTGATGAGTAATTCAAAATTTACCAATTTATTACCCGCAATTCTTAGGTGATCATGTTGTAGTGACGTTATATTATATAAAATCGGTATGGTAAAGTAGTAAATGGGGGTAACATTGTCTCTTAAGGTCTCTATCGAAAATTTTAAAAGTATGGAGAACTTAGAGTTTGAGTTAGGTGATTTAACTATTCTTGTAGGTCCTCCAGCTTCTGGTAAGTCTAATATTCTTGATGCTATAGCTATTGTGGGTTATCTACATAGGTTTAAACTTTTAGATAAGGAGTACGGGAATAATGCATCGAATTTAGAGTCTCTACCTATTATTGGGAGGTTTGTAGATGTTCCTCAACTTGCTAGGTATAATGATATAGCGAGACCTATAAGGATTCAGGTTTTAGGAGATACTAAGTTAGATTTCAACCTCTCCTACGTGTCTGGAGGTTTGAGAATACTTGTGAATGAGAAGCAAGTTCCGTGGGATTTAAAGTCCTATAGGTCAGACCCTATGAATGAGGTGCAGTCAGTTGTTAAGACCTTACCACCATTTGAGGCTAGACTCTACGGTTTTGATAGGTATGGTCTTGCAGTAAGTAGTTGTTTACAGCCGCATCCATGCGGTTTTCATATTAGGTTATCTCAGTTATCACAAGCTAGGCCTACACCTACATCTATATTGAGTGAGTTTGGGTGGAATGCACCTAACATACTTAGGATGCATAGGGATATAGTTGATGAGGTTGATGACGTTCTAGAGAGGTATATAGGTTCAAAGGTTACGGTAGTGGTTCGTAAGACTGGTGAGGTGTTAATACTTGATTATAGGAATGAAGTGGATGCTGTAGGTGTTTCTGAGGCTATATATAGGCTACTCTATAACTTACTAACAATTAAGTCATCACTTTACTACGCAAAGATTTACGGACTTGAGAAGAAGCTTATAATAATGCTTGAGGAGCCTGAAGCCCACATATTCCCATACTTCCTAGAACTCTTAGTAGAGTATATAGGTAAAGCTATAAACATCGTTAATATCGTCATCACAACACATAATCCACTCTTTACATCACTACTCTGCGATAGGGTGAAGAATGTAAAAGTATATTACGTATATAGAGGTCTTGAAGGTTCAACCAGTATGAGAGAACTTGATATTAAGAAGCTTGCTGATGAGGTCTTAACTATAGAGGATATACTACTAATGCGTCCTAATGAAGTCCTAGAGAAGTATACTGTTGAGGCTAGTGAGGCTGTTAAGAGTGGAGGTAGTAGTACTAGCTGAGTGTTATGCAAATAAATGTATAACTGATGAAATCATTAACCTCCTTAGACTACGTGGAAATACCATACATGGTAGAGTGATGGGTAGAGATAAAGTTCTAAAGAAGTACAGAAGTACGCTTGAGAGATACGCTAATACCTACGTAATCGCCGTAATAGATTATGAAGAAGGGATTATGAGGGCATTCATAGATAGGAATTTCAACCTCAGAACATCACTCTACAACGGTAAAGTCCATATAGGTATAGATAAGATGTATGGAAGAGGATTAGCAATAATCTTCGATACATGTATTGAGGAATTCTTATGTGAAATCACAAATAAATTCTGTAGAGATGAGGATAGAAAGGACATTAAACATGGAGATCTAGATTGTAGGAGGATTATAGATTCAAAAGTAATTGAGGTATTAAAAACCATAACCTCACACATACATGATATTTTCAGTCGTAGTTAACGATTACGTCTTGATTAGTATGAGGATATTATGTGAGATTAACAGTTAGTTCTCTATATGGTTAATTTACTTATAAAGATATTTATGCTTTAAATGATTCTATACGGGGTTATACTTGTCTTACGCTACATGGTCTGAGCTATATTCATATATAGGGAGTTCACCAGCGGCTGCGATGGCTATATACTTAGGTTTGCTACACATGCGTTTCTATCCTATTAAGGGAGTTAAAGAGAATATTATGACGATATTACTTAACGTTGGTTTAAATCCTCAGGAGCTTAAGGAGGCTCAAGAGGCTCTAAATGTGCTTGTAGAACTTATTGAACGTGAGTCAGAGGAAGATAAGATTTTGGAGTCTTTAGAAGAGGAGTATTATGATAGATTTAAGGAGGTACTTTATAGGTTTGTTAGGAAGGAGGCTAGATTAGAAGATGTTAAGAAGGTTGTATCTACATTACTTACGTTGAAGACTTATGCTACTTCTGAGACAAAGAGGGGTTCGTTTGAGGTAACATCAGCTTATGTCGTTGTTGAAGAGAGGGAAGGTGATGTAATTATCAGAGACTTTAACTTATCTTGGAGGAAGCTTAAGGAGATAGGGTTTTACGTAATATTCTTACGGTCAGGTAATATCTACTACATAATTGTCCCTGCACCATATATAGATATGGATGTCTTTAAATTATTTGAAGTTTCAGAGAGGGTAGAGATGAGGAGGTCTGTAGTTGAGGAGGTTAGAGCCCCGATAGGTAAGTTTACAGGTTTAAAGCCTTCTAGAGAGGTTCTTGAAGGTATAGTTGCTGAGGCTTTAAAGAACCTCGGTTTTAGCGTTCAGACTAATGTTAAGTTACCTGCTAAGGGTGGTGATATTGAGGTTGATGTTTGGGGTGTTAAGACCGTTGGCGGTACTCAGTTTAGGGTTTATGTATCGTGTAAGAATTGGGATAGAGATGCTGATAGACAGGTTGTTGATCAAGAATTTGGGAGGGTTTTACAACTTTATCAATTACCTCATCTAAGGATATTAGTAGTTAAGAGTCTCACTGAACCTGCTAGGAAAGCAGCATTTGATGACGGTTTCTTCGTTATCGAACTCTGTGAGAAAGCCTCGGTAGAGAATGCCCAAGAAATATACAGTATTATTTACAGTAAGTTGAAGGAGATATTCATAGGGATCACACCAGATAAGATCATGAGAGTTATTGAGAGACTTAAAGATGCTTTAAAAGAATTAGAAGAACTCACATAAATACTGAAAACTGGCTTAAAACTTAATCCGTAAATCAGGAACATACTTACCTTCCAGTATAACTCACGATCTAAACGAGTATCTTCCCTAAATAGATATTCTGTCCAATTAAATTATAATGATATTGTTAAGGAGGTATTAATCAGTACCTCCTTTAACTTTTGATATCTTCTCATTTAACTCCTTCAATAAAGTGAGATGTGTATTACCATTTTCTCTCAAGAAGATGTTGAATTTATTTTCAATATCATCATAATATCTTTCTATATTATCGATAGGATAACCCTTCATCGAGTTTAAAGTCCTTCTAATAATGTTTAAATATCTCATACATTCATCACGTAACCTACCCTCAGATAGATTAAGTAGGTCAGCTATTTCTTCAGCATCCTTCTCATCATCTGTAAGCATAACTTCAACTTCTAACGGGCTTGGAGGTTTAACTTCATTCGTCACGACTTCTATAATTTTAGAAGTAAACTTCTTCCCAGGTAAGTCACTAATAAATGAAAGTACTTGAAGGTATATAGCTTGTAATTCTACATAGGATTGGAATAACTGTGCTTTAGTAGTACCTTTAACAACCTTCTCTATAGTCTCTAACAGGTTTTGAAATTCCGTCAAATGAGTATTGACATATTTCCTCAAGAATTGTTTATCGCTATATAGATTATTAACATCTTCAACAATATGATATGCTTCATCTAAATAGTATTTATGCCTTGGTAAATGTTGTGGTGGATGTAGCTTTACTGGGCTTAGGTAAAATTCTTCATAATTTCCAAGATTATGTCTTGAGTAATAGGCTAGGCCGGCTAAAGTTAAATTTGTTGAACCGTAGTATCTCATATGATAGAAAACATCTTCTGAGAAACAGTAATGATATCCGAGGATGAACTTCGCATGGTTTGAAAATACCCCATACCCTCGACTATGACTATGTACACGTCCATATAACCTTACATAACATTTACTCCTAAGTAAATCAATAGCCTTCTTATGTATAGGACCAATTTTACCAAGTACTGCTGGACTACTTGTCCTTAAGATACATACTACACTACTTGGAGAGGAGTTTAAGATAGTCTCTAAAATGTTTAAAATACTTTTTACCTTGATAGGGCTTATCAAGTCCTTCTTCAGTAATCACAAAACTAGAGACATAAATAATAGTTAAGGTCTTATGCTTATTATCCACGCAATTCTTAACCCTATCCCTTAAAGACTCCATAGCGTTTAGAAGCTCACGTAAAGCAATATTATCGCTAGGTTGCTTTATAATCATTTACGTATTCCCCATGAAATCACATTCTTCTATTATAATAAATGTTATTGTAAACATTTATCAAATCTCTAAGACTTTAAAACTCTCACTTCGTTTTACACTTAAGCATTAGTTTAAACTTTCACTACGTCACGCATATGTTCTCTAGACTTAATGTATTGAGGAATCCGCAGGATAACAAGCGCTACTCCCAGCTTAATTAACTTTATATGAATTCCATAGTATTCTAATAAATCACGAGTAGTGAGGAAATTATCTAAAGCCTTTAAGAATGAGAAATTAAATGAGAAATTACTAGTTAAAAGTATCATTATTAATTTACGCTATTATATTAACGTGAGGCATATTCATACTTCACTATTAAAATTTATTAATGAGGGATTAGCACTTAGTTATGTATGCAGGTGGATATTTCCTGTAAAGATATTGAACAGCAATGTAAGATGATTAGGGAAGAGATTTTCAGGCATTTAACAGTTATTGAGAATATGAAGAGTAGTTGGGGGCAAACATCTATTTCAAGTATCTTTATGGCTCTTAGTATAATTATTGGTGCTATTAGTATTCCTATTGGTGTTAGCTCTCTGCTTCAAGGCCTGCTTCAGGGCCCTTTGAACTTGAACTATATAATAACTGCATTTCTTATTTCTTCATATTTAATATTCATTATAATATTCTTTGTTTTTTGTCTGAAGGTGTGTCCAACAGTGTTCATTACATTAAAATTTACTCAGAGGATTGTCAGACTCCATGATGGATGGTTAAGAAAATATATGAATATGTATAGAGAATGTTGTAAGGGGTTAAGTAATAATTGTTCTAAGGAATACGCTATATACTGTCTTGATCTTGAAGAAGAACTTAAAGAATTAGAGGAGCTAGTTAATGAGTTAACTGGTAGAAGATAAAATAAGCTATGCATCCTAAGTTCCTATGTTAAAGTGGGTACATTGATTTGAAAGTCGAGAATTTCCCTTAATAACAGTTATCCAGGTCATAGTAACATTTAGTTATAACATCATGATACTTAAGACTAATAACCATTAACTACCTATGACATATTACTAAGAAGGATCTTTAAAGCTCTTGTTATATCTTAGCTTTATCGACTAAATACTTTTGTTGAACACCCATGAGGTGTAAAGTTTAAATACCTGTAAACTAATCATACTTAAACTTCACAATAAATCTTAGAATACGCTGCTGTGAAACCTACGATAATGACTAAGACCAAGTAATCACACCCCTAAATTCCCAAAGTCTTCAAACCTCAAATCCATGAACAATTATAAAACTAATTCCCTAAAACAAGATCATTCCCAAGAACACCTTAGGAACACGCATGCCACACCATCGCAAGATCTCAAATAATAGATCAATCAAATTCTACCATTAGGAAAGCCATGCGTTCCTTATGGTAGAATTCCCAAGGTCTACCTTGGGATTGATGGTTATGTAGACCATGGGATTCCAAGAAAATCACCAAGTAAATCACATTGATGAAACGCATGATAACGAAAGATTTAAAAGTGTCTCTTCAGAAGATATTAGTGATAGAACTGAATAGATACTCAAATCTCTAATAGAAGAAGTAGAGTGCAGAATATCTAAAATAGAATTGAAAGTATATGCTGGGGTTGTGAATATCGCAAGCATTATCGATATAGAATATCTAAAATAGAATTGAAAGTACAGGTATATGTTCACTAAAGGAAATGCTAAGTACTTATGAATATCTAAAATAGAATTGAAAGCATGCATTCAGACATGCATACGCTCTACAAGTCTTAAGAATATCTAAAATAGAATTGAAAGAATACATGGTGGTGCTAATTCAGAATTCCCTAACTCCTCAGAATATCTAAAATAGAATTGAAAGTAAGTCCTGAAATCAGGAACAAGTTAGAGTCTGACTTATGAATATCTAAAATAGAATTGAAAGTAACTTCGGTATGTTCTTACCCTCCAACCACTTCTTATAGGAATATCTAAAATAGAATTGAAAGTGTACTCAAGTAAGCGTGTATAGTGACGGGTGGACTGTAGCGGAATATCTAAAATAGAATTGAAAGGTATCCTACCGGCTAAGTCACTAAACACCGCACCTACCCTACGAATATCTAAAATAGAATTGAAAGGCTAATTACAGTATTGCTAAAGTACGATTATATGGAGGCACTAGAATATCTAAAATAGAATTGAAAGACCTTGGATGGTTGGATATTCAGTATAGCGCGTTAAGTGTGCTTCTGAATATCTAAAATAGAATTGAAAGACACCTCAGTTAATTTACTCATTACATATTCATTATGACTTACGAATATCTAAAATAGAATTGAAAGTATTATAACTTCTGAAGGACCCTTATAAATCTTATAACTAGAATATCTAAAATAGAATTGAAAGCCTCAATATAGTCAATAGCATCGTCGATATAGTCGAACTTAATGAATATCTAAAATAGAATTGAAAGGAGATAGTGATGTGAAGAATTCGTAAGCATTTCTGAAGAACTGAATATCTAAAATAGAATTGAAAGGTTTTAATTGAGTAGTTGGTGATCCATGACTGGTGATTCTCGTGAATATCTAAAATAGAATTGAAAGTTAATCCTAATCCATCTTTTTACAACTTCGATCATAACGTCTAAAGAATATCTAAAATAGAATTGAAAGTATCAATCCGTGAAACATAAATATCCATATATCTACAACCATAGAATATCTAAAATAGAATTGAAAGAACTTACCTACTAGCTTACCCGTAGCACTACATCTATAGAATATCTAAAATAGAATTGAAAGAGCTACATACTACCCCACGACTGAATGGATTAAGAAAGCCGTTGAATATCTAAAATAGAATTGAAAGTTAAGGTCGGTAAGGTATGATCTTAGCAGACTTGATTAAGAAGGCGAATATCTAAAATAGAATTGAAAGAAGTAATAGAAAGTCTGCTAAGTCTGTCAAGTCTGCTAACTTTTTCGAATATCTAAAATAGAATTGAAAGACAATAGATGAGGTTAGTGATAGGTTGAGGACTTTAGGCTATGACGGAATATCTAAAATAGAATTGAAAGATATCAACAGGTATGGAGGTGTGAAGATGGTGTGTAAACTATGGAATATCTAAAATAGAATTGAAAGTTTCAAGCAATTTACTGAAGCTCTCATCTTCTAACTCTAGAATATCTAAAATAGAATTGAAAGCACTTAATACATCGTAACTCAATGTCACCGTTAGCCCATTCTATGAATATCTAAAATAGAATTGAAAGATTAAAATCATAGGATATATCAACGGTTCCCGTCTCTAAACCGAATATCTAAAATAGAATTGAAAGTCTTGCATTGACTTGGGAATGATGCCCATAGCGAACCTTGTGAATATCTAAAATAGAATTGAAAGTACTGTAGCATTCTTACCCTTCCCGCTTCTATTTCTTTATTGAATATCTAAAATAGAATTGAAAGACTATGATGGGTATTACGTATGGGTTATCCCCATACTTACCCCAGAATATCTAAAATAGAATTGAAAGTACGTATTCTTCGAGGTATATGGTGTTGATTGTCTTACCTTCGAATATCTAAAATAGAATTGAAAGATCAATGTGTTTAAAATGCCACCACTACCTCCAAGGCTTATGAATATCTAAAATAGAATTGAAAGCAAATCATCCAAAGTTAAAACTCTACCAAACATCTGTTCCCGAATATCTAAAATAGAATTGAAAGGCTAGTTGAGACCGCATCCGGAGTCTTCAAGATTAGGAACGTCAGAATATCTAAAATAGAATTGAAAGTATTCACATTCAATGACTTAGACAACTCTTCAAGTTTAGGAATATCTAAAATAGAATTGAAAGATACAACTAGTATATCAGGGAGGTACGATAGCTAATGTGACAGGTACTGTGAATATCTAAAATAGAATTGAAAGACACCACCGGACTCACATGTCTCACCCTCAATAATAACTGAATATCTAAAATAGAATTGAAAGCCTCCAAAGTCTTAAAGTACCAGTTACAGCCTTTAACGTAGGAATATCTAAAATAGAATTGAAAGATCTGTCAAATATAGGAAGCAACCTATCAAGGCATCGTCGTTAGAATATCTAAAATAGAATTGAAAGTCTTTTGTTATTTTCACATTAACGTAGAGGGGTTTAGAATATCTAAAATAGAATTGAAAGTTTTACTTATCTTTACACTCTCGGACCCCATTTCGAACCCCGAATATCTAAAATAGAATTGAAAGATAGTCCTCACCCCTCTTCTTACTGACTAGTACTTCAACTTCGTGAATATCTAAAATAGAATTGAAAGGACACAAGCGGTTGGATGCCATACCTAACCGCAAGGGTTTGGGAATATCTAAAATAGAATTGAAAGTGAGATATAGTTATCACCTCACTTAAACTTAAGCTAGATGAATGAATATCTAAAATAGAATTGAAAGTTTCTTCACTACACGATAGGCGTAAGATCACGAATGCGTCATGAATATCTAAAATAGAATTGAAAGACGTTAGTGAATCTCAAGTTATTAGTCAGTAGTTTAACGTATGCGAATATCTAAAATAGAATTGAAAGTGTACGGAATGGCTGTAATTTTCTGAAAGCCATCTTACGTTCAGAATATCTAAAATAGAATTGAAAGTCAGCTATGCTTAGATAAGTTTTAGGTGTGTCAATGTTATCAATGAATATCTAAAATAGAATTGAAAGGACAAAAATAATAGAGTTCAGGTAAATAAGGCATTCAACAGCAGAATATCTAAAATAGAATTGAAAGATAAGTGAGTTATCAGATCCTCAGACTCAAACAGTCTTAAGGAATATCTAAAATAGAATTGAAAGTATCATGTTGTAAGCATTAACTACGTACTTCACAGTCATGAGAATATCTAAAATAGAATTGAAAGTTTCGTAAATCACTTCAACATCTATGTTAGACTTCTTGAGGAATATCTAAAATAGAATTGAAAGCACATATTCTTTCCTCATTTGTTCATAGTCGGGATAGTGTGAATATCTAAAATAGAATTGAAAGTTAATAACCTTCAGATCGACAAATGCAACTACCACATAAAACACCACTAAAACGTATTTAATCATATAAACTGCTCAGTGTAATCTAAGGACCTGA
>Ga0080004_1096911_pt1 | contig 12500 bp, 13 predicted proteins | sample WasSprMetagenome_FD_69207 | JGI IMG/M metagenome (GOLD analysis project Ga0080004, IMG submission 69207) | Sulfidic aquatic microbial communities from Washburn Spring, Yellowstone National Park, USA - WS (SPADES assembly) (version 2) | ecosystem: Environmental > Aquatic > Thermal springs > Hot... | reverse complement strand
AGCTTGAAAGGCTCAGGCTTGTTGACATTGTCTTCGGCGAGAAGGGGAGGGGGAGGACGAAGTACGTTCATGCAAAGTTCAGCGGGGATGTTTTCGAGAAGGCTATGAGAATACTGGGTTAGCTAAAATTCAGACAAAGTTTGATTTTTCGCCCTTTACATGAAGCCTGACAAGAAAGCCTACGGTTTTAACTGTGGCTGCTTTTGGTCGAAAGACATTTATCCGCATTCATTCAAAGATGGCATTGAGGATAACGATTACCGAAGCTCACGGAGTTGGCTCAGGGCTTTTCTTCTTGAGGGAGCGGACAGCCTGCTTATTCCGAAATTCGAGGCGAGAAATGTAAAGATGAACAGAAAAGAAGCTCTGATAGTTCTTGTAGATGGAGAAAAAGAGCAGATCGAGAGCTTTGTCAGATTCGTGAGGGAGAATAAGCCAGAAAGGGCAGTCGTTGAGGAACACCATGTAATTGTTAGGGACATCAAGAAGTTCAGGATGAAACGATTGTAGCGGTTAAAGAGGTTAAGAAAGCTGTAGAAGAGGTTAAAGAAGCTGTGAATGAAGTTAAAGAAACGGTAAAAGAGGCCAGGGATGGAGTAAAGGAAGTATCTTCAAAAATCGATAGAACGAACGAGCTTCTGGAGAGGAGGTTCCAGAAGCTCGAGGAGGAAGTTGAAAAAATAAAGAAGGCTCTGCTTAAAGCCGGGATAGTTTAGTACTCCTCGTTCATTGCAATCTCTTCAATTGTACTCGAATAACATTGAACGATCGGCAAATCTCGGACTCTCTCAGACAGTAGACAAACGGCACATATCAATGCAAATGTCTTTTTGTGGGAGCAATTTGAGCTCAGATCCATAATACATTCTCTTACATTCCTCTTACATTCTTCATGGAGTAGTAATCAAATTATGGAGGGGCCTTAAAAGGCTTTACGAGGCGAAAACCTTCTTCAAAAAGCTCTGAAACGCGAATACCTGCCACTTTGAGGCGCAGCTTGTTCGGCTCGCGCGCACTCCACTTCATTTTAACCCACTTGGGTAGAACTTCCCACAACTTCTTTGAAGATTTGCTGAGCCATTCGATTGTAATAGCTCCTGACAGAGACGGATCCGCTTTGGCTAGTTCGGGCTTGTTGAGTAGTGCAATGGGATCAATAGCCCTTCCATCTAGCAATCCAGCTGCAACGATGGCGCAACCAGCATCAGATAGAGACAGCAAAGCCTGTGCCAGCTTAATATCATCGGAACACGAAAGCCATAGCTCAAGAAAACTCCCCCTTTGCAAACTCAGCACAACAGTACACGGCAGCTTTGGGAGGTTGCTCGGTGGAGGTTGGAGTAGAAGTGAAAATCTGAGCATGTTTTTAAGATTTTCTCAGCAAAACCTTCTTATCACTAATATACTCGCATTCCATGTTGAACTCTTTCTTTAGCTTCTCTAGCTCATTACGCAGATCCTCAAATTTGTCCTTGCTCTCTTCAGCTATGCAGAGCAGTGCACAATCTGCAGAACAGTTTTTGAATCTCGAGCGAATACCCGCATAAAGCTCAATATACTCATCCTTATGAAAACCGCCCTTCCAAAGTTTTTCGGCCCACTCTCTACTTTCCTTATCGGGCCTAAGATCTTTAGAGTAGTTTATTAAACGCGCTAAACCGCCCAATCTTTTATTACTATTGATGAGAGTATTTAATCTCTCTCTATACTTTTTAACTTGAGATTTGCTCCTATAAAGTTCTACTATATTATTCATCTCACTAAATAATTCCGCGATCTCTTTATCCAGAAGGAAATCTTCTAAACAGTGGTTGCAGTTGAAAAGTGCAAGCAGATCCACTACTAAGCGCCTGCATGATTTGAGATCCATAAAGGTCCCCCTATTTTTCAATTGATCTCAGCAGAAGTAAACCGTCAGCCTTTGCCATTGGAAGCGGGATATCCACGGGTTTGCAAGTGAATTTTTTATTCTCAAACGAGAAATAGAAGATTTTATCACTTTCGCCAGCAATGTAGGGTGAGTGCGTTGTAAGAACAACATAGTTATCGCCCGGAATCTCCCTTGCAAGCGCCTTTAGAACCTCGACGTATGCAACCTGCTGCAGGGGTGTCATGGCCTCTTCAGGCTCTTCCACGGCGAAGAGTCTTGCACTTACCGGTATTGAGAAGAAGTAAAGCGTCAGTGTCCATAGAAGAGCAGCAGCAATGGTTGTTGAGGCAAGATTGAGCGGTACACTTTTGTCAAGCCTTTTATCGTGCACTTTGCAGGAGTCCGTGATATCAACTTTTAGGGGTAGCAATATTTCGCTGCCCACAGATGTTTGCTCCTTTATCTCATTTATCTTCTTTTCAAATATTTCCTTAGCCTTGAGAAGCAGATCTAGATCATGATTTTTTTTAATCTCAGGATACTCAAACAGTTGGGGTTGCAGGTTCTTTCTCAACGCATCCAGCTCGCTTAACATGAGCTCCCTAGTTCTATCGTCGCTTACTCCCTTTGCGTAGCTCTCAAGCCTATCAATCGCATTCTGCAGTGTGGAAAAGTAGGCCCTGAGAGATAGCCTGTAGTCGTCCACTAGATACGGCAACAAATCCTTTGGAGCATCGACTAGTTGTAGCTTCAAAGCCTTACTAGCATCTTCAGTCCTCGTCTCCAAGCTCGTAACAAAGTCAAAATGTCTGTTCGCAGTCTGGCACAATTCGTACAACAAAGCCCTCGCTGTTAGCGATTTAAGTGTAGCGTTATAGCCGACAAAAGTCACGACGCTACCACTGTTCAGCTCGATTTCGAAGGGATCAAGAGGTAGATCTTGACTTGACTCCACCCTAAATTTCACTTTGCTCATAGTAAACAATTTATACCTGTTCATAAAAAATTATTCATGGGACCGCGTTTTGCTAACTTTGAGCAAAGTTTTAAGAGAGCACTTGAGATCGGCGGAACTGAACTCCTTAGCGCCATAGACCAGCTTCTCGGTCAAAAACCAGTTCTATACATTGGCGACACAACCATAACTGCTTACAGAAGGGTTCATGAGATTCTCGGGAGTGTATTGGACTTTGTCGCTCAAGCGGTTGCTCAAACAGCTGATGAAAAGCAGTGGAGCGAAGTGGTAAGCAGATTGGCCCTTGAACTCTCGAGAGCAAAGGTCATAGTTAACTATCAGTTGGCAAGAGAGCAGCTCAGCCAAGACATAGCTAGGCTTCTCAACGACGTACTCGATTCCCTCGAAAAGGCGCTGAGAGATGAAAAACGCAAAAAGGATATTCGCGATTTGGCAGAAAGGAGTAGAGCGCTTATCGACGCACTTGCTGTTTTCGTCTACAGATATGGAAAGAAGAGGTGAACTAAATGAGCCCAACTTCGATACAGAGAGCGCTGAAAGGGATAATAAGGATAAATCTCGAGATAGAAGTCCTGACAGGGCTTCTAATCCGCATGCCAGTGCATGCACAGCTCTATAGGATTGGCGGCGCCGATCTATATCCCATTGTCACAAAGAGAAAGTATACAGTAGATAACCAGAATATCGAGATTGAAGTTCCTGTAGTGCCAGGTTCCAGCCTAAAAGGGCGCATGCGCAGTCTTCTCGAGCTTGCACGTGGTAAGGCGCTATACAGTACCGACAGAAGGATCTGGCTTCACGCCCGCACATTAAGCGGTGACAAACCCATGGATCTCAATGAAATGGAAAACGATATTGTGCAACGGTGCGAAGTGGACGAAGTTTTTGGGGCACCAGCTATAGGTTTAGACCAGCTTGCCGATGAATGGGCCAACTACTTCGCCAAGTCAGCAAGAAGGGACAGACCATCGGAAGAAGACAAGAAGAAGGCATGGGATTATATAGAGAAGAAGAACTTCGCATCGATGCTGGCAGTAACTAGATTGCTTGTTGACGACATGTATCCTACCGATAAGTACGTGAGAGAATTAAGCGAGAATGGCCGCCGTCTGATCTCAATTGCCGACTTTCTTGAGGAAAAAAGCGAAAACAGAATTGACAGGATAAGTTCAGCAGCCGATCCGAGGCAAGTGGTTCGAGTAAAGCCCAACGTCATTTTTGGCGGTGCAATGAAGCTTCTCGTCTTCGACATCGACAAAGGCTACGTGAAGAGAAACCTAGAAGTAGTAGCAGGTGGTTTGAAACTCGTTGAAGAGACATATCTCGGGGCCTCGGGCAGCAGAGGCTACGGCAGGGTCAAGTTCAGAAATCTCAGAGTTGCCGCTGCCAAAGCAAACGAACCTGCTGTGAGCTATCAGGAAGTTGAAAGCTTCAATGACGTCGACGGATTGCTTTTGAAAGTTGATGAACTCGCCAATAAGATAGAGGGAATTCTGTTCCAGTGAGCTCGATGCTGTTGGCATATCTGATCAGCTTTAACAAGGGATTTAGAATCGGCCATAAGCCAGAATTCCTACCACCCGCCATTACCTGTTTAAGAGCGATGGCAAGTGTTGCAGCGATGGCCGGAGACACGGAATTGCTGAATTCAATCCTCAACGGCGACATTTCCGCATCCATCATGTTGCCTTTGGCCAGATACAACGATGGCTTCAAGCCCTTGGTGCATTTAAATCGTGGCATAGCCATCTATTTTTCTAGATACATAGCAGAGAAGTCTGGTATGAGCTTTTCAAAGAAAGTTAAGCCCTACTTCACGCTTGCAGCGGCAGCTGCACTTGTAAAATCCTTCAATGCCAGCCTCAACGAACACGGATGGCCAGAGCTCAGAGACATTGCCGAAAAACTTGCCAGCATCGTGGAAATCAAAAAGACTGAAGGTGACGAGATAATCCTATGTGAGAAAAGAGAGGCAACTCAGCTCAGGGATATTAAGATAGAAACGCCAAAATTGGCATCCGAGCATAGAAATTCAATAGACAGACTAACGGGCGCCGCAAAACCATTTGTGATCGCGTATATGTCCGCAAAGAACATGTTATTGCTCATAGACTCATCCACGCAGCTGGATGATAGGGTTGAAACAATACTAAAGCTCCTCGGCGAGCTGGGCATTGGAGGTTTGCGCAGCAGAGGACTGGGGAGGTTTACCGTCGAACGTGTAAGGCTTACAGCAGAAGACGAACAAACGCTTGGAATGGTTGTACCATTTAGCAAAGCACGCCACGGCTATCTGTTGACCCTCGGAGAGCTTCCGCTGTCGAACGCACTAGACTGGGAGCACAGTTTCTTCGAGACTCACATAATCGCAGGATACATGGGGCCCCCTTATGCGCAGACCCTCTATGGACCGCTGGTTGTCACGAGGCCGGGGGCAATAGTTAAAAAAGGGTACAGCGAACCATCTCCCGTGAAATCCGTGAAATTTGCGGAAAGTGTTTCTATGTCCATCAATCCGCTGGTGATTGTCGGATGAATGGTCTAGAAACCCTCCGCTTCAGGATAGAAGTTTTAACCCCGCTCCACGTATGGGATGGAGAGCCGCGCAGATGGGGTTTAGATCTAGTTCCCGCTGGAAACTATGCATGCCTGATAGATTTTGAAAGGATTGACGCGAGCAAGCTGGGCAAAGTTCCTGCAAGATCTGGGGAATTTGAACAGAGCATCCGTCGCTGGCTTGATGCGGGAACGCTGAAATGCTCCAGAAAAATCCCGCTAAGAACGGCTTTGAAAAGCAGAGAAGACGTGAAGCTTCTACCGCCACAGCTGATTCCAGCATCGACGCTTAAAGGCTACATCCGGACAGCAGTTCTCCACAAACTAATCATGGAGGTCGCAAATTCACAAAGCGCTCAAGCGGCTTTCAAGCTTTTAACAAGTTCCGTAAACCTGTCCACAGATCCAAAGCGAATGGGAGTGGCTCTCGAGCTTGAGCTACTGGGTCGGCCTAGGCTTCCGAAGCAGGGCGGTTATGCAGACATGCTTCAGCGTCTCATCGTTTCGGAACCTATGATTACAAAAGCCTCGTCAAGCCTGTCCCGCGCCTCGGTAGTGGATGTTGGCGGAAACCTAGTGGCTGAATTCGTGCTCGAGGTACTGGAACCCGGTTCAAAGTTGGAGTATGAGCTTCGCATTTTGGGACCCCTCTCTTCCAACTCGATCAAAGCGCGTGATGAAAAAGCTGCAGTTTCTCGAATCCTTCAGCTTTACGCAAACCTAACACCCCAAAGCATTTTAGATGGACTTACAAATTTTGGACGCGCCTTATTGGACCACGAGCTGGATAAGATAAAGCGGTTCTACAAGCCTCTAGCGGACAAAGGCTTCGACCTCGCAACCTATAGGGACATCCTAGAGCGCCTAGCCTCAGAGCGCTGCATTCCAGTTCGGCTGGGTTTCGCAACGGGTCACACGGCTAAAACCATGGCAATAGCGATGCAGAAGGTCGCTCCACAGCTCTACAGCCAGCTCTGCAATACCATGGGCAAGCGTCTTGGAAGGCTCTGGGATGACTCCACCTTCAAGTTGGTCAATTTCGGAAAGTGGTTTGGGCTCGGGTGGGCGAGGCTATGTGTGATGTAGAGAGAATACTCGATGCCACCCTAGCCAGCACCATGGTTGCTGCTAGGGTTCTGGAGAGATACGAAATTAGTGCATCCGAGAAAGGGGAAAAGGTGAAGGAGCTGGAAGACGTTTTATCGCTGCGAGGGGATGAAACGCTTCCCGAAAGTTTTGCAGAATGGTTTGCAAACAGGCTCGGCCTGAAAATAGATCGAAAACTTAAAAACATGCGCGAGCGCCTTCAAACCGTCGATCCACTATCACTTACGGATCAGCCAAGAGATGCTTGTAACACGCCGCTCCTCAGCCCCCTCTGGATTCTAGAGCTGATGCACAGAAACGGGGGAGAGTGGAAGAGATATCAGGAACTTTGGAAGCGCAGTTGTTCTGAAGAAGTCGATGAAGGGTGGAGTGAACTGCTCAAACAAGAATTCGAAAGAGAAATTTGGCTGCCCGTTCAGCCGTTGCCCCGGGAACTCACGGAGCTCTTGGAAATACTGGTTCTGCGCAAATACGGGGATGCTTCCAATAATATCAGCTATGGAGAGATTGGCAAGCAGCTAGTTCAAATGCTTGATAGCGCCGCGCGTTTCTATTCCAAGCTCGGGTCGAAAAAAGGCATTTTTGAAACAGTAAACGCCATTTTTGCATCTTCATTGCTGCTAGTCCCAGCATGGACTGGTGTAAGACCTCCAGATACTCCCCTCAGCGCTGCATCCGTACTGCTTGGCTCTTTAAGCTCTCTTCAGGATGGTTTCAAGATCATCGCTCTGGATATAAATGGCATTCAGGATTTCGTATTTGCTCCCGTCAAAGAGAGTGCAGCTTCAAGGCTGCTGAGGGGGAGAAGTCTTCTTGTTGAACTGGTCCAGTTCACAGCTTCCAGGCTTGCTATCGAGATGCTCGGCGCGCTTGCCCAGTTCACCAAAGAAGGGGGATCGCCAACGTTCATAACGCCACCACTCGACACACACGCACTAAAGAAGTTCTCGGAGCTACTTGGTATGTGGATGTCTTCGCAGTTTATGGCAAAGCTGTGGATCACTGTGGCTGCATCTGAAAAGCACGATGTAAAAGGGGCTCTGTGCCCGGGTGAACAGTTAAGCGCCGCATTTGAAGAACTGGAGACAGCTCTAGATGTTGAAAAAAGCAGAAAACAGGCATGGGCTGTGAAATGGTTGAGTAAGCTATCGGAAAAAGGGCTCAGAGGGTTTGATACGCTGACACGTGAGCCTGTGCTCGGAGACGATCCATGGATCTTCGAAGTCTCGCAGAATACTGATTATGCCGAGCAACTGGCGCCAGGCAAGTTGGAAAGAGGCGACCTGCTAAGCGGTTTAACACACGTAAGCTTGGCATGTGGTAACGTGGCCAGAAACCTAGTAGCCATTGTGTCGATATACTTCTTCAAAGAGGGAAAACCCAGCGAACGCGATGCGAAAATTTTTGCTGAAAAATTTGCAAAAAGCTTGGGTAAAGCCGGTGAAAAAAGACTCTATGCAAAGCGCAAAGTGGGAGAATTAGACATAGCATTTGCACCGTTCTGCGAAATCGGAGCAGTTCACATACTGGCCTCGCACGAACCCGAGGTCTATCAGCTCCAAAGAAACAAAATAGTCGCAACGCTGCTCGACTTCATTCTTGGAAACGTGAGAAATGAAGTGGTTGAATCAGATTACATACATTTTGAAATTAGAGTTGTAAATGCCCTGCATGACTTTTTGCTGTCTGAGGAGCTGGCAGAGAGATTCAAGAATCTCGGGGCAGAAATCGGTGTCTCCATGTTGCCTTTCTACACCAACACATACCATCCTGTGAAGCGGGAAGGTGGACTAATCGATTTGGATGAAATGCCAAACATAGCGGTGACTTTTTTGGATGCTGACAGAATCGGGGAAATCACCAAGAGGCTTTCCAAAGTGCCCATCGCGCTCGTATCTTTCTCAGAGTTCCTCTCCTTAGGCTTTGGAGCTAAGGCATATGCGTGCCTCTTGAAGAGGGGTGCCGATGAGGAGCCCAAGAGTATAATCCTATATGCTGGTGGCGACGATGTATCAGTCTACGGTGCGTGGTACGATGTCATCGGACTGCTGAAAGATATTAGTGAGGAAATCTTAGGGCGTTTTCTTAACCCCCTCACTGCAAGCGGGGGTGTATCGTTGGCAGATAACAAGACCCCGATCCTTCATCTCGCCACAGTCGCTCGGGATGCTGAGAGGAGGGCAAAAGAGGAGGGGAAAAAGAGGACTGAAAGAGGGTTCATACATATCCAAGCGCTCACAACGGAGCCTCTTAAGCTTAGAGGAGGAACCTTGGATTTGCCAAAACTGGCAAGCTGCCTCGAGGAAAAAAGTGTTAAGAACTTAAAGAACTTCAAGATGCTCATCTACGCGCTGGCGGAATTGGCCGACGAAGCATCAAAGCTAAAGCAGGAAAAATTAGAAGAGGAAATAATCATGGCAAAGGCAAAAGTGGTAGTCGGCTACAAGTATCTAATTGCACGCAGGCATGAAGACTTCGACAAACTAAAACACGAGTTGGAAAAAATAGGAGTCCAGCTACCCTCACTCGACAGTAGCCAAGATGAAGTAGTTAGCAGATTAACGATTCTGAAACCGCTTTTCGATCTCCTAGCCCTGAGGTTTAGAGAGGGGGTGTAAAGTCTGATCTTCCAATCCAAAAAACCCTCAGCCGAGCTCGCTTTCACCCTCTACTACCCGGAGATGGTTTATGCAAATCCTCTTATTGCCGAAATAGATCTCTTGCTGATCTTGGAAGGCGGTTATATTTGCATTGAACTGAAGAAGAAATCCTCAGAAGCCCCTCAGGATTCGCTGAAATATTTTGTCAACGGCCTAGCGCAGCAACCGATTTTTTATACTTCCAAAGATTACGAGAAAAAATTTGATGGAGATGTATCTCCCCCTTTTCTGATGCCACAGAAAGAGTTGCTAGACGAGCTTGAAATGGAGAATCTTCGCTCTCACATGAAGCTTGTAACAGAGGGAAGGGAAAAAATGTTCTCGCTTGACAATTTTCTGCGGCTTCTCTTGGTTTACGGTTCGCCGAATGTCTGCGAAAGCATACTTGACTCTAAATTCTTTCAGAAGTTATCCGATGAATTTCAGCTGGTAAGGATACGGCGTTCTCAGATTAAAAAGGCTAAGTCGTTGGCTTCCGAGGATGATGCTCCGCCTTCTTCAAGATCTGCACTGGAAAATGCTGTCGCATGTAGCGAAAGAATTGTCGCAGTTGTGGGCATGTTGGAGAACGAATTTCTTCGGCAGAAAGTAGCGGGGGCCATTGGCAAGTATGCCAAATCTTCTACGAAAGAAGTGGTTCTTCTGTGTACAGAGCGAAGCAAAGATGATGCAGAAAAAGTAAAAAAGAGGCTCGATTCCTGCGTTCAGACAAAAACTGAAATTGTTAAAGGGGCGGGAGACAAAAATATCGAAACGATTTGGGTAGATAGAATTTTCGAGCTTTGTGAAGGGGCATGTACGATATTGTGCATCGGTGAAATTCCGAAGGGTGTGGTGGTTGGAATCGCTGAGAGGCTAAATTCTAAGGAACCGAAGCCAAAGCTAGCAGTAGTGACCTGGAAACCGCAATTGAATTTGAACAAGCTGATAGAGAGACTCAAAGAAGGTGACGTGGAGACGGAAAAAATGGAGTTACATGTCGTCGAACTCTGACCCCATAGTGCTTAAGCTGACAAAAAAATACTTATCTGTAAATAAAAATCTGGAAGGAATACTGAAGCTTTTAAAGGACTTGGACAGTAGTGGACATTGGGTCTTTTTACAGACTCATGGAATGTGGACTCATGGAATGTGGAGCTGTAAAATCGGAGAGGATTTAAGCCTGGAAATAGACTCCAAAGGAGAGAGAAGACTTCATCTCATTTCCAATGATTACCAGCTGGTAAAAGCTCTTGAGAGTGTACCTCTTTTCCATTTCATGGTTGACAGGCTCGCAGTGCGTAAGTCAAAAGCCGGCGGTATTAGCCCATGGGGAATTCACATCAGGATGAAACGTGACGAGCTTGCCGCTTTGCCGAATCAGGGAATCGAAGTTTCACCCCTAACTTTCTTCGCGGCAACTAGTGGATTCCACAGGCTTGCACGTTCGTTCAGAGTTCAAGCTGTTCAAAGCGCGCTCTCTAAGAAGATATCCAGAGCCCTCTTTGGGAACGATGCAAGCGCAAGCAGTTGCAGAACCTTTCACGAACTTTACGGCATATGTGACAAGGATGAGATACTAGGGGCTTTTACGGCACTGGCATCTGGAAACGCAAGAACGTCGAGAATGCCACTGGATGCCGTAAAAGCTGAGTTAACAACGGCACGTGAGCGTGAACGTGTCACGAATGCCTGTATTTACCAACGCCTTTTGGAATTCATAGTGCAAAAGAAAATGCTTGACGTAAACGTGAGCACATCAGGTAGCAGGATACAGCTTAGCTCTGACAAGGACAACGAAGATGACGGAAAGTTAAACGACATGCTAAAAGTGATTAGCCAGGACGTCTTAGGCAGGCTTGTAGCTTACAAGAGAGTTTCTGAAGAACTAAGGAAACAACTCGATGGGGAGGTATCCATGCTCGTGAGCTTCAGCGAGCAAATGGGGCCCTGCGACCTTTACTTACTAGCTTCACTTGTAAAGGGAATTGAGATCAGCACAACCTATGTGTTGGCCACACCGCTCTCGTACCCACTAGCCGCGCTCTCCTCACTCTACGCAGCCCTAGAGCTGGAAAAGATGCTAGGAAGCATCAGATTTGTATTGGCAAGCGAGGATGTTGCGGTCTCGAAGGCTCTCGCAAGATTCATTGCAGAGAAAAAAGGAGAAAAGCTCATTTATCTGGCCTCAGGCCCAACCCCACAGGTGCTTGCGCTTTGCATCGAGCTCAAACAGCTGATGGAGGATAAAGTTGTTTTGATCCCGCTGGCTCCTCCACCAGCAGGAGGGCGTGAATAGGCTAACGCAATGTAGTCTGTATCCTCACACGACTGCCTTCGGGAGGGGCATCCGGCGCATGCCTTGCTACAACCACGGTGCAGGCTAGACGGGGATCGTAAACACCGTACCAAGGAACCATGTTGCTCATCACTGCAGCAACGCGCGCTCCAAGCCATATCGGTACAAGGCCGTAGAAAATTGCAGGCTTTGTCGAGTCAACTTCCAGCTTGAGTTTCTGCCAGTCGAAATCCCTCATAGCAAGCGGCTCAAGGAAAGGTCCATCTATCTTGACATAGACTATCTGTAGCTCACTTAGCTTCAGCAAGTCTATCGTGAAGCTCTCTTCAGTTCCCAGTCTTTCTTCAGAGAGAGAGCCTGCAAACAGGTCTACTGACATTCCCAATTCTCTCGGCGATGGAGACTCGACAATAATTCCCTTGCCAAGCCTAGGCTCGAAAGTTGCGAGCAGTCTGCAGAAGTGGTAGTAATGCACGAAAAATTGGTAAAGCCAGTGCGGCCCTCTGCCGCTTATCACGATTGGTTTCGAAGGATCCAGTTTTGGAGGATCTAGATCTGCTAGCTCTTCCGGCTCCATGAGCTGTCCCTCAATTTCAAATTCCAACAGCTGCACGGCACCGGTTTTTAAGTTGAATTTTAGGGGCATCAAATCAGAACAACGCGGGTAAATATAAATTGCTGTAACCTCGGCGGCAAGCGATTTGGATCCCGACAGAAACCGATCATATACAAGGCAGGTTCTACAGCATGGGTTTTTGAGATAGTGAAAGTTGCTGACGTCAGCTTTCCATCCTTCCAAATTTCTCCAGCAACCGGTTTTTATCCACAACTGTGACGTATTCGAAGATGCTTCCCTTCGATTCCTTAAGCCCGAGAACATCGATAAGTTTCCTGTACTTTCCCCCTGCTAGACCGTTTGCCATCAAGGCAGCCCCTTCAGCAGCCTGTTTAGCCACCTTTCCCATACTGCCGAGCACGGCAATTTCCACCTTCCATCCGAAATTCTCGAAAAGATCCACAAGTCTTCTTTCCAGATCCCTAGCAAAAAGGGGG
>Ga0080004_1135044_pt1 | contig 12506 bp, 10 predicted proteins | sample WasSprMetagenome_FD_69207 | JGI IMG/M metagenome (GOLD analysis project Ga0080004, IMG submission 69207) | Sulfidic aquatic microbial communities from Washburn Spring, Yellowstone National Park, USA - WS (SPADES assembly) (version 2) | ecosystem: Environmental > Aquatic > Thermal springs > Hot... | reverse complement strand
GCTTGAAGAAGAGTTAAAAAAATTAAATAAGTGATGAGATTGCTTACGAAAATCCACATCGTCATTCTGCAACCGACGAACAACCCTGACCTCAAAGATGTCATTCTGAGCGAAGCGAAGAATCTTATTTTTTTACTTATTTTTAAAATAAGAGACCTATCAGACTTGCCTTCTCAGGATTACAGTCAAAAGTAAAACTATATCTAAACATACACCCTACGACATTGAAAAAATTTAAGAACATCCTCCCTACTTACTCTTTCCACAAGTTAATCAAAATGGCAATTTAAACGGTAGATTAAAACCTCCGCCTTTGGACATTTTTTTCATCTTCTTCATCATCTTCTTCATCTCTTCATACTGTTTTAAAACTTTATTAACATCTAAAATTGTAGTTCCACTACCTCTTGCTATTCTTTTCTTTCTGCTACCGTTTATTATATGCGGTTTTGCTCTCTCTTCCGGAGTCATTGAGTTGATAATAGCTTCTATTTTTATAAGTTGCTTTTCGTCTACTTTTAAATCTTTTATCTTGCTTCCTACGCCCGGAATCATCTTTAAAATTTGTTCCATAGGTCCAAGGCTTCTTATCATTCTTACTTGGTCTCTTAGGTCTTCTAAGGTAAATTCTGCATTCATAATTTTTTCTGCCATTTGCTTAGCTTTGTCTTCTTCAATAGCTGCCTGCATTTTTTCAATTAATGTTTGTATGTCGCCAAGACCAAGTATTCTTTGAGCTATTCTATCTGGATAAAATGGCTCTAAGTTTTCAATTTTTTCTCCTGTTCCGATAAATTTGATTGGGACTCCAAGAACTTTTCTAACCGATAGAGCGATACCGCCTTTTGCATCGCCATCAAGCTTTGTTAGGATTACGCCGGTAAGTCCAACGGCTCTATGAAATTCTTCTGCGGTTGTGATTGCATCTTGACCTTGCATTGCGTCTGCTACGTATAGAACTTCAGCTGGTTTGACTTTTTCTTTTATTTTCTTTAACTCTTCCATTAATTCTTGGTCTATATGTAATCTTCCGGCAGTATCTAATATTATGTAAGAGAATCCTTGTTTTTTAGCATCTTGAATAACTTTTTCTGTAAGCTTTAACGTATCTTTTTCTTCCTCATCAACAAAGCAAGGTATATCTATAGATTGGGCAAGGGTGCATAACTGCTTTGCTGCCGCCGGTCTTCTAACGTCTGTAGAAGCAACGCCAACCCTATAACCTTTTGATTTAAGATATTTTGCAAGCTTACCTGCCGTTGTAGTTTTACCGGTACCTTGCAGACCAACCAACATTATTATTGCCGGTGGATTGTCCGGTTTTGCAAGGGTTGGTGGCTCTTCTCCACCAAGAATTTTTATTGTTTCATCATAGATTAGTTTAATAATTGTCTCACCGGCAGAAAGACCCTTTATAAGCTCTTGCCCAAGAACTTTTTGTTTTATATCAGAGATAAACTCTTTTACAACATCAACATTAACATCAGCCTCCAATAAAGCTGTTCTTATATCTTTAAGTGCTTCATCAAGAGTTCTTTCATCTATTTTTTTAACACCTCTTAATTTTTCAACTACTGAGCTAAACTTTTCTGTTAAAAGTTCAAACATTTACTACCTCCTGCTTATTTTATAATCCCAAAAAGCTTTCCTAAAAGCTCTAAAGCGTTTGGATTAAAAATTATGTTTATTATCACTATTATAGCTATAAGCCTAATTTCCATAATCTTCATATCTTTTCTTACCAAGTCAATCTCTTTCCTAACTAAGTCAATCTCTTTCTTGACTAAGTCAATCTCTTTTTTAAGTTCAACTTCTGAAATTTTTAAATCATACTTGGTAGCAAGTTCTTTTTTAAGCTCTTCTGAGATTTCTACTTTTAGAGATTCTTTTGTATTCATAAGCTCGTTGGAGATATGGGTTGACAAAACTTCTACCAATGCCTGGGCTTTCTCTTTTCCAAGTGCATCTTCAAGTATTTGATATGCTTTTAATGGAATTACATCGCTCATAGCCCAATCCTCTATTTTCAAATTCCCATCTCTTCAATATATGATTTATAACCAATCTCTTCAAGTTTTTTGGCTTTTTCTTCTACTTTATTTTTTAACTCTTCTTTATACTGTTTTAATTTATCTGCGACATTCTTATCAAACGTAGATAGTATAGATAAAGCAAGTAATGCAGCGTTTTCTGCGTTGTTTATTGCTACTGTTGCAACCGGTATTCCTGCCGGCATTTGAACGATTGACAACAAAGAATCAAGACCATTTAAAGAAGAAGTTTTTACCGGAACGCCAATTACCGGAAGATGTGTTAATGATGCAACCATTCCAGGAAGATGGGCTGCACCGCCCGCTCCGGCTATGATTACTTTAATACCTCTTTCTTCCGCTGTTTTTGCGTACTGATACATTCTGTCTGGCGTTCGGTGGGCCGATACGATTGTTATTTCATAAGGAACCTCAAATTTATCTAATATAGCAGCTGCTTTTGACATTACAGGCAAATCTGAATCGCTTCCCATAATAATTCCTATCATATCTGAACTTCTCCTTTTACTTTGATTAAATCTTTCACTACTTTTGCTTTTTCTATAAGTCTGTTTTTATCGTAGTCTATTATTGTAATGTGTCCCATCTTTCTAAGAGGAAATGTTTCTAATTTTCCGTAAATATGAACATATACACCATCTATTGAAAGAACTTTGTCTAAATTTTCATAAATTGGCTTTCCTTTGTAGCCTTTTTCTCCAAGTAAATTTATCATTACAGCCGGTAAATACTGATTTGTTAAACCAAGGGGTAGGTTTGTTAATACTCTGACAAGCTGTTCAAACTGACTTGTCTCACAAGCTTCTATTGTATAATGTCCTGAGTTATGAACTCTTGGCGCTATTTCATTTAATAGTATTTTTCCGTCTTTTGCAAGGAACAGCTCAACACCAAAAACTCCGACACCTTCCAAAGCTTCAACAGCCGATATCGATATCTCTTGTGCAAGTTTATAATGTTTTTCATCAATATTTGCCGGCACTAATAAATATTCAAGCAGATTTCCCTCTGGATTAAATACCATCTCAACAACCGGATAAACCCTAATATCTCCATTAATATTTCTAACTACTATGACAGCAATTTCTTTTTCTATGTCTACTAACGACTCTATATAAGATTCTTCTTTTAACGCTTTGTTTAAATCCTCTTCTGATTTAATAACAACTACACCTCTGCCATCATATCCACCTTTTTTTATCTTTTGAACGCACGGAATATGATTTTTTATTTCTGAAATGTCTTTTATTTCCAAAAATTCCGGCTGAGGAATGTTATGTTTTTTAAAAAACACTCTTTGCTTGTATTTGTCTTGCAGGATTTCAAGAGTTGTTAGTGATGGATAAATTTTGTCTGCCGGAATTGTTTCTTTTAAAGAATCTATATTTATATGTTCAATTTCGTATGTGATAATGTTTGATATATTATTTAATTTTGTCAGCTTTTCTTTGTCATTTACACTGCCAACTATTTGTTTGCATACAGAAGAAGCTGGAGCATTTTCGTATGGGTCAAGGCATACAACGTTTAAGCCAAGCTTTCTACATTCAAAACCAATCATTTTTCCAAGCTGTCCACCGCCAAGAATACCAATCGTAAAATCTGTTGGCATTGTCAGCTTAAAATTTTTTAAATCCATTAAAACCTCATTGGTCTTATGATTTTTAACATAATATGATATCATAGGGATAGTATGGGTCTATGATTAATCAAGACTGTTCTGAAGTCCTCACCGTTATTCTGCAGCCGGCGAAGAATCTCCGCCTTTTTACCTCTCACTTACTCAATTTTTAAAAAATGAGATCCTTCGGCCTTACGGCCTCAGGATGATAGAGAAATATTGAATGATAAACATCAGAAAAAAGGGAACCTTATTTGTAATTCTGCAGCCGGCTAAGAATCCCATGTTTTTGTTGAATTTCCCACCCGACGTATTTGAAAATTTACAAGCTAAAACCATTAATAAACCTCTATCTCCTTCTCAGAAAGATAATTAAGTATTTCGTATTTAAAGTTTTCATTATAATTTACATGAAAATCAGAATGTAAAGCAATTTCACAGTATGGTTTTCTGCCATCATAAAGAACCACTACAACCTCTTTATCTCCTTTGTTTTTAGTTAAAACATTCTTTATTTTTTCTAATACACCATTGGCTGCTTTTTCTCTTGAGAGTTTTATTTTAATGCCTTTAATCTCTCTTGTTAAGCTTTCTATCGATTCAATACTATTTGCCGTCATTGATATCTTCTCCTGTTCTTCATCTACTTCTATAATGCCTTCTAAAATGACTATATTGTCATCTTGAAGCAATTCTTTGTTTTCAAGTTTTTCCGGAAATGCTCTTACATCCATTTGTCCGGTCTCGTCAGAAATCTGAAACACTACCATTGTTGCTCCGGATTTTGTTTTTTTGTATTTAATCTCATCGATAACTCCTGCAATTTTAACTTTTGAGCCTGACTGGAAAGTTTTATCGCCAAAAGCAGACTCCATAATTTGGCTAATTTTTAATACTTTATTCTTTAACTCATTTTTATAAGCATTCAATGGATGTCCGGAAAGGTAAAATCCAAGAACTTCTTTTTCTAATCTCAATTTTTCTTTTTCTGTTAATTTGGTTCCATTTTCGTATGTATGTTTTACGTTTACAACCGGAGTTGTTGTAAGTGCAAAAAGTGAGTTCTGCCCTGCTGATTTGCTATCTCTTGCTTTTTGTCCTGTTGTGATTGCTTTTTCTACGTTTTCAAGCAAGATGCCTCTATCAATCCCTTCAAAATCAAAAGCTCCAGCCTTTATCAAAGACTCTAAAACTTTTTTATTTGCTACTTTTGTATCAAACCTTTCGCAGAAATCAAAAATATCTACAAATGGACCATTTTTTTCTCTTTCTTCTACTATGGATTTTGCCACCTCTTCTCCAATGCCCTTGATTCTTGATAATCCAAATCTTATTTGAGATTTTTCTTCTATGGCAAACTCAGGCATGCTTTCGTTTACATCCGGAGGAAGAAGTTTTATGTTAAAGTTTTCCATATCAAGAAGCAGGTTTAAGAATTTACTGTCGTTGTTTTCAGTTGATAGTTTTACTGCGAAAAATTCTTCAGGATAGTATGTTTTTACCCATGCTGTCCAGTATGTTAGGTATGCATAAGCTGTCGAGTGAGATTTGTTGAAAGAGTAAGAAGCAAACTTTTCTATATCGTCCCAGAGTTTTTCTACTTTTTCTTTGCTAAATCCTCTTTCTACTGCTCCACCAATAAATCTATCTTTCATTTTTGCCATAACTTCAGGGTTTTTCTTACCTATAGCTTTTCTTAATGTATCAGCTTCTGCCATGGTAAACCCTGAAAGTATGTTTGACATAAACATTATCTGCTCTTGGTATACAATCAATCCGTATGTTTCTTTTAGTATATCCTTTACTTCTTCAAATGGGTATTCTATAGGCTTTCTGCCGTGTTTTCTTTCTATGTATTCGTCCACCATTCCACTCATAAGCGGCCCGGGTCTAAATAGTGCAAGAATAGCTATAATCTCATCCAAGTTTGACGGTTTTAATCTTACTAACAGGTCTTGCATACCTTTACTTTCTAATTGGAATACGCCTGTGGTTCTTCCTGATTGTAAAAGTTTAAAAACATTCTCATCATCAAAAGGTAAGCTGTTATAATCAACATCTACTCCGTGTCTTTCTTTGATTAATTTTTTCATATAATCAAGTTCTGTTAAAGTTTTTAGACCTAAAAAGTCCATTTTTACAAGTCCAAGCTGTTCTAAGGTTTTCATCTCAAACTGGGTTGCCCTGTTTCCGTCTTTATCTCGGTATACAGGCACGTATTCATCCAATGGTCCGGGAGCTATAACAATACCGGCTGCATGGATTCCTGTGTGTCTTGCTGAACCTTCTAACTTTCGAGCAAGGTCTAAAAGCTCCCTTACCTTCTCATCAGTTTCGTACAGTTTTTTAAAGTCAGGGTGGGCTTCCAAGTTTTCATCTATTGTTAGCGTAGAACCTTGAATTGGTCCTGGTAGTATCATTTTTGCGATTTTATCTGCTTCTTGATAAGGAAATCCAAGAGTTCTTGCAACATCTCTTATGACCATTTTAGATTTCATAATGTTAAATGTGATAATTTGAGCTACGCTATCTTCTCCGTACTTTTGTTTAACATAATCAATAACCTTCTCTCTTCTTTCCATGCAAAAATCTACGTCTATATCCGGCATTGAGATTCTATCTGGATTTAAAAATCTTTCAAAAAGTAGTCCGTGCCTAAGAGGGTCTACTTCTGTTATTCTCAGACAGTACGCAACCAATGAACCACCTGCTGAACCTCTGCCAGGCCCTACCGGTATTCCGTTTTTCTTTGCATAGTTAATAAAATCTTGAACTATCAAAAAGTATTCTGCAAAACCCATTTGGTTTATAACATTTATCTCATAATCCAACCTTTCTCTGTATTCTTTGAGTTTTTCAGGAGTTAGGTCTTTCATACTTTCTAAGCGTTTCTCTAATCCTTCTCTTGCAAGTTTTTCAAAATACTGGGCAGGAGTCATTCCTTCCGGAGTTTCAAACTTTGGGAATAAGTATCCTCTTGTTTCGGCTGTATCTATCTCTAAATTACATTTCTCTGCAATTTCCATTGTATTTTTTAAATACTCTTCATAACCTTTGAATTTCTCATACATCTCCTCCGGTCTTGTAAAATGAAGACCTTTAACTCTAAAAGCCTTGCCTTCTGAGTACAATTCTTTTAATGTTTTCTTCATTTGTAATGCTTTTACTACATCATGAGCTGTATGGTCTTCTGGGTTAAGATAGTGAGAATCGTTGGTTCCCACAACCTTAACGCCAAGCTCTTTTGCAAGCTTTATTATTCCTTCGTTGGCTACATCTTGCTCTTCTAAGCCATTTATCTGAATTTCAAAATATAAATCATCTCCAAAGATATCCTTTAATCTCTTTGCATATTTTTTAGCTTCTTCGTATTTACCCTGTGCAAGGAGATTTGGAACAAATCCTTTTAAACAGGCTGTTTGACAGATAAGTCCCTCATGATACTTTTCAAGAAGCTCCCAATCTATTCTTGGTTTATAGTAAAATCCTTCAGTGTATGCTATGGAGGATAGTTTCATCAGATTTTTAAATCCTGTTTTATCTTTGGCAAAAAGGATTAAATGATAGTTTTTATCTGTGAGAATATCGTCTGAACCTTCACCTTTTTTCTCAAATCTGTTGTTAGTAAAATAGCTTTCCATGCCTATAAGCGGTTTAACGCCAACTTTTCTCATTTCTTCATAAAACTCAACAGCTCCGAAGATATTTCCATGGTCAGTAAGACCAACTGCTTTATACCCATATTCAGCCGCTTTTTTTGCAAGCTCTTTTGGCTTTATCATTCCGTCAAGTAGCGAGTAATGAGAGTGTAAATGTAAATGAACAAAATCTTTTGCCATTTTGACCACCTCGGCATATTAATTAGGCATAAATTTTATATCTATGATTTACAAGACTTCAAATTTTTAATTTTTGATAATAAATTTAATATATGGTAAAATACCTTGGGTTAAAATTAGCAGTTTTTATAAAATTTAAAAATGAGGTCCTTCGGACTTACGTCCTCAGGATGACAGCAAAGGGTTGATTGATAGACATCAGAAAAAGGGCAAGCTTGTTTGCCATTCTGCAGCCGGCGAAGAACCTCCTACTTTTATTGAATTTCTCACTCAACGCATTATAAATTTAAATATATGTTAAAATTAAGCAGATTATACACTTAATCAATGAATTAACTTAGATATTTTTAAAAAGTGCTATTGGAATACGAAAGCTTTAAAATTGGAACCAGATTTGTAAGAAGTCTTTAAAGAGAGGGGCAAAGATGCCAATAACAAGAATAAAAGAGTTTCTTAAAGAAGTAGATATGTTGATTGCTCAGCATGCTATTTACTTTTCTATGTTAGAAAAGGCTATGGAAAAAGTTAAAGAATTTGACCACAAATCTTGTCATGAATGTAACTTTGGTGTAAAGTGGGATAATGAGGTAGCACCTTTAAAGGATAAGTTAGATGATGAATTGAGGTCTTTGGTAGAGGAAATAGAAAAGCTTCATTGTGAGTTTCATGAGATTGCTATGCAAATAAACACAAAAAATCTTCAACCTTCGGATAAGGAAAAACTTGACAGAATGAAAGAACTATTCAATTTATTGCTTCAGAAACTTTTAACCTTAAAAAGACTTTTAAAGTCGGAATAATTTAAAATAGATACTAGATTTTGTCGGCTTCTTGGTAGAGATTTTATGCTTTTAAAAATTCAACTTCCGTCAACTATTTTTTTATATAATTCATTAAAGGTACGCTGTTTGTTAAATAAAAAGCTAAGGAGGAAATCATGAAAAGAATGGATAAACTAATTCAAGAGTACATTCACGACCCATACTTTACAAAGGAAAAATATCATGACCCATCTGTATGTGAAAGATGCGGCGTTGTTTATCATAATGGAATTTTTGAGTGGATAAATCCACCGCCGGCAAACGCAGAAAAATTTATCTGTCCGGCATGCAGAAGAATTGAGGATAAATACGAAGGTGGAGTAGTTTATTTAAAAATAACTCCTTATTTACAAAAACATAAAGAAGAAATCTTTAATCAAATCAAAAATGTAGAAGAAGAGGAGATGAAATACAGACCATTAGAAAGAATCATCTCTATAGAAGAACAAGATGACGAAATCATAATTAAAACAACCTATGAACATCTTGCAAGGAGAATAGGTGAAGCTATTCACAGAGCACATAAAGGAGATTTAAAGCTAAACTATCCGGAAGGCAAAAAGTATGTAAGAGTTTACTGGCAAAGAGAAGAATGAAACAAGATAGACTTATCTATAAAAAACGTATAAAAGAACTTCCAAAAGATATGCTTCCAAGGGAGAAAGCCCTTAAAGAGGGTTTTTCTTCCCTTTCTGATGAAGAGCTTTTAGCAATATCTATTGGTAGTGGAATAAAGGGAATAAATGTCATAGGACTTGCACAAAAAATACTCAACGGAAAAAGCTTTAAAGACTTAAAAGATATAACCTTGGATGATTTGAAAAAGATAAAAGGCATTGGTGAGGCAAAAGCTTTACAAATTCTTGCAATCATAGAAATTGCAAAGAGAATTGACGACCATACTGAAAAAATAAAAATCTCTTCCGTGTCTGATGCTTTTAATTATTTAAAATTTTTATCAAAAGAGACCCAAGAGCATATGGTAGCTTTATACTTAAACAGCTCTAACCATCTGATAGCTCAAGAAGTTATAGCAAAAGGCTCTTTAAACGTGGTTAGAGTGTTGCCAAGAGACATTTTATACTATGCAATAAAGCATAACTGCAATGGAATTATAATAAGCCATAATCACCCAAACAATGACCCAACTCCATCGCAAGAAGATATTGAGTTTACTAAAAAGCTTCAAACCCTTGCCAATGAGCTTGGTTTTGATTTACTTGACCATATAATAGTTGGCAAAAAAGATTTTTACAGCTTTGCAAAAGAAGGATTGATTTAAATGAGTGAAATCTTAATCACAATTCTAACAATCTCAATAATCTTAACCGGATTTAAATCTTCCAAATCCGATGAAGAAATAATTAGAACAGACCCTTTTTATGTCGTAACATACGAAGGTAAAACAAAAAAGGAAGAAGATTATACAGCTGTGTATAAAGTGTATGCATTAGGAATAGGAGTTGGAGAAGTTTACTTTATTAAAAAAGACAACAAAATTGAAGCAAGGGGACAAACTTACCCATCATTAAGATTTCTGTATAATTATGACTTTGTTTACTTAGAGCAAAATGATTACAAAGCTCTTTATGAGAAAGAAAAAGAAAAGGAAAGAATATACGAAAACCAAGAAATTTATGAAAAAAAACCTTGGCTACCAATAATATCCCAGTTTTTTAAAGACAGGTTAAAAGAAGATGATATTTTAAACATGAAAATAAAAATCAATGATGCACCTGTAAAAATATCACAGCAAGATACAGAATCAGAATATGTTTACATATTTGAGCCACAAAATAGCAAAACAAAAAGGATTACGATATACATAAATAAAAATGAAGATGTGCCGTATCTTATAGAAATTGAAGGAAAGGTAAATATAACGCTAAAGAGGATTAAATGATATTTGTAAGTGAAACGTAATCTAAGGATGCTGTAAAAATTTTTGTAAATTTGCCTTCACTTGTCATCCTCGGGACTTTAGTCCGAAGGGTCTTTTTTTGATTTTTTGATTTAAAAAGAAAAAAGGAGATTCTTCGCTTCGCTTAGAATGACATCTTTGAGGTTGAGATTCTTAGCTGGCTGCAGAATGACGATGTGGATTTTTGCAAGCAGTCTCAACGTAGCACTTCTTGATTCAATGAAATTTAGAAAATCTAAACCTAAATCAGACCACATTTTAAAAGCAGTTGTGATATCCTATATAATGCTTGATAATTTTCAAAAAAAAGGTTAAGATTTTATAACACTGTTTTAAAAATTTTTTGAGAGGCAGAAAGGTATGGCATGGATAAGCTTAGAAAAAGCTAAAAAGTTGGAAGAAAGATTTGGATATCCGAAGGTTTCAGAGGGGAAAGGTGTTGTATCTGTAGAAGTGCCAAAAGATAAATTCATAGAATTTCTAACGTTCTTAAAAGAAGACCCGGAATATCAATTCAAAATGTTTATAGACCTTACGATAATAGACCATGGAGAAAAAGAAAACCCAAGATTTCAAGGAGTAGTTATTCTATTTTCTCCAAAAAATCAAGAAAGAATAATCATCAAAACATGGGCGGAAAACGAAACACTTCCAACCCTTACAAACCTTTGGAAAGGTGCAAAATGGGCTGAAAGAGAAGCTTGGGATATGTTTGGTATAAAGTTTGAAGGTCATGAAAATTTAGTCAGAATGTTGCTTTGGGAGACTTATCCATACCATCCACTCAGAAAAGACTTTCCGCTTGAAGGTATAAAAGACACTGAGCTGCCATCTCTAAACGAAACTTTGAGAGGGGAAAATTTAGAAGGTTTATTTAATTACGATAGAATGCATACAGCCCTTCCAACAATGGAAGATTTAGAAATAACACAGAAAAAAAGAATGCCAGCAAAAACATCTCAAATAGTGTTAAACTGGGGGCCACTTCACCCGGGAACACACGGTACAATCTGGTTTTTATTTGACTTAGACGGTGAATATGTAAAACAATGTGATATTATCATCGGTCAGCTTCATAGAGGTGTTGAAAAGCTTGGCGAAAATGTCAACTGGCAACAGTTTATACCTTACACAGACAGGATGGACTATATCGCAGCAATAAATGAAAACCATGCTTATGTTTTAGCAGCAGAAAAAATGCTTGGAATAGAAGTGCCAGAAAAGGCAAAATGGATCAGAACTATGATGGCAGAGCTTTCAAGAATCAATAGCCATCTTCTCTGGCTTGGAACCTATGCCCTTGACCTTGGTGCTTTAACAATGTTCTTATACACATTCAGAGAAAGAGAGAAAATAATGGATATTATAGAAGGAATTACCGGAGCAAGATTCACAATAAATTACTTTAGAATTGGTGGAGTATTTGCAGATTTGCCATATGGAGCTTTAGATGCTATCGAACATCTTATAAAAGACCTTCCGCAAAGAATCAATGATTACGAAACGCTCTTAACAAGAAACAGAATTTGGCTATCAAGAAACAAAGATGTATGCATCATTACAGAAGAGGATGTGTATCAGTATGGTTTAACCGGAGCAGTAGCAAGAGGTTCTGGCGTCCCTTATGATGTTAGAAAAATAGATAAGTATGATGCCTACGGAGAAGTTGAGTTTGATATTCCTGTTGGAGAAAAAGGTGATTCTTACGATAGATACTTAGTAAGAATGGAAGAGATGAGACAAAGCATAAGAATAATAGCACAGTGTGTAGCTAAACTTAGAAAAATGTCTAAAAATGACCCGTACTTCTTCCAAACACCGGATGAGAAAAAGTTAAAAGTAACAATAGATGGTAGAGGAATGAAGCTTCCAGCTGGTGAAACTTATGCATCATCAGATAACCCAAGAGGGGAGCTTGGATTTTATATTTACAACAAAAAAGATGGATTGAAAGCTCATAGAATGAGAATTAGGTCTGGTGCATTTTATAATCTACAAGTATTTACAAAAGCTATCATTGGAAGACCGATTGCAGACGCAGTTACTTTACTTTCAACTATAGACCCGGTTGTTGGAGAAACGGATAGATAGGAGGTTCACAACAGTTGCTATTTTCTATAAAAAAGTGTAAAAAAGTGCATAATAAAAACATAAAAACAAAAAGTGTAAAATTTTGAATAAAAAAGAGAGTAGATAAAATGATAACTCTACAGTGCCAACTTGAATTTCAAAATAAGCAAGATAAAGAGATTG
>Ga0080004_1130950_pt1 | contig 12507 bp, 15 predicted proteins | sample WasSprMetagenome_FD_69207 | JGI IMG/M metagenome (GOLD analysis project Ga0080004, IMG submission 69207) | Sulfidic aquatic microbial communities from Washburn Spring, Yellowstone National Park, USA - WS (SPADES assembly) (version 2) | ecosystem: Environmental > Aquatic > Thermal springs > Hot... | reverse complement strand
AAACTATGTCCAGAATGCATTCACCGAAATAATTGACAAGCCCATCAGCTTCATAATCTCTGTGATTATAGCGCAACGCATACCGAAGAGATTCGTCCTTGCCAAATAAACAATAGGGGACACTTCATTAAAATGATTCTTTTTTGTAGTCTAAAACTATAAATGTATGTATGGGTGCTAGAATTCAATGTCTGTGGGAGTATCACTTCTAAAGAAGACCACAATTGAGGCAGAAACCTTTGTCCAGAGGCTCGATGGGCGCGTCAAGTTCTTGTATTTCCTCTGGGCAACGATAATAGTCTACATTTTCTTCGACCCCCTACTCAACCTGATATTCCTAGCCGTCACAATGGCTCTAGCAGTCTACGCAAAATGCTGGAAACCCATCGCCTTGACAATACTCATAATCGTAGTGCCCTGGATACTATTCGCTGTTCCAATATTGGCTTTGCCGCTTGGATTCCCGTGGAACAAAACAATAATAGGCTACATCAACATACTTGGAAAGGACTACCCTGTCTACCTCGAGGGGCTGGGGTGGGGCGTCACCTGGCCTCTACGCATAGCTGTTGCAATTTCTACTGCATTATTGTTCTTCTTGACAACTAACCAGGCCAAACTTGTCGCCACAATGTTCAAAATGAAGTTTCCCTTCAAACTCATCTACATGGTGATAGCCACTTTCCAGTTTATTCCTCTCCTAGCCTCGGAAGCCAACACCATAATGCAGGCGCAGATCGCGAGGGGGCTGAGGACAGACGTCGGCTTCGTGCAGAAAATAAAAAATTACCTGGCAGTCGTTATCCCGCTAACCCTCAGCGCACTGAACAAGGTACAGATAAGAGCAATAGCCCTTGAGTCGAGAGGCTTCAGTGCCCCTGTTAGGAAGACCCTCCTCTACGAGGCGAGCTTTACAAAGCTCGACTATGCCTTCCTCATGACAATGCTCCTCGTCACAGTTTTCCTTGCCTGGGTATATGTGTATATAGGCTTCTCCCCCTTTGCCCATCTCCCATGGATATGGTCTGGGTGAAGAACATGGAACCAATAATTAGGGTCGAAAACTTGACATATGCATATCCAACGAGCAAAGACTTTGTTCTCAAAAATATCTCTTTCACAGTCAACAAGGGAGAAGTACTCGCGGTTATCGGTCCAAACGGGGCTGGAAAATCCACCCTACTAAAGGCTCTGAACGGCCTCGTGCCACACTTTTACGGTGGAAAATACGGCGGCAGAGTTGTCGTATCAGGCTTCGAGGTTTTAAACACACCTATCTCAAAGATGTCGACAAAGGTCGGCTTTGTCTTCCAGGACCCAGAAGACCAGATCTCTGGACTCGCGCTAACCGTTTGGGAAGAGGTCGCCTTTGGTTTGATGATGCTTGGATACCCACGAGAAGAAATAGACAAGAGGGTTAGAGAAGCAATAGATTACGTTGGACTTACTGGGCTAGAGAAGAGGTCTCCGTTTGAGCTTTCAGGAGGACAGATGCAGAGACTAGCGATTGCGACTGTCCTAGCCCTTCGCCCAGAAGTCATAGTGATGGATGAGCCTACCGCCCAGCTCGACCCGCTTGGCAAATATGAGGTTTTAAGCGTAATCGAGAAGCTGGCCGAGTCTGGCTCAACTATTGTCCTTGCAGAGCACGAAATAGAGGAAGTCGTATACTTTGCAGACAAGATGCTTCTGCTAGACAAGGGTGAAGCCGTAGCCTACGGGGACTCTAGAAAAGTTGTTACCATGGTTGAGGAGCTTAAGAGGCGCGGCGTAGACCCGCCGTCCGTCACAGAGCTGACAAGCCTCTTGAAAGAGAAGACAGGTGTCGATGTGGCTCTCCCCGTCACATTGGAGGAAGCTGTAAAGATATACTCCGAGCTTTTGAGGTGAAAGAAATGAGTGAAATAATACGTGTAGAAGACGTATGGTTCAGATATGAAGGGGCAGACTTCTGGGCCCTAAAGGGAGTATCTCTAACAATAAAGAAAGGAGAGTTACTCGCAATAATCGGCCAGAACGGCGGCGGAAAAACCACACTCGCCAAGAACCTAAACGGTCTCTTAAAGCCCACAAAGGGCAGAGTCCTTGTTGATGGGCTAGACACAAAGACGGCCCCCACCCACGAGATTGTCAAGAGAGTTGGATACGTGTTTCAAAACCCCTCTCACCAGATATTTGAGAGCACTGTGTGGAAAGAAGTAGCCTATGGACCTACAAACCTCGGGCTATCACCGGAAGAGGTAAAGCAGAGGGTGGAGTGGGCCCTGAGCGAAGTGGGACTGCAGGGATACGAGCAATACAACCCATACGACCTAGACTATGGAAAAATGAAGCTACTAACGGTTGCATCAGTCCTCGCAATGAAGCCACAGGTACTCATACTAGACGAGCCCACAACTGGACAGGACCACGCTGGACGCCACCTGCTATCCAACCTCTCAAAAAAGCTGAACAGAGAAGGCTTCACGGTCGTGATAATTACCCACGACATGAGGTTCGTAGCTGAGACTGTAAACAGGGTAGTCCTCGTCTCTAACGGCGAGATACTCATGGATGGATCTACAAGAGAAGTCCTAAATGCCTTTGACGTACTTAAGAAGGCGGCGATAAAGCCGCCCCAAATAGTCCAGCTGGCAAGCGAGCTGAGAAAGAAGGGCGTAGATATAAACGCTCTGACAATTGAAGAGGCTCTACAAGAAATCTTAAAGCATTATAAAGGGTAAAAGCCAACCCTACCTAATTTTATTTAAATCTAAACTTCTGAATAATTTATATATTTCCGAGCCCGTCTGGGTATTGTGACTTGGGCTTATAAGGAAAAGACCGAGGCCTTCAGGAAGGATCCATCATACGAGTTCCTCAACCTGGCAAACAGTTACAAGGATACTGTGAGTTTCGGCATCGGCCAGCCATTCCATCTTCCACCAGGAGAGATATTCTCTGGCATAAAACCGTCCGAGAAAGATGTGTCAAGCTACTCCCCTGCCCTGGGCCTTCCGGAGCTCCGAGAAAGAATAGCCGAATTTCTAAGCCAAAAATACAAGGCAGACTTGAAGGCTGGAAACGTGGCTGTAACTGTGGGTGCCACATCTGCCCTCTTCATGTCTATGGTTCTATTGGTCAAGGACGAGACCAATGTATATATTCAAGACCCGGGGTTCCCGATGTATAGGGACGTAGCCTCATTCTTTGGGGGAAGAGTTACATATTGGAGGACAAGCTTCAATGATGGCTTCAGTTGGGATTGCCAACTGGAGGCTATTAATAGCGAAGGCGGAGTCGTTGTCATTAATTTTCCAAACAATCCAACCGGGACAGTTGCATCTAGGGAAATGTTGGAATGCTTGTCTGAGGCGTCTCGCAGGAAAAGATTCTTCATCGTAAGTGACGAGGTTTACGAGGACTTCGTATATGAGAATAGACACTTTTCAGTGCTGGAGTTTCCTGAGTTGCTAGAAAGAGCAGTATATATTGGAAGCTTCTCTAAGACGTGGGGTCTCGCCGGATACAGGCTAGGCTACATGGTTGCCAGTGCAGAGCTCATAGAAAAGATTGAAAACGTTGCAATAAGCATGTATGGTTCGCCACCGACCTATTCACAGCTACTCGCACTGAAGGCCCTGGATTACGGTCTCGGATGGTTTGAAAAGGTGAGAGAGATGTATAAGGCTAATAGGGATCTCCTAGTTGAGGGCTTGTCTAGGATTCCAGGCGTCGAAGCGTATAGGCCTGGGGGAGCCTTTTACGTTTTTCCACGCGTAAGAGAGCTGGCAAAGAGGCTGGGGGCGAGGAATTCCCGGGAGCTGGCCATTATGTTGCTGGAACAAGCAGGAGTGATTGCCTTGCCTGGAGACGCCTACTCTGAAAGTTTAGGAGCATATCACTTAAGGTTCTCTTTCTCGCTTCCACGCGAAAAAATATTGGAGGGGCTAAATAGGTTAAAAAAGCTGGCCGAAGCCATTTAGGCCTTTTTTCTCCAATGGCTCAAAGAAACTCTCCACCAGCTACCAAGCAAACCTTTTATTCTTTACAACTCGCTAACCATGTGTCTACATCTAGGATAATCGTCGAGGGACTAGTAAAAAGGTATGGCGGAAAGACAGCAGTCAATGGCGTTTCGCTGAGAGTGGAACCCGGAGAAATATACGCGCTTCTCGGCCCAAACGGGGCCGGCAAGACAACGACACTGAAGACCATAGTGGGTTTACTTAGGCCCGACTCTGGCTACGTCCTTATCGACGGGGTAAATGTCCACGCTGACCGGGCAAGGGCTCTACGAAACATTGGATATGTACCAGAAAACCCCGTGGGCTTCGACTACCTCAGGGTCCGAGAGTTCTTCGAGTTTGTGGCATCCTTGAGAGGTATACCCAGAGACGATTTAAGGGAGAGGACAAAAAAGTATCTCCAGCTTTTCCAGCTTGAAAAGTTTGAAGACTCCTTTATGGGAGAACTTTCCAAGGGAAATCTCCAAAAAGTCCTAGTTGTATCAGCCCTCCTGCACGAGCCCAAAGTTCTAGTCCTCGACGAGCCAATGTCAGGCATGGACCCAGAGTCCCAAATAGCATTTAAGGAGGTCTTGAGGGAGCATGCCGCACGAAGTGGCGCAGTCCTCATCTCCAGCCACATGCTAGACACTGTGGAAAGATTTGCAACTAGGGTCGGCATCATAGCTGATGGCAAGATAATTGCAGAAGGGACACTGGAAGAGCTGAAACGGAAAGTGGAGGCCCGCGGGGACGCTACACTTGAACAGGTATTCTTGAGAGTCCTTAAGGGGGTCTAGAGTGAGAAAAGCCCTAGCAATATCCAAGTATCTCACCCTAAATACTCTGAGCATTCTTAGGACCGGTAAAGCTAAAATAGCGCTAATATTCTTAGGAGCCCTGATAATCTCTTTATACCTTTTCGTTGTTTCCCTCACAATTGTCAACCCCTACGTCTGGCAAAACGCAAGAAAAAGCGTAGCTCTCCCTGGACTCGACAAGGAAAACGTTACAGAGACACTTGCAGTCTTCCAGACCCTCACATTCATTGCTATAGCCATGCTCCCCAGGCGTGACATAACAGTCTCAGAGCAGGCCGAGTACGAGATCCTACTGACAATGCCTGTAACCATGCAGGAATACATGCTCGGGCGCTCACTCCACCTAATCACACAATCAGTCCTCGTACAGTCAGTGTTCCTTGTGCCAGGAGCCTTCTATGCGGCGGCTTTTTCGGCTGGAAACACGGTCAAAGTTTTACTTTTCCCTCTAGCGCTTGTCCTCTGGATCACTTTCTCAGAGACGTTCGAAGGCCTAATCAGCTACGTCAAAGTTGCGACGCAAAGAGAGAAAGAAATTAGGCTCTTTGCACTTCTGTATTTATTAACAGCGGGAGCCGAATACTTGTTCACAGGGAAGACTCCTATACTTTTAAAGGCCCCAACACTGCTAGCTGTACAGCCGCTTGTCCACTGCTTCACCATCAAAGAGCCTTCAAGCCTAGTCTTGCTTGAGACCATGCTTCTCGGAATTTTTGTCCTAACTCTAATGGCTCTCCAGTACCTCGTGTCCTCCTACATTTATCCAGAAAAAGTAAAACCATTCTCAGCGAGGACACTAACTATCCGTTTAGGGATACGGCTACTAGACCTAGGCTTTTACTCTGAAAGACCAGAGGTAAGCATCCTGAAGGTGTCCCTGCTTAGACCTCTCCTCGGTATCCAGGGGCTCATACTGTTTGCGGGACTCATTGTTTCTTATGTTGCTGGGATGGTTGCGAAGAGGCTTTTCCCCCTGCTTGACCCGTACTCACTCGTAACCTTTGCTGTAATATTCATTTTAATGGTTATCATTATCGAGCTCCAGCTGTCTATACAGGAAGACCTCTCCCCGATATGGCTCTACAGGGTAAGCATGCCAAACCTCAAGCCGCTGGCAAGGGTGGCTGTGGCAAAGATCTCCCTCTATACTCTTGTATCTTTCCTTGCAGGCGGGCTCTTCCTCTTCAGCGTCACCGGCGACTCTGTGTCACTATTTTTGCCCCTTTTCTCGCTCCCATCCACCGTTCTCAACGCGGTATTCACACTTGGCTCGGTAGCACTAGTCATGACTAGGAGGAGAATTGTCAGGTTCTCTTCTAGGGGCTTCTACCTAGTTGAAGATGTGCTTGCCCTCATCACCCTGGCTATTTCTATGTCTCTTTCAAGCCTCAGCGTCGCCCTTTTCCAGATGGTGTCCAGCTATCCCAGCCAGCTAATTCTCTTGTCTGCTGTGAGCCTCCCCATCTCACTCATCATCTACTTTATCGGAGCCGACGTAATTGGAGACATGCTTACCACTAGGGACGTCGCCTCGTAAAGCAACACTTAAATTAAAACGGTTTTCTTAAGCCGAAAGGATGACTCATGGCTATAGACGTCGTCGTTGCCCCAACATACCTCTACGTAAGGAGCCGGGCCCCAGAAAACGATCCACCCATAAGACTTGCATTTGGAAAAGCACTTGACAGGGCAATCTCACAGTACAACTACTATTCTATGCATACAACCAGGTCGCTACTCGGGAAAGCCCAGAGATGCGCAATGGCAGTGCTCAGGAGCGAGCTAAAAAACATGGGAATAGAAGTTTCAGGGGAAGAGCTAAAGGAACAGGCTAGGAAGATGTGGCGCATGCTGGCCGCGTGGTACAAGAGCCCCTACGTGAGATACCTTAGGCCCAAGACCCACGTGATAATAATGAAGAGCGGGGACTTCATCGGAGCACTATATGCACAGCCAGACTTCGAAGACACCGTTGGACAGTTCTACGAGGTAAAAAGCTTCGACATAGAAAAAGAGCCGAAGAAACACGTCCAGGTACAGGCGGGAGTATTCTCACTGCTTGGACCCCTATTCCTAGTCTACTTCTCAGAGCAAGACGGGTACTACACTGTCAAGCAAAAATTCGTCCCAGGAGACCCCCAAATCCTCGACGACGTCGTAGATTTCCTCAAGTCTAGGCCCGAGGGATCAGAGACCCAGCCTTTAGAAAGGCTCCTTAGGAGTTTTCCCTCGAGAATATATGTAAAAGAAAACGATTGGAGAAGAGCAAAGAAGATATGAGTATGTATCAGTGCTTTCGCTTATAGACCTCTAGAATACAAAGGATTTATTAACATAGCAAAGGATTATCTTTTCAAGGACAGGTGGTCGCGCTGAGCATTAGGCTCTACAACGAGATGGTGGAGAGAGCAAAACACTTCTACCGGATTAGCGACAACGACGCGTCTATAGGACGATACGACATCGCGCTTTTCCACCTCGAGCAGGCTGTCCAGCTCGCATTAAAGGCATACCTCCTAAGAACAATAGGAGACTTTCCAAGGACTCACTCGATAAAAGACTTAGTTGAGCTGAGCGGAAACAGTTGCCTCAAGAATCTTTCCAACGAGAAATGGTACATCATCGACATACTTGAAGACGCGTACACAGGGGCAAGGTACTTTTTACGTAGTTATGGCGAGAAAGAATACGTAGAGGCGAAAAGGTTCGTAGAGGGAGTCTTTCAATGTATAGGCATATCGAGTATTTGAAGAAGACAAGAAAAGACCTAGAAGAAAACCTCGAGAAATATCTCTCAGACCTCAAAAGCCTTGCAGAGAAACATGGTGGCAAAGCATACATCTTTGGCTCCTACCTTCGGGGAGAAAACATAGCCGCAAGCGATATAGACATTCTCATCGAGATACCGGACAACCTCGACAGACTCAGCGTGCTACACGAGGCCAGAAAAGTTGCACCAAACACAAGAATAGAGATCCATGTGCTAAACAAGAAAGACGCAGAAATATTCAAACAACTCATAAAGGAATACAAAGAAATAGTTTAACTTGTCTCTACGGAAAAAAGTTATATTGTCCTTTTCATGTCTTTACACACAGCGATGATGATTGAACTCCCCGTATGAACTGGTGATGGGGTTTCTGGTCACTGAGGAAAGCTCAAGGAGTTTCATGCGATTTGCGTCTGACTTTAGCTACAATAATACTTACTTAACGTTAAACCTATTAGGAAAAGTTCAACATTTCAATTTGTGACCGAAAAATACACAGTAAAGAAACTCAAAAGCCTTTTTGGAGCTGATAGCAAAAAGGCAATCGAGGTTACTAGACTTATATTGGAGGAGAGAAAGAGAGAACGCGAATCCGAGATTCGTGTTTGAATATAGCGCGGTCTCACTATATTTTGCTGGAAGGAAAGAGATAGAACGCTTCATAGAAGATGTATGCAGGGGTAGAAACCAGCCTTGCCTGTGTGAAATTAATGTTGCCGAATTTCTCTACAGCACGGCTAAGGTTCTTGGTTGGGAAACTGCTATTATAAGGCACTCTGTCCCCCTTAATATTCCAATCAAAATTGTAACACTTGACGGGGAACTCATACTAGAATCTGCCCGCCTAAAGCAAAAATACTGGGACAAGCTTTCTCTTGCGTACGCGTATTTAGCCGCCCTAGCAAAACGACTAAGAGCAAAAATTGTAACCTCTGATACTACTCTAGCAGAAATAGAAGAGGCAGAGACAGTTCTCGTTCCTCTTTAAAATCACATAAGAGTTCAAGCACCTTACAAACCATTAACACTGGATACTTAATAGAGAGTTCAGTGTCTTCTTAGAGGTGCCTTTTTACCCAGTCTAGGACTTCTTGCTCGATTCTGCGCCTAACGTTGTAGTCATCGAAGACGTGGCCGCCGTGCTCGATCTCTATGAACTTTTTCTCTACCTTCAGCTTCTCATAGAACCTCTTCGCCTGGCTAATTGGGACCACCATGTCGTCTACAGAGTGGATGATTAGAGTGGGGGCCTGGATTTCCTCAGCAAGCCCCATAACAGAGAAATTCATCGTCTCCATGGCATAGACGTCCCTCATCCTGTGGGGTCCCCAGTAAACATATCCCTCCTCAGCCCTGAAAAAGCCCCGTGCACGCTGGAAAAGCTCGGGCCAGTCCAATGCAGGGGAAAGAAGAACCAGGGCGCCTACATCTTCACGCCCAGCCGCCAGGCTAACAGCGACTCCTCCACCCATGCTTAGCCCCACAACGCCGAACCTTGTCCCGTCAACCTCAGGAACCTTCTTCAAGAATCCGGCAGCGTTGCGCGCATCCTCCACGGCAAGAGATATCCTGAACTCCTCAAACGGCAACGGGCTGTCTCCATGGCCCCTAAAGTCAAACCTTAGAGCCGCATAGCCAGCGCTACAGAGAACCCTAGCCATGTCCGTATAAAGCCTACCACTCTCAGTCTTGTTGCCAGTAAACCCATGCAGAAAAAGCACCGGCCTAGAGACACCAGCGGGAAGATGGAGGACACCAGAAAGACCCACACCAGCGCTAGGCACCCAGACAAGTTGCTCTCTGCAACCACTTAAAATAGAACCTTGCCTAGACACATACAAGTTGTATGCTCACATACATATATCATTTTCCTATTGAAGAGAGCCTACATGCGCTTTGCACAAATGACACGGTACCTTTAGGACAGTAATTCTTATATACTATGATTTAATAGTATATACCGTGAAGTTTCAAAGGGTCAATGACTACCTCTACGTGACGCTATGGGACAAACAGTACAAAAGACCAAGGAGATTCTACCTGGGAAAATCCACCAACAACAAGCTCGCAGAACTCCTCATTGCGGCAGAGCAATTAAGTGTCGACCCAGAAGAGATAAGAGACTACCTTGAAAGACAAATGGACCCAGCTACACGCCTCACGAGGACAGATCTCGTCATACTCGCACTTGTACTAGGCGCTAAGGCATGGCAACAGAGTACAGATTCTACAGCGCGCTAAGGCTAGCGGTCAGGCTAGTCAAGAAGTGGTTTCCAGAATACGCCCTGATAGGCAGGTTCGCAAGAAACTTTTACGCCCCTCCCGAAACAACACTAGACGTAGACTTCCTCGTAAACCTAGACGACCATGAGAGACTAGCAGAGTTCCTCGAATATGCATCCGCCCGCTTTCAAGTATCGCCTATGGATATTGGGCACTGGCAATACAAGCTCTACATAAAGAGCTTCCGATTCGACCTCGTAAAGCCCAAGGGCTACAACTACGACCCAGAAGTAGTAGCAAGGAGAAGACACGTAAAAATCGGCCAAATTGGTGAAGTAGCCATCCTCTCCCCAGAAGACCTAGCCGTACTCTACCTAGTCTCGTCCCTCGACAGAGGGATCAAAGACCTTGTAAAGGCAAAAGACATAGTCGCATACTCAAAGGCGAGGGGAGACTTCAACGAGGAATACTTCCTTAGAAAAAGCGAAGAAAACAAAGTAAAACACCTAGCCTTAACACTTCTAAGCAAGAAGCAAGAGCCCTAGGCAATTCTTACAGCTAGTTCCTAGAAGCAGGTTTACCTTTACCTTGAAGTATATAAACCACCCAACGATTTTTCGGGGTGATGCGGCAAAGGCTCAAATAGAAGTTAGAATTTTCGGAGCTTGCAGGCATCTGGAAAGATACAGAAGAAGAAAAAAATCAATAAGATATTTGAAACAATAAGGAAAGCTTGGCGAAAAACAAGAATGTATAAAGCAGGCTGTCCTTAGAATCATATCCCTACGGATAAAGAAAGATTCATCCCCCTTTATAAACAATAGGAATATAATTGTCAAACAAACCCTTTTTCTCGTGGATAGATTTCGGGAAAAAACATGCATAGTTACAGGCGGAGCCCGCGGCATAGGCGCCGCCATAGCCACTAGGCTTGGCACCGAGGGGTGCACCGTCGCAATATTCGACATAGACGAGCAAGCAGGAGAATACAGGCAACGGGAACTAGAGAAAAACGGGATAAAGGCAGTCTTCTACAAGGTAGACGTGGCAAGCGAGGAAATGGTTAAACAAGCGGTCGAAGATTTCTACGGCAAGCACGGGAGAATAGATATACTCGTAAACAACGCCGGCATAGGGTTCTCCGGCAAAAGCATCGAGGAGCAGACCCTAGAAGAGTGGAGGAGAATCATAGACACAAACCTGACAGGCACATGGCTCTGTACAAAACACGTCGTCAGATACATGAAGAAGACCGGCGGAGTCATAATAAACATCGCGTCGACAAGGGCCTTCCAGTCAGAGCCGAACACAGAGCCCTACTCAGCGTCAAAGGGAGGAATAGTAGCGCTTAGCCACGCACTAGCAGTCTCCCTAGCAAAGTACCACATAAGAGTCATATCGATATCACCCGGATGGGTAGACACTAGCCAGTGGCAAGTACCACCCAGACAGCCACAGCTAACACCCCTAGACCACGAGTGGCACCCCGCCGGACGCGTAGGAAAGCCAGAAGACATAGCTACGCTAGTAGCATTCCTGGCATCAGACGAGGCACAGTGGATAACGGGGACAAACATCACGATAGACGGAGGAGTAACAACAAAAATGTTCTACCCCGACCTCGACCAGATACAGAAACTCCTGGCAACACTGCTACAAGACGAGGAAACAGCCCAGACACTCATAAAGCTAGCAGAAAAGCTCCACACAAACAAAGACATCCTAAGAGAAATCAGAAACAAGTACCTCTCAACATGGTAACACGTGGCTCCACCAACCTTAATCCCGTCAGCACCGACTTGACACAAAAATTTAAGCATACGTGCGTCGATTTATAATTAGAGACAAAGGGATAAAGAGCAATGGAAAAAAACATTATAGAAGAGCTCAAAAAGAGGGAAGAAGAAGCTAGACAAATCAGGAGAAAACAAGCAGACTGGAACTATATCAACAACCAGCCAACCAAGCTAAAGTTAGCATTAGTCCACTACATCGAGACAGGCGACCTCTACGTCTCTGCAAAGATTGCCGGCATAACAGTGGAAGAATTCAACGAGCAACGCATAAAAGCGAGGATCCCACATGTCAACTAACGCGATTGCAGACACGTCCTTCCTGATTGATTGGGCAAAGTATTCCAAGAGAGACCTATTGTTCAAGATTTTTGATACGGTCTGGCTCCCCGAAGCTGTTCTCAACGAGTTAAAGTCTGAGAACACTGTTATGTGGGTTGTCGAAAACTTGACGAGAGGAAAAATGGCTTTGTTCCCAGAACTTGCAAACTACCGTGAGGAAGCACTTAAACTAATGGAGCTCAGCTCTAGATATCCTGTACGTCGTCTAGACTACCCCGAGGCCTACTGTATAGCAGTAGCATCCGACAGGGGCTACATTGTCCTGTCAGAAAACGGCGCAGCATATTCGGCTCAATTCCTTTATGCAAGGGCACAAGTATGGAGAGCCCTAGAAGTCCTATTAGAGCTTATAAGACATAACTTAATAGGCAAGGGAGAAGTCTACAAATACGAAGAAGAAACACTACACAGGTTCCCAACAAAAGACCTTGAAAGGCTGGGCCTATGAGCGACATATTACGTGAGCTCGAAGAGCGAGAAAAAGAAGTAGCCGAAATGAGGAGACAAAACGCAGACTGGAACTACATAAACACGCTCCCGCCCAGAGTCAAGGCAGCAGTAATCCTATTCAT
>Ga0080004_1130946_pt1 | contig 12509 bp, 7 predicted proteins | sample WasSprMetagenome_FD_69207 | JGI IMG/M metagenome (GOLD analysis project Ga0080004, IMG submission 69207) | Sulfidic aquatic microbial communities from Washburn Spring, Yellowstone National Park, USA - WS (SPADES assembly) (version 2) | ecosystem: Environmental > Aquatic > Thermal springs > Hot... | reverse complement strand
CTGGGCAGGTCTCTTGATGCTTTTTTCTGTTCTAGGTCTTCCTTCTTTTGTCATGTTGATTAGAGGTCTTGAAGGAGTAATTTTTAGTGTTGTTTTTGGCTCGTCCCTTCTTAGGAATACCTAAGATCGGTCGAGGACGTGATCTTGTAGAAGGAACAACGTTATTTAAATTGGTTCAAAACACTCAGTAAGGGGGCGGTTGAGGTGTTTGAGATTATAGCTAAGCGGATGGTGTTATAGCTGAAAACCTCGCCGTTTAGGGCGGGGATGGCGAAAGATTAAAAACTGAAAAATCTTAACTATCTTGGGACGTTCCCTTGTGGAAGGATGTTCGGGTGTGTGTAGTTGGGAAGGTTTTTAAGCCCAACAGGCTAAAGGTTTTGGCCTTAAACAGAGCCCTCAACGAGTATTTCAGGCTCGTACAATGGTACATTGGCTTTAACTCTGAGTCCAAGGGTTTTCTACATGAGTACTGCTACGCGAGTGCTAAAGAGCTTTTCGACCTCAACACCGCCCTGATCCAGACGGCGAGGGACAAAGCCGTCGAGATATTGAAAAGCCTCGAGGAAACTAGGAAGGAGGACAGCGCTTTGAGGCTTAAGAGGATATCCATACGCTTCGACAAGAGGTGCTACAGCTTCTCCAAGACCACAAACGTCCTGACGCCCTACTGGCTTACGTTGAGCCTGAACAGAAAGGAGAGGGTCAGCCTACCGATAGTCTTCGGAGAGAAGCAGAGGCAGAGGATAGAGGAAGCCCTTAGGGGTGAATGGAAGTTCACGACGGTTGAAATGGTCAAACGTGACGGTGAATGGTATGCTCATTTTGTTTTGATGAAGACCGTTGAAGTCCCCGACGAGCCCGAAACAGTGATAGCAATAGACAGAGGCGAGCACAACTTAGCTGTTGCGGTAGCCATATCAAATAGCAACCCGAATAAGCCCATGAAGGGACAGTTCTGGAGAGGCGGAGAAATCAAGCGCGTAAGAGGACTATACGGACATATCAGGAGAAGGCTTCAGGAAAGGAAGCTTCTAAAGAAGGTTAAGGAGCTTAAGGGAAAAGAAAAAAGAAGGGTAAATCAACAACTACACATAATAGCCAACCAAATATTAGACTATGCAAAACAGTTTCCAAAACCGATAATAGTAATGGAAAACTTGAACGGAATAAGGAGCAACTTCAAGAAGTCTAAGAAGCTTAATAGAAGATTCCACAGCCTACCGTTTAGAAGGCTTCAAACAATCATCGGGTACAAGGCTCTTCTCGAAGACATAGAAGTCAAATATTTAACGAAGAAAGATACAAGGAATACTTCCAAGACGTGTCATAGGTGCGGGCATGTTGCCCGAGTTGAAGGAAGAGCGTTTAAATGTCCAAAATGTGGAATGGAATACGATAGGGATCTAAACGCGTGCATAAACATAGCCCATAGGGTAACGAGCCCTATGGGATGGGGGAGACGTGAGCCCCCCGAACCGGCAGATGAGGCTGGAGGCGTAAAGCCTCAGCTCAACGCCGGAAGCCACGCCCTTCAGGGCGGGGTAGCTCACAGGCTTAGTGAAGATAGGCTTGCTCAAACATTTATGAGCGCCTTCTGATTATGAGGCTTGGGATGAGTGAGCTTTCGGAGATCCTTAATCAGATAAGGGAGGAGCTTAGGGAGCTTAGACTGTTCTACAAGGAGCTGGCCGAGAGGCGATCCGGGTCCGAGGAGTTTTCTCGGAAACATTGCTTTCAAGTAGTTATTATGGAGGGCCGGGCGGGAGAGAGCTAGTATTTGTGGTGAGGCTGATGGGGCTTAGCTACTATAATTCTTGTTCTTTCTTACGCATTCGCCTGGCCTAATTGGAGTAGTATCGTGTTGAGAATGGCTGGCCTTAGAGTAAATTGTGCTTGGAGGCTTTGGTTCGCGTGTTTGTCAACGTTTGGTGTCTTTGCTGTTTCCTTTTCTCCTGTGTATCTTTGGGTAATTACGTGTTAGCCGTGATTATGGTATTTAAGGCCTTGCTCAGAAATTTTTTTGTCATAGGGTTGCCTAATGTTTCAATTCTAACTCTTAGAATTAGTCTAGAATGACTTGGAAAAATAGTCTGAGAGGGTAAGATTATATATGAGCGTGTAGCTGTAAATCTGAGTAAAAAATGTACAAGGTGAGTAGAATTCCGTTAAGTAAGAGCACAGCAATAGCAACTGCATTGATATTGTTGATGGTTTTGCCGATGATGTTGATAGTGCCGGTAATAGCTCAAGCGATATCTCTATCTCCAACAAGTGGGCCGCCTGGAACAAGCGTAACTATCGCAGGATCAGGCTTCACACCAGGGGCATCAGGTGTTGTCTGGTTTGATACTGATGGTGATAGTGTAGTTGATGCAGGTGAACCATCTATAACGGTGACCGCAAATGCAGCAGGCGAATTTACAGCAACCCTAACGATACCTACAGTAGCAGGAGGCTCATACAATATTAGGGCTGACGTACCATCAGGCGGAACAGTTGAAGCCTCTGCACCATTCACGGTTATCTTACCAACAATAACCCTAAATCCAACAAGCGGGCCGCCTGGAACAAGCATATCAGTCTCCGGCGCAAACTTCCTAGCAGCAGCCTCAGGCTTCGTATGGTTTGACACCGATGGTGATTTTATAGTAGACCCAGGTGAACCATCTGTAGCAGTGACTACAGACGCAGCGGGTGCCTTCACAGCAACATTAACGGTACCGACGGTAGCCAGTGGTATATATAATGTAAGAGCTGATATACCCTCTGGTGGAGCTGTTGAGGCCTATGCACCATTCACTGTAACCTCAGTGATAACTTTAAGCCTGACTAGCGGGTCCCCCGGTACAAGCGTAACGGTTACGGGCTCAGGTTTTGCTGCTAGTACTATATACAGAGTCTACTTCGACATTGACGGCGACTCGGTTTGGGATTCTGGTGAGCCATATGATGATGAAACCTCAACAGCGGTAGGCACGTTTACAGCTACATTAACGGTGCCCACGGTAGCAGCGGGCACATACTACATAAGAGCTGATGATACATGGACGAGCGCTCCTGCGGTAGCCTCAGCAACGTTCATGGTTGTGATACCAGCAATAACAGTTAGCCCGACTGCAGTTGCACCTGGACAAATTATAACTGTATCGGGTACAGGATTCACACCAGGAGCCTCAGGCCTTGTCTGGCTCGATACCGATGGCGATAGCGCAATCGATCTGGGTGAGCCAAGCATATCGGTGACCGCAGATGCTGCAGGCGCCTTTACAACAAGCCTAACGGCGCCCGACGTCCCGGCAGGCCCATACTGGATAAGAGCCGACGTCCCAACAGGCTCACCCATCGAAGCCTCAACACAGATACTAGTCGTAGCACCTGGATTCGCTGCAATATTAAACGCCATTAACGAGATAAAGAATATGCTTGGAACATTCACTGGCACGGATACAGTCGCTAGCCTACTATACGCTATCGAGGGCAAGCTTGACAAGCTGCCCGCGTTCGGCGACCTAGTAACGAAGAACTGGGCCGACCTAACAGGCTACATAGATGGTGCTAAATCAGCTATCATAGGGGCTGTCTCAGATGTGCAAGGCAAGCTAGACAAGCTTGTAGTCGATGAGGATAAAAGCGGTGTACCAGACTTCATAGAGAAAATCTCAAGCATCTACACTTGGCTGACTACGGATGCTAACATTGTAGATGACTCCGAGCTCGCTGCTGCCAAGGGAGAAATCATAAATGCCATTCAGGGCATATCTGTTAAGGCTGCTCAGGCAACATCCGGCAGTGGAAGCACAACATTCACGTCTTCCAGCTCGGTAGTCATCTACTCAGGCTCCAAGGTCGGTACAGTGACTGTAAGCATCAGGGCACCAAATGTAGGCTACGGCGAACGACTAGTCATACGCTACTACCTAGACGGATCAAACTACATTGAGAAGGTAGTTACATCGGGCAGAAGCACTACTGGGTGGACAGACACGGCGGCAGCAATGAAGGTCGAGCTGGTCTACACGTGGAGTTCTGGAACAGACACGGTATACTGGGCGTACTCGGTGATCTATCCACCAAACTAAACCCTAAAAATATTTTTCCTTTTTTATCCCATTTCTTATTGATAGTGAGAGGTGTCGAGATGTCTATAAAATGTAGGAAGTGCGGCTTTGAGAATCCGCCCAACTTTAAGTTCTGCGGCAACTGCGGCGAAAAGCTTGCTGAAACAGAAGTGGCCCCAAAGTTCGAGGGCCTAGCACTACTACACATAACGGCCAGCATCTACCTCATCGTATCACTAATCTTTAACGCGGTAGTCCAGGCAAGCCCCGCATTCATAACCCCATACGTCCTATCGGCACTACTGGGCCTATACGCCGGATACAGATTCTACCAGGCCAAAACCAGCAAACACCTAATAGTAATCTCGGCAATAGCAATAATACTCGGACTAGCATCAACACTATCGCTATTCCTGATAGGACTAGGCATAAGGGGAGTAATCGGGCCGGCATGGACAATATTCCTAATAAACGCCTGGACGTTGTGGAAGGCAAGAAAGAAGCTATAAGGTAATACCTTCAGCAGAGCTAGCACCCAAAGACACTCATAATAACTCGATAAGCTCAAGATTGAGAATCCAGTAAGTTAAGAGAAGCGACTGACCTAGCCGTTAGTGCTTCTGAGGGAGTTTATAGCAATGCTTAAATATTTTTTAGAAATAGATAATTCGATATGAAAAAGGTTAAAATTTTGTTGATAGCAACCGCCTCGATACTAATCCTATCAATAATCTTCGCCGCCTCAATACCTGCTGCATTTGCCGGCACACCGACCGCGGCCAAGACTGGTGGGGGAGTTATCGAGGATGAAAAGCCTCTAAAAACGCCAGAGCTTCCCTCAGAACTAAAAGAGAGATTAAAGGAGAAGATCCAGCCGGCTCTTTCGCAGATAGAAGAGATCAAGGCTGGGAAAAACTATGTTGAGGGTGAGCGCATAGTTGTCTTTAAGCCTGAGGCGCCCAAGGCTAAGATCGACGAGGCCGTCGGGAAGGTTAAGGCGGTACACGTAAAGGATGTCGCTAAGTTCGGCCCTAAGGGTAAGGAGAAGGTAGTTAAGCTGTTGAGGTTTGAGAGCGAGGAGAAGGCCAAGCAAGCAGAGGCCGAGTTGAAGAAGGATCCGAACGTGCTGTACGTCGCTAGGAACTTCAAGGTTAGGGCTCCGCCGGTGAGCCGCGTCGAGTTTAGGGGTCAGCCGGAGTTTGAGCCAAAGGCCCCTACAGCCGATCCATTCAGGTCGTATCAATGGTACCTATTCAAGACTAAGGAGCAGTTCGCACCACTCGCAACATCAGCACCAGCAGTAGCAGTAATAGATACAGGCGTTGATTATACTCATGAAGAGCTGGCCGGAAGAGTGATACTAGGAACCGACTATGTAGAGAATGATACTGATCCGATGGATGAATATGGTCATGGGACGGCTGTGGCCGGGATAATTGCGGCCAAAGTAAATAATGGGAAGGGAATAGCCGGAATATCTCCTAGAAGCATGATATACGCTATAAGAGTACTAGATGAAACGGGTAGTGGAGAGTTTGAATGGGTGATAGCCGGCATTTATGAAGCGTGCTCAACTGACCAAGTAAAGATCATCAACCTGAGCCTAGGTGGATACGTATATTATTCTTCAGATGAGTATAACGTATTCAAGAACTTAATTGACTGGTGCGTATATGAAAGGGGCAAGATCGTCGTATCAGCCGCGGGTAACGAGGACAACCTGATAACATACTTCTTAGACGATCCGGCAACAGATTACTATGACATCGTCCCAGTTCCAGCAGCCATACCCAGCAGCTTCACAGCAGCAGCCACCGATGAAAGAGACTCCAGAACATGGTTCAGCAACTATGGCACAGCAAGGCTACCCTACATGGATATTGCCGCTCCGGGATACAGGATTCTAAGCCTAGACCTACACAATAGCTATCGGGTCTGGTATGGTGGGACATCGTTCTCCGCACCGATAGTTGCTGCAGCAGCCGCTAGAGTCTGGGGTAAGAATCCAGCATGGACAAACGATCAGGTAATGAGTCAGCTATTAGCTACTGGTAGGCCTCTCGGGCCTGATAAGGGCTTCCCCGTCCTCGTGCCGCGCGTGGATATAGCTAAGGCTCTAGGAATAACGTTGACGGGCATACAGGGCCAGATAATCGACGCTGAGAACCCTGACTGGTTCTTAGACACGCTTGGAGGCGCTAAAGTCAGCGCAACCATAATAAAATACGCCTTTAGCAACAATGGTGGATTCTATACGATAACAGGCCTCGCGCCGGGAACATACACCCTGACCGTCACTAAGAACGGCTACGTGAAGGAAACTAGGACAGTAACCGTTACAGCCGGCCAGATAACCGAGGACGTAGACTTCTACATGGCTAGAGTCAAACCAACAGACTATGTGACAGTCGTAGTATCATGGAACTCATGGAATCCCGGACTCTACGAACTCTATGGATTTTATCGGGGATTAGAGCATCCAGACATGCCTAGAATTGATGCTACGGCCGGGAGGGATATGGATGCCGTTCTACACATACTTCCAGACGACGAAGTAAGCTGGCCTATTGTTAACTCATGGTGGATTGAGAGGCCTTTCGACACGATAGTTTACAGGCCCTCATCTGGGAAGACTTATAGACTCGGCGTGGTGGAATCGCCATACATGCTGTTCTGGGGCAAGATAGCTGGGTCAGGAGCCATTACAAAGGTCTATAGGGGGTCGTCCATGATATCGACTATAAACTCCGCAACGGCTGCTGGCACTGCTGATTTCTGGTGGCACGTATACAACCAGGCCGGCACAGGCTCGCCAACTATTGTGAACAAGAGAGTTCCGATGTCCGGCTTCATACCAGTATCTGGAGCAACAATATTACTGGTAGACGATGATGGTAGCGGGCCCTGGTCAGGGTGGAATGATTACTCTGAATGGTTTAAGTCTGCATTAACTGATGCAGGATACACTTTCTCATACTGGGATACAACTATAGCTGGACCTCCAAGCCCGGGAGACCTAGCACCATACTCCATCGTTATATGGTTTACCGGAGACGATTTTGAGACCACTCTACCACCATACGAGAGGGCAGCAATAAGCAGCTACCTATCAGCTGGTAAGAAGCTCTTCATAACAGGTCAAGAGATAGGCTACTACCTAAACGAGTATGTAATGTATTCATTCTTTGCTCCTTCATTCGATGCTATAGATTGGTATAATACATGGCTTAAGGCAGAATATGTCTTTGACGCAATCAATTGGGAAACTGATGATGCTGGTTATCGTGGAGTTTTAGCTTTAGCTGGCGTTAATGGCGATCCTATAAGCGACCCCTCCGGAGACCCCTCCCCAGATAATGAGATGATGCTCGTGATATGGGATGGTGATGGTGCAGACAACCAGTATTTTGCTGATGGAATACTGCCCCATGGAGGCTCCGTGGCAATATTCAATTACCTCGATGAGGGAGGAGGCCTCTTCACGCGTGGTGGAGTGCCGATTGCAGGTGGCATAAGGTTCCCATCACCTGTACCCGCGCCCTCGACACCTTACAGGCTAGTATATCTAAGCTTCGGCTTCGAGGCCATAAGCGACGCAGGTACGAGAGCAGAGCTAATGGACGAGACTATAAAATTCCTAAATACTGGTGGCTAGAATCAAAACCCCACCCATTTTTATTTTTATCATCTCATCCTAAGACGAATCACAACTACTCTATCCTAATCGTCGTCGAGAGTATCCCGCAATTTACCGTCATGAGCTTAACAATATATGTTCCAGCCGGCACCTGTTTACCCTCATTATCTGTCTGCCCCCAAACCCACTCCTTGGCCTCGCCCGACTTCAAGACCGTAATAACCTGCAAAGCTATTGGGGAAAACACCATCCTCCCACTCGAATCAATTATAAGCCATGGAGCAGAATTTGGAAGAACAACATCGAAACTACAGTTATTAACCAGCCGTACGACGACGGGCTCAGACCTCTCGTAAACATCCTTATTGGAGCGGAATAAGATGCATGAAACCTCCTCACTCGTCCTCCAAGGAGTAGTTACTGTTGTCGCTGTACTCGTAATAGTTACAGTAGTCCTCTCTGTAAGAGCCGTTTTAATCGTGGTCGTCTCGGTTAAGAAGCTATAAGCAGTCTTAGTCATCGTAACATAGACGGTTTTTTCAACAGTCTCCCTCCCTCCCTGAATAAAATAATCCCTAAAGACGATAAAGCCGGACAACGCTACCAGAATAATAATTAGAGATGAAATGATGATGAGAGTCCTCGACTCGATCCTCATATCACTACAACATGGTCAGCCGGCGTAAAAACTTTAAGAAATACCAGGCTTAAGCATCAGGCCTCCATTCTGGAAAAGGCTTCCAATCTCTTCATGTACGTTCTGTGTCGAGCCTCAAAATCGGCAATCTCCCACTCAATAGGCTAAAGTCTGCACAATCACGCATTGATACGAGGACATGCAAGGCAGTGTTGCAGCCGAAATTAGGGCTCTTGGGTATTATTAGTCAGTCGGGATGCGCATCGATGATCATATGGGCTCCGGGCAGGAGAATCCTAAGATATTTTGCATAAATATTGATTTAAGATAAGAGTACTTCAATGGTGGTGTAGGGATCAGGCTGGAACATTATTGAGGCTGGCACCTCATCCACGGGATACTCGAAGAGTATATCACCCTCACAGTAATCATTGGGACGCAATAATCGAAGGTATGGGAAGACCTCGTACTCCATAGCATGCTCTACGACATCACTACCAACATTCTCATGAGGAATTGGCTCTAGGTACCATGGCAATACTTCCTCATACGTCGACCCCTTGTCCGTAGTCAGCACCAGGCCCCCTACAGGGCATCTAATCGCTTCCTCACCCACGTTGAGGACCCTCAGCCTCACCACCAGTATCTTATTGCCTTCATGAGGCATATAGTAGCTCTCACCGAGCTTAATGTACTCTGGGTTCTCAACCGAGGTGGCTGAGAACTCGTAGCTCTCTAAACTTGCTGTCTCGCCCACCCTCACCACCATGTGTACTTCAGTCATATTCCGGGTTGGAGTGATGGTGACTGTCATCTCCCTCACCACCTCCCTAGTGACCGTCATCTCAACCGTACCAGCCACAACACTCGTCAGAGTGCTCGTTCTCACCTCCGTTGTGACAAGCGTCTTCTCCACAGTCGTAGTCAGCATCCTTTCGATAGACAGCGTAGTAGGTTGAGTGACTGTAACGGTCTGGGTGGTGGGAGGAATTAAAAAGTAGCCGGAGAAGTATCCCAAGAGGGAGCCTACTATGAGTACCAGCACCATCGCGCCGATCCATCTCCCCCCTACCGTTGCCCGCCCTCACTTGGGGCGTCGTCGGAGAAGACAGTCTAAACTTGTACCCACAGTCCATACACTCCCACTCACCGCGATACCCAACAATGTTACTGCTACCACACCTAGGACACTTACTAACCATGAGACACCACGACGCCTAGCAATTATGGCAGTAGAATTATAAAAACCTCAGCCCAAAAAGATGAGATGGATAAATTCTTCTGCCGTCATAAGTATTCTTCTTGGGCCTTTGCCCCTTTTTAGTGAGTTTGTATGGTTTTTGTCTCGCCCTTACTCGCGGGCCTTCTCGGCGGCCCTCAGGTCCGGTTTTGCGGATTCTTGTGGTGATACGGTTTTTTCAGGTTTCTACGGCTCGATTCCATATTGTTCTAATGTTTGGAATGTGTCTAGAAAGGGCTGGTCTTTATATTGGTTATTGACTTGTTTCCCTCGCAGTTTGAGGTGAGTGATTGGAAAATGAGTAGTTGGTCGAGTAGGAAGCTGCTTTTGACGATATTGCTAGCCGCTATGATGGTTGTGCCGGCCGTGCTGATTGCTATGCCGGCCGCACAATCAGCTGGGACGAAGAGCGCGTGGTTGAAGCTAGTGACGACGAGCTGGAACGGTGTGCCATGTGCTGGCGTCAGTGGTGGTACGCCTGCCTGTCCAGATCCTAATTATACTGGTTTCTCAGATAGGTATAACTTGACGAGTAGTTGGTACTGGGTCGAGGTATATCAGGAGAGGGGCAAGCCGTACAATGACATTATTAGGCCTGCTACGTGGAAGTTCTATCCGAACGCTACGGGCTTCGTGAAGATTTCCTGGCCCGATACGTGGACGAACGTTACAGTCGTGGTTAAGGCTAAGAGCTATGACGGCACCGAGATCGGCGCCGGAACCCTATACAAGGGAATAATTGTATACATGCTCGTAATTGACGCTTCTGAAAACTATCTATGGAGCAAGGTAGGAAGGGGATGGAATACTGATAGCTCTATAACTGTAACAATGGATGGTGCGACCGTAGGTGAGCCCGGCTATAGGCCGACTCTTCCCGGCCCTGTTAACTTTGTCCGGATTAGTCCTGCCGATTTCTCCGATAGGCACAGTCATGATACGGCTGCTGATGCTTGGGTCGCTAACGCCTCAGTAATCTTCAAGCCGTTCCACGTCCACACCTGGTATAGCGTCTTTGACAACTTGAGCTATGCGCAGATAAAGATCTACGACCTCAACTATACTGACGCTACCAGTAGTGCCTCTCTATTGAGGGCCGTCGTGACTAAGGGTGATGGCACAGGCAACAGCCTCTACGACCCGAGAACCACCGGAGAGATGTACCCAGTATACGGAGACAGGTGGAAGAACAACGAGCTCATCCCAATACCCCTACAGGCAATAAATATACAGAGCTACGCGAAGGCACCCTACTCGGAGTACCTCAGTAGGGAAGTCTCAGGTATAGGCACGATGCCAACTATGGCTCATCTGAACGTGACCGTTAGGGTCTGGTGGGAGACAGTACTAGTAGGTACCTCATTCTACGTCGGAGCAGACTTAACTAATCCAAATTACGACCTAGTATATGTCGGAGACGATACTTACTATCCTGGCGCTGCCTTCATCAGTGATGAGGCTGGCAACGGCGTAACTATGCAGCCCCTCAGCATATACTATGACTGGGAATACAACCTAATGGCAGGCTATAGAGTATATGATTATCTAAGTGCCTCAGTCTTCTACTTTAAGTGTGGTGCTAGGGACGACGACCTAAGCGTAAACGGATACTACGTCGCTGCTCTACCTCTAGGGTCTGCCCTCTTTGATGCGCAGTGCCTCGTAAACTTAAGAGACAAGAACACCAACCCATACTACCTCACACATCAGAGAGCAACAACAGGGGAAGTCGAAGGAGTTTTTGCACATGAGGGTCCAGACGGAGAGTATTATGGCCTTAGCAATACCCCACACGACTGGAAGGGCTACCTCTCTGAGTTCAAAGGATACATGAGGGTCCCGAACGCTACGATGTGGCTAGAGTCAGATTTCGTGCAGGCGTTAATGTCCGCGGGCATATGGATTGATGGCAAGGAGGCTTGGAAGCTCGTCTACGTCTCGAAGTACTACACCGATACTGACGACCTAAAGAAGAACGACCCATCACTCGTAGCCATCAACTCGTACCTGAAGACGAGGACTCCTGACGACGACCCAGGCCCATACAAGGGCATAAGACTAGAGGTCCTATACGCGGGAGGATACAAGAACCTATACGGAGGACTAAAGCAGACCGTAGGCGTATACACACTACAGAACCCATACCTAATAGCACTGAAGAGCACCGGCTGGGTCGACCCATTCGCCTCACCGGACAACTACCCAGAGATAATCGACTGGTTGCCGCCCCCAGTTGACCGTGAAGTAAGGCTCGGGACGTCCGAGAGCGGAGCACCAATCGTCGGAATAGTCGACACAAACATTGTAAATATAATTGACCCAGTAGCTGGCTCGATAACTTATGATCTTGATGGTAAGTTGTTAGTCGTTGCTAATGTAAGCGATATTGTCTTCGCCGTATACGACAAGCAGGGCTCACTACTAACGCCACCACAGGCAGACATATGGCTACTGAGAGAGAACGGAGGATCACTACAAATAGCATGGTACAGATATATCTCTACAACGACTGATTACGCCGGGCGTGAAGTTGCCGTTTACATCCGTGAAAGCGAGTTCATTCCATTTCTAACGATTATTACTGTAGCTACGGACCTCTTCCCAGAGCCTACTAATCCGCCTGCCTACATCGCTGTGGCTTACCAGGTACCAGAAAACCTGATGTACGGAACAATCGTGAAGTACGACGGCGTAACGGTATACCAGAACGACGCAGAGGTGCCAAAGCTAATCCAGACTGTATTCAAGGAGATAACCGCTAGCGTCTTCAAGATCAAGGTAATCTTCGTCGACTGCGAGGACAGACCACTAGCTAACACGCCCGCATGGATGATAGACCCAATACTCGGAACCGAGGTCAGGTTCAACACAGGAGTAGACGGAGCAAGAGACTTCGTACTAGCCGGACAGAACCTCAAATTCACGAAGCTATAC
>Ga0080004_1108797_pt1 | contig 12522 bp, 18 predicted proteins | sample WasSprMetagenome_FD_69207 | JGI IMG/M metagenome (GOLD analysis project Ga0080004, IMG submission 69207) | Sulfidic aquatic microbial communities from Washburn Spring, Yellowstone National Park, USA - WS (SPADES assembly) (version 2) | ecosystem: Environmental > Aquatic > Thermal springs > Hot... | reverse complement strand
GCTACACTCTCCAACAGCCTTTGCATCTTTCCACCCCCTACTTTATTTTTGTTTTTCTTCCAAGCATCAAAACTATTATTATTATACAAAATTCTCTCCATTCCTTTTACTCCCTCTTCCCTAACATTCTATCAATCTTCCCTTCTATACTCTCAAGCCTCCTCTTCACCTCCTCTATCACATCCTCCAACTTTTCCATCCTTGCCTCACAAATACTCTCACTTACCCTTTTCTCCATCTCACACCTCAGGTAATTTATCTCTCTCCATATGTCGGATATCCTATTTGAAACAACTTGCTGAGTTGCATACATACTTCCATCATCTTCTTTACCATCTTCTTTACCACTCCCCTTAGCATTTCCTCCAAACAACCCTCTTATCATCAAATGCGACCCAACATTAACCGCTACCATTGCAAGAACAAAAACAGCAAACTGCTCCCAGCTCATTCTACTCCTCCTTTCCTCAATGCAATAGCAATAATACAGCAAATGCCCCCGTCCCTGCACCCATCAGAAAAGCTTTCGCTTTCTCAAAAAACCCCACAACCTTCCCCCTCCTTATCTCCTTGTCCTTCTCTTCCGCTAAAATCTTATAAATATCCTTTTGCTCCTTCAATAACTGAACTTGCTCTTTCAATAACTGATTCTCCTGCTTCAGTAAATCCACTTGCTTTTTCAAATTCTCAATCAATGCCTCTTGCTCCTTTACCTCCTGCTCAAGTAAACCCTTCTGCTCAAGCTCTACCACTACCCTTGACGCCGTCTCTTGAGACATACAGATATCACCTGCAAAAGCTCTACCTGAAAAAACCAAACAGAAAACCACCAACACAAAGAGACTACTTCTCATACACTTCATAACCCAACTCCTTAAATCTTTTCACCAACTCACCTGCAGTCTGCGGTGGCTTTATCTCTTGCCTCTTCTTCTTTAACTCTACAATCTTTCTTTCCCGCAGAACTTGCTCCTTTTGAAGAGCCTGTAACTGAGCTTCCAACTCCTGTATTCTCAACTCTTTCTCCTTCAACTGGGCTTCCTGCCTTTGTATCACTTGCTCTAACACCTTCTTCTCTGCGTTCACTCCCCTCTTAAAATATAAAAAAGCCCCTATAAAAACACATATCAAAATCACCACAATCAATACTTTTAACCATTTCTTCGCCACGTCCAACACCTTACCCATCACCTCCCCTACCAATATGCTATCCTATCCTCTCCTTCCTTCCACCGCCTACCATACTGCCACACTCTCAAGCTATACTCATAATTTATCTCACAAGCTGACCTCCACTGCTTACACCCACTCGCCGTCATCCATACACATACATTACCTCTCCTGCACTCCTTATAGCACTGCTCCCACACCCAGCACCCAGCCCTCTGGCATTCCCTCAACACCCAATCTCCACCATTATACCTCTGATATACTACCCACAATTTCTTGACTGGACTTGACTTCAACAATACACCGACATAATACGCAAACGCTTCGAAATGTTGCTGACTGAACGGTTTGTCATAGTCAGGAAAGAGCGGTCTTAGCATCCTGTCTAGAAACTTCGGCGTTAGCTGAAAATACCCTACACTACCATGCCCATCTAAACTACTTACCCACCTACAATTCGTCTCCTTCTTTGCTACACCAACATTGTACCACCAGGGAAACTCTTTCCCTAAATAATACTGCGATGCCCTTTGGATTGGACTTACAAGACTATCACATCTGTCTGATGCTACTGCTACACCTACCCATAACAAAATAACTAAAACTACTAACACCCTTTCCATCCATCAATTACCCTAATGCAATTATCAATGCATACGCAAGCAACAAAACCAATGCATACACCTTGTCCCAGGGATCCTTCCATTCAATCGTTCCAATCCTCATCAAACGAGTTACATACCATACTGCTGTCGCCAACCCACATAACCCTGCCTTCCTTCCTACCATCGCTACAAACTCAAACGGACTAAACACAAAATACAACCCAATAAACAGACCAACCACCACCAATACTATCTCTACATACCCTTTCTGAAACTGTTTCTTGACTGCATTCATAAACTTTTCCATACCTTACTACCTCCTATCTGCCTTTTCTTCTCTTCATAACTGAAATCTACGCACCTACAAATCTGAATATTCCCTTCCCAGGCACATACACATCTCCTACCTGCACATCTGTATTAACTTTCAAAAGCTTCACCTCATTCCTCTGCTTCGTCACTTGCACTCCATCTACTTCAAATATGAATACATCAGGCAACTGACTTAAATCATCTACATCTAACACTTGCCTTACCCTTCCATCATATACAACTGCTACCTTCATTCCTTACCACCTCCCTTTATAATTCTTCTACATCAATCAAACTTACTACTTGCTCTATACCTTGAACATCTGTATCATGCTGTCTATAAAATCCTAACCCATGCTCATATAAATCATCCCTTGAACCAACTTGCGTCTCAATATGCAACTCACATTCTGATTTCTTTATTGGATTGCCTTGCTCATCCACTCCTACCACAGCCCAATCTGGTATCTGATTAACATCTTCAACTTCTATTACATTTATTGTTACACCATTCTTTATAAAAGCTATACGAGGCATATATTAACCTCCTTAGGCATAATATAAGATTTCAAGATAACCTGAACCACCTGAACCGCCAGCAGCACCACCTGTAGTATAACCGCCTCCTCCTCCACCAGCACCGTAACTACCAGCACTACCACCAGCACTACCAGCACTACCAGCACTACCACCAGCACCGTAATAACTAGCACCTCCTCCTCCTCCACCAGCACCAGCACTACCACCAGAGCCACCCGCACCACCATAATAACGTCCTAAAAACGCACCACCAGAACCACCTAACCTATTAATACCACCACCGCCACCGCCACCACCAGCACCAGTTAAAAATACACCACCAACACCACCAGGATTACCATTGCCACCATCACTACTACTACCACCAGAGCCACCACTACCACCACCAATACCACCACCAGAGCCACCATTACCACCAATATTACCACCAGCACCATTACCACCACCATTACCACCAGATAAAGTCAATAATGTTCCTGAAATATTTCCACTTATAATTGTATTACCACCAGCACCACCCCTACCACCACCATAAACACCACCAGAACCACCAGCACCAATTGTCACAGTTAAAGTTTCTCCTGGAACTACTTCAATAAGAGCATTTACACAAGCACCACCACTACCACCACCACCACCACCACCACCACCACTACTACCTCCTCCTCCACCGCCACCCGCTGCCGTCCCAGTCACCCATATCACTTCTACATTATCAGGCACTTTCCATGTCCCACTTGAAGAAAATCTTACTATATAAAATTTCCCAACTGTTGTTAACCATCCTGCATCTAATTTCCCTGTTGGTCCCACAACAGGAATTGTATTAGCTGTTGGGGTTTGACTTGCATGAAATCCATCTAACATATCTGCATCTTTCACCCACCCATCACTCACCATACCTACCTTCATCACTGGCATTCTTGCTCACCTCCCTTCTATCTCACTATTCCATATACAAATACATTCACCACTCCATTCGTCCCTACTCTTACCACATCTCCACCATCAAGCACTAACTTTAACGACAAAAAATTCGTCGTCCCTGTCCAATACGTGTAAAAAGTCGTCCCATCACCAATACTTACTGTCATACTTACATTACTACCATCATTACTTGCAACATCTACATACACATATGCTTTCTTCCCTGAAGGACATGTATAAACATTTGCTGTCGTATTGTTAATTTGCATTCTTGCTAACATATACTAACCCCCCAAAAAGAAACTTATCGCTATAAAATCATCTGCATGAAACCCATCCACCATATCTGCATTCACTGCATCCCATACAATTATCTGAACATCACTTAAACTAAAACTAAAACCACCCTTCTGCACTACTATATCAAACAACTGTCCATAGCTATAATCATTACTATCAAGCCAAAATACAACAGACCCATCTAACGCCGAAGTCACCTGTGGCGGTGTGCTATTACCCTGACTACTCGTCTTGGTAGGATACACTATAGCTGGCGTACTTGTGCCCGCAAGATATACAGAAACACTTGCACCATCTACTGTATTACCTGCCAAATCCTGCACTACAAAATAACACCTAAACCTCATCCTTCACCTCCTTCTTACTCCGCCACCACTCACAACCTTTCTGAAACTGCTTCTTGGCTGCATTTATAAACTTTTCCATACCTCACCACCTCCTACTTTTCTTTCCTTCTCTCTATTCTTTAAACTCAATTACTATCCCCATTAACTCTTCCAAACTCTGTGCATTCCGTATAGCCTGCTTCATTTGCTCATTCCATTGTCTAATTGCTTCTCTTTGTTGAAGTTGGACTGAATACTTTTGCTTAAGGGCTTCTACTTCTGCAGTATCATTTCGTATCTGAGCTTCTCCCATCTTTATGATTACATAATCAGTCGGTGAAAGCAATGAAGCCACATAATCTTTTAACATTCTCATTTTCTCATCTTTCAGCCACTGCAAAACTTCATCTTGAGTTTTCTTAACAATTCTGCCGTTCTCTACTTTTATAAAAGCCTCAATGGGAGGAATAGGTGTCAATCCTAAAGTATCAATTTCTACTGCATCTTCTGGAGCATATTCTTTCTGAAAAGCTACTTTTAATTCACCATTCTCTAACCATACAAACATATCCTTCCCTCCTTTAAGCAGGTATTAAATACCAGTTAACCTTCATCCACTCAAACACTGCATTTGCATTACCACCACCTTGAAAAACATAAAAATCATAACTTTGTGATACTCCATTTCCTAAATCAGGCATTATAAATGTATCACTAACCCCAATTGTATAGTTTGCTCCCGAAGCATTCCAAAACCAAAACGTTCCGCCAATAACAGTAGTTCCAAACTTTACAAGATATTGAAAGTTATTAATTCCTGCTCCCTCACTGTGAAAATTTGATGTCACCACAAAAATCACTTTCCAAGCTCCGCTTGGAGACCAAGACGGCGTAGTTATTGATACACTTCCAACGAAATACTCTGTTCCGTTTGATATCGTAAAATCAGGTGGGTCAAAAGCAAGACTACCATACGCTACATAATTATAAATCCTTCCGTTTGCATTAAGCGGAAGAATAGTATTAGGAGCAGGTGTCTGACTTGCGTGGAAGCCATCTAACGTATCAGCATTCAATCCACTACCATGACCCTGCGGACTTATTGTGCTTGGTGGCTGTGTTCCTGTATGATTTGCTCTATTCAAATAATAACTACTGTCATACCCACCTAACCTACTTGCATTCACCACATCCCATACAATTATCTCAACATCATTCAAAGTCCAACTGAAAGTCCCTTTCTGTACAACTATGTCAAATAACTGCCCATAATTATAATCATTACTGTCAAGCCAAAACACTACCGACCCATTTTCCCTTGAATACAACTGCGGAACTGTACTAGTGCCTTGACTGCTCGTCCTGGTAGGATACACTACAGCTGGCGTATTCGTCCCTGCAAGATATACAGAAACACTTGCACCATCCACTGCATTACCTGCTGAATCCTGTACTACAAAATAATGCCTAAATCTCATCTTTCACCTCCTCCCTACCTTGCCACCACTCACATCCTTTCTGAAGAGGATTCACTTCAAGTACACCTTCCTCTAATCTCTTGCCTTCTCTAAGACAAAGCCAGATACCAGCCCCATAATACTTCACCCACCTACAATTCTTGCACACCTTTTCCCACATTACATCTACCGACTTAACCATCACTATCCCTCTTCTTCTTTTTTACCCGCCCCTTCCATAGGGCTAAGGCCTCCTGCCATTAGGCAGGCTTACTATCCCCTATCCCTGCTCCAAAGAACAGGGACTCGGGGTTACTTTTGTTGGTTCCGCATTCTCTTTTAAAATATAAAACAACTTCTAACACTTCTCTCAAAAGCCTCTCAAGCTCTTCTACCTTCTTCTCAAGCTTCAGCACTCTATACCCTAAATGATCCTCCAATTCTGTTTCACTATACTTTATTATCACTGCCCCACTCTTATCACGCAAAAATTCTGGCATTTTCAATCTCCTACCTTAATATACCAGCACCCTCAATGCACTTATCTTCGGTGTCAACCACCTTGTCGTACTTCCACTTGCAATTTCCACTTTCACAATAAACTTTTTTGCCTCACTTACTAACCCTCCGCTTACACCACTCAAACTACCACCAAGCTCCTTCTCTACCCATCCCTCTCTTAACTGGACAGTGTTTACAAGCGGTAAACTATACCAAGTCACTCCACTATCAAAACTCACCTTATAATTCACACTCCCACTATTAGTCAGCTCATTCACCCATACTTTGATATAATTGAAAACCTGCCCAACATCCACTTCTTTCGTATAATATTCACTATAACTGTCGTATTTCCACACCTGAACAAATCCAAAATCCCTCAACACAATTGGTGCCACATCCCTATTCTGTGTCAGCAATAATAACCTGAACCTTAAACTATCCGCCTCTCTACCAACATTCACTATATCCCAACCAACCTGACTCCTCTCCCTATCAAAATCTACCATCCTGAAATCAGTCCAACCACTACCTGCATCATACTGAGATGCCACAGCTGTCCCTGGTGGCACAACCACTGCCGCTCCATACTGGAACTCGTGAACAGGATAACTAATTCCACTAACTGCAAGCTCAACTACCCCTGTCCGTGCTGTATCAAATACAGCCTTATTCAATCTGAACATCAAATCCCTCTTCATATCAATTTCCCAGCTCAAAAAGTTATAACTCTTAAACAACACTCCATCATGCACTTGCCTATTAAGCATCTTTCCTATCTTACTCCAAGTAGGATTTGCAAGATTACCCAACACCTTGGTTCTACCTTTTGCCGTAAACACATAATAACCACTACTCTGGCTCGCTACATACAAGCAATACTGTCCAGGTGGCAAATAAATCGGATCATCAAACTGTATTTTTACTGCATTCTCTAAAGTCGGTGTTGTCACTACCTGACTCGGATCACTTATACCCATCATCTGCATCACTTGCTCCTTTGTCACACTACCTTTCCCATACAATACCTGCCCAGGAAAACCTGCTTCAGTCATATTCTTTATGCCAACCTCTAACCCGTAGTTATCACCATGAGGAGGTACCCTATGCACCCAAATCCATGCTGATGTCAGCACTACAGGCTTCTCAACATAAAAACTTTGCGCCAGAGGATCAACCCGCTCCCGATGCCGATGCCGATGCCGAACTATTGTCCGCTGAATAATTTGCTGTATCACTCTTTCTAACCTCTGCACCATGCCCTGCCCAAAGTACTGTGCACTTCCATACACTAACCCATCATCCGTATACACTTCCACCAATCTCTCACCGGCAGGAACACCAGCTGGTATTACAAACTTTACTATCACTTCACCATTTGCATCCGCCTTCACTGTTCCACTTTGACTTCCTTTACTTCCCTTCGGCGTTACTCCAACTAACCCAACTGTATCAATATCTGCCAAAGTAGCAACAGATAACGCCACATCCCTCCCATCAAACTTTGCCTTAATGTTGTCTTGATACGGTAAACACTCCTTCACCCATACCAACACTACCCTCTGCCTCAGAAACGGAGCTATCTCTACACCACTTACTACTACATTATCCCCACCTACCCTTCCCCTTATGTTCTGAAATGGAGTATCCCCAGCTTGCCAACTCGTATCCACACTTAACATCCTATTCACTGCACCGTTTATATCATCAACTATCCTCCCTACATCACCTACCCTTATCGTCTCTACTGTAACCCTTCCATCCTTGACCGTCTCAATCCAAAAGTCATTCGCGGGATGTAAACTCACCTCCCCATACGGCTTAAATACTGCATACGGATTAACCTCTACCTCATAATCCTCTGTCCATACCAACTGCTGGTCAAACACCTCTTCCGTATAACTCAAAGTAAAAGTCGTCCTCCCAGACTTGACATCACTCAAAGAACTCACTGATACGCTACCAATCTGTCTCGCCTTCCTTAAGAAACACTCACCCCTTGTTGCATCTATATTCACTGTGCTCCTATTCACATCCATTACCTCTGCATCAATAAAACCATCAACAAGCAACGCTTTCTTCGGCGCTATCGTATCCTTAGTCAAAAGCTGAAGCTCAGCTATCGTCAAATCAACATCATGCTCAAGCCTGCTCAACCTATCCTCCATAACATTCACATCATAATCCCTCTTCACCCTGTACCTCACTTCAGCAGATAACACCAAATCCTGAGACGCTGCTGGGAAATATATCAGATACAGCGGTAGCCCTTGCTCTGGTCTCTTAGGCTTAGCAGGAATCACTGCACTTGCCCCATATATAAAATCAAACTCCCCATCCTCCTTCAACAATAACCAGCCCCACTTACTCAAATAAGCCTGATATTGAATTAGAATAGAGGGCTTCTCACTTGCAGGCTTCGTTCCACTCGTCCTAAAGTCTATCGCATTCGGATACTCTATATCATCATAGTCATAACTACTCAAATCAGATACATAACTATCAACTGTCACATAATCACCCTCCACCACATGATCCCAATAATAATACTTAACCATAAACTTCGTTCCATCCGACAACGATCTCAGCCAGTCTATTCTCGCTGGTGCTATTGCCGTTGCACTCCTACCTAAATCTACAACATAATCCACTCCTTCAACATACTGCTGACCTGTATCTGAATTAACTACGACAATTGGACTCCTCTTACTCTTCATTACATCACTCTTTGTCAACTGATAACTATTCACTCCACTTTGATACGTAAATGTATCCTCCTGATACGCCCTCTGTCTTACTCCCTTTCTCGCTGTTACAAACTTCAAATACTCAATATAATAAGACTGTTCAGGAGTAAACTTCGTCTGATTCAAAGCAAATCCTGTCCCACTCAACACTACATCAGTCATTCTATTGGCACACCCCGGATCAGTATTGCTAAAAGTATAACTTGTCGTCTTGCTACTGTCCGCCCATACCCCTAAAATACTATCTATACTTACCCCTACATTGTCATAATACCAGTTGCAAGCATCAACTACATTTGGCACATATCTTGTCTCCGCTACCTTCACTCTCATTACCACTTGACTTACACTCGCAACTGGAATCACATCAGGCTGATACAAATATCCTTGCCAGACAGGAACTTCTTCCAAAATCGGATCAGAAACATCCTGAGCTATATCAACCTCAAATCTGGTCTGTAGCTTTTCTACCTCCCATCCATTCACATACGCCTTGCCTGCCCCTACCTCAAAAACTACCTTATCTCTTCTCGTATCATGCTTAAAAATCTTTACATCATATCCATACACCAACACATTCCCATGCAAATCATATAACTTCCTACCTATTACCCTCTCCACCTCTGACATCTGAGAAACAGGCTTTATTAACGAAGGAACCCTATCCACTACCTTCCACATCACAACATCAATATCATCCTTATTCCCCGAATACACCCACTCAAAATCTATCACCTCTCTTGCAGCACCTGCAGTTGCATAGCCCGGATACCCTTGTGCGGGATCTCTCAAAATTGGATCATCCGTCTCGTCTATATACTTCCTGATAACATTTATACCTACATACACAGTCCCTGTAGGCAAAGTTAACTTCCCTTCCTTAACATACCTCACTGCTCCATCAATATACACTAACCCTTCCGTTATCTTTGCCTCGCCTGTCTCCTTATCCACAGTCAAAGAACACCCTTTTATTACGTCCCCATCGTCAAACACCGCATCACCAATACTCTTCAACTTCGCATTCAATATAGACTGCAACTCATTCATCTCCGCACTTTGAGCAAACCTCCCAGGTAAAAATACCACCTTCTCCCAATTCAACCTGCCAGTCTGATTCTCTTTGGGCGGAACCTTCGACACATCAGGAACTAACATACCAAAATCAATAAACTCTGTCTGATCTGCATCAAGCTCAGTCAACAACCCAAAACTACCTTCCACCCTACCATAAACCCTATAACCTTTAGCTCTATCTACTGCCTTCCAAGTCAACTTCACATACTGTACGGAACTCAAATACTCAGGAGCATTGTATACCACTACTAATGCACCATCAGTCTCACCTGTTTCATTAAAAGCTGTCACTATATAAGTATAAGTCGCATTCCCTGACCCAGAAACGCTATGACTAACCTCAGGATTACTTAACAGTGGTCCAAAACGGTCATACACCTGTTTCAATAAAGCCTTATCCATACACTACCCCTCCTCCTTTTTAAGTAGTCACCTTAGGCACTAACTCTATAATAATCTCCAACAATTGTTTACTTCCCGCTGTTCTAATCAGCGGAGGATGGTTTACATATCCTATCAATACTCCATAATTCAGCACTTGATCTGGTGTCAAAACCAAGTTAGTTTCGTAGCCTGGCTTCGGAATAACTCCTACCGACACACCAAACTGTCTAAACGTCACAAGTGGAAACTCATCAAACTTTAACAAAGTCGAACAATACAAAAACCTGCTATCATAATCATATGCATATTCATCAGAAACTAAACTATACTTCTGCCCCCTAAACTCAATTGCTCCATTCGGATCTGGATAACATAATGACACTGTCTGTGCTCTCTGCAAACCTCCTATTTCCACTAACGAAACCGTATCAACATCCTCCTGAGGAGGGCTAACTTCATTATCCCAAGGCGTCTGCGTCCTCCCTACTACAAACCAAAACACTTCATTGTTTTTAAATGTCAACGCAAGTCTAATCATACCTACCTTCACTGTTGCAGGCATCTCTCTACCCCTCCCTTACTCTAATATATTACCACCGCATAAGGATTAACTACTGCATAACGATTGCTCCCTTCAGTTACTACCACCGCATGAGGATTCATTATCATATAATAACCATCTACTTCAGCTCCTACATGTAACTCTACTCCCCCTACATCACATCTATTCACCATACACATATAACCAAGAACACCCTCCATACTTTCCACCAGTGACATCCCAGCATTAGCTTCCGCTACACTTACTCTGCTTTCCACTCCCAACATTTGTAATGCAGTAATTATGTAATACCATACATAAATCCCTGCACTAACAAACCTTTCAAGCTCTTTCATCCTCCAAAACTGTGCTACAGGTATCGTAACCTCAATACTACCATCCCTATAATACTTGGCATCTTCTATTACATGTCTATCCCACGCTCTTCCTCCACTCCAAATCAATACCTCTTCCGACAAATCCCTAAATACAGCCGTTATCTCAAATAACTGCAATAACCACTTGAAAAACTCCTCTGACCCTTTCCACTGTATAAACCCTGCATGATTGTCTAATAACTGCACATTCTTTTCTATATCCTCATGACTTAACTCTCTAAAACCGAAATTCCTCGCCAAAAGTACAATAAACTCCTTCGCTTTCTCCAAATCATAAAGCTCTCTCAAATCATCTACATTGCTCGCTATCTCATTTACAGATTGCTCTATCACCTGCAGAAATTCCTTCCATGTGTCATACTGCAATACCCAGCTCGGAACAAGAAGCGTTAAGTCAACTTTCATCCCTTACTAACCCCCTACTAACACATCAACCCTCAACTGTCCTAACTTCACTAACTGCCCCTTCTTCAACTGCAAATCCACAGCAGGTAACACAATCTCACATTGCCTCACTCCTTCAACTGATAACACTTCCCTCCTCAACTTGTCCACACTTACCCATTCCTGTATCCCAAGACTACTATACAAATTTCTTATCACATCCATTACCTTCCTTTGCACCGCTGCTGACGAATACACTCTACTAATATATGCCCTCACATATACATCAACATTCACTATCTGAACTGGCTTCACTGTATACAAAACCCCTACACTCCCTGCCTCACCTAAAAACCCCTTCACCCTATCCAAAATGTCCTGAGAAGGAATTTCACCACTTGCATCCGCTACATATATCTCTACCTCCCTAAACGGTGCTTCAAAATTATCCTTCACATCTATTACCTGCACCTTACCTACCCCCGCTACACTACTTACCAAATACCAAAAATCTTCCTTGGTTACTGCACGCTTACCTACTCCATACCATCCCTGCAACCTTTGCCTAAAACTTTCAACATCCTCCCACCCAGCTCCTTTACTAAAAGTAGACAAATCTGCTACCACCTCAAACCTATCATCACCCACCACACTCCACTGACTGTCCACTGCTGGGAAAAATACAGGATCAACTTCACTATACCTTACCCTTACCACCTCACCATAACCCGGCATCCCAAATCCTCTCAAAAAACTCACATTCAAAGCTTTGTCTGGACTTGTCCATACTTTAACTTGAAACTCATCAAGCGTCTGCCCAAAATAACTCACTCCTGCATACATCTTACCCCCC
>Ga0080004_1132807_pt1 | contig 12526 bp, 10 predicted proteins | sample WasSprMetagenome_FD_69207 | JGI IMG/M metagenome (GOLD analysis project Ga0080004, IMG submission 69207) | Sulfidic aquatic microbial communities from Washburn Spring, Yellowstone National Park, USA - WS (SPADES assembly) (version 2) | ecosystem: Environmental > Aquatic > Thermal springs > Hot... | reverse complement strand
TAAGCTCCGCGTCACTATTACCGTGAAGGCCAATCCCGTGAAGAGGCTGTAAAAGTTTGAGGCGAAGAAGATCGCCCCGGGACGCTTCAGCCTCACAGATGACATTTTTCAAGATCACCTAGAGCAGTGTAATAAGAATCTTCCGATAGAAGCTAGCTATCGGCGTCCACGAGCCGCTCATATAGTCTCAGATACTTTTCCATAACTATCCTCCACTCATAATTGCTTAACAGTCTTTGATACGCGTTCTCAGCCAGCTTTTTGGCAAGGCTTCTATCGGCCAAGAGCTTTATGATGGCCTCCTTGATCTCGCCCGGATCCGGATTAACTAATAGCGCGTCTTCGCCATCTCTAAGGATCTCGATTGTTCCTCCGACCCTTGTCGCGACTATCGGTATCCTTAGGGCCATGGCCTCGAGCAGTACCGTGCTGATGCCCTCCTCCCTTGATGGTAAGATGGCCACATCCGAGCCCGCCAATATCCTTAATGCCTTGGCTCGTGGTAGTGGGCCGAGGAATTTTAGGAGACCCTTCTGCGCAGCTCTCTCGATGAGCGGCCTCATGGGGCCGTCGCCCGCCACAACTATCCCCCTTAGCCCCATTAATGCCGCCCTCACGAGTATGTCAACACCCTTCTCCTTAGATAATCTCCCTAGGTAGGTTATCTGCGGCTCCGAGACCCTCTCTGCCTCGCTTGGCATCTCGGATAAGTCGATTGCATTCGGGATATGTACTGCCTTGAGCCCTAGGCCGCGATAATATCTCACAGCCTCTAAGCTGACCGCCGTCACGGCATCCACGCCTCTTAGAATCCATCTCTCGAATAGCTCTGCCATGGAGCCCAGCATGCCGCCATACAATAACCTGATCTGCCTCGAATAGGCCCCGTGAAGTGTTACAATCCTCGCACGAGCCCTAGCAAGCTTAACTGCTGGTGCTGATGGAAGGTTATGGCCGTGGACTATATCGAATCTCTCCTCCATAGATTTTAATGCAGCGAGCACGCTGTAGCCGGGGTTCGCCAACCCCTTCCTCAGTCTCACGCCCAAGGTTTCGATGGAAACGAGCTTAACCTCGTGGCCAGCCCCCCTCAATCCACGAGCAAGCCTCCTAACATGCTGAGCAATCCCACCAACGCCAGACAGTCTTGGAGACAGAAGCAGGATTTTCAAGTTCTTCTCCTTGGAAATAGGCCATCTATGCATGAAAATAAACTGTTTGGCCTAGCCTATTCTGAATAGCCTACCAGTCATTGCCAGTTTCTCTTTTAGCCGTAGAACTAGAGAGAAATAAATGATGATTTATGGATGGAGGCTGGACAGGGCTTTATCTGCTTTGTTCAAACTTTTTGCTGGTTGCATCAACTAAGTCACGCAACGTCTTCATCTGATTCGTAAATTCCGTTAGATCAAAGGATGATGAACCAGCAACTCTTTCCTCAAGTTTTCCAACCCTCTTCTCTAGAGTTCCGATAAGCCTCATCAGTCCTATTATGATTTTCATATCGTTTTCAGAGATCTCAAATCGTTTCTGAAGCTCTTGAAATTCTAAAGCCCATTTGTTAAGCTCTTCCTTGCGTCGCTCGGCATTCTTCGTAACGTTCTCCATATCTTTTATCAGATTCTCCAGCTTGGACACATACCGTACAGCGTCTTTCCATAATTCTTTAACCATTTCAGAGGCCTCCAATATAGGCAGGATGGTGATAGTCTTCTGCTCATTCTCTATAATTCTATTGAAGAGGTGAGCAGCTTGTTCTAAATCGATTTTAAGCTTTAACACCAAGTCGTTTGGATTCCTAGCCTGGCCCGCTCTAACAAGCTCTATCGCCTTAACTACGATGTCAATATCAGTATCTGTTTTTGCCTTATTCTTTTCCATCATTTTCCTGTCATTAACATCACCTTTAACAGCCTTCGCAACATCTCTTAAGCTCATGGCCAGCCTGTTAGCGATCCATCGATAAGAAAGCCCAAACTCTTCGTAGAGCATTTTCGCTATCCTGATCTTATAATTAAGGGGCAACTTCCTAGGATCGATCCCAAGCAGCTCTGCAAAAGTCTCACGGCTCAAATTCATAATACTGCTAGACGGAATCTCTCTGAGAACCTCCCTAATGCTTGAGATTAGTGCGTCAACAGATCTCATGATACCAAGAAATATTTATAAGATACCGATTTATAAGGGTATCGTTACCATAAAGCAGCAAAACCCTTTCATGACTCGTAGAAGACGCCAGATAAAGAATGGTGATATGGAAAGCAGGGTATCAAGGTATCATATAATATACCTTAATGTGAAACCTGCTCTAAGAAGTGGAGCTACTTGAAGCGGTGTCACTTATATAGGGGGTAGTGAATAGGGCTAGATTTACGAAAAATACGGTGTAACCGTGATACCTGCTGTTAAGTGATACCGGGAGATTTAGCCTAGTAGTTAGGTTAAGTGTTGGGGCTCTGTCTGCTCGTCAGGGGGTAGTATGTTTGGGGGCTATAGGTCTTTTCTTAGAGGGGCTGGGAGATGGTTGAGTAGGGCCATGATGTGGCCTTGGACATGTGGTCGGGTAGTTAGGTGGTCCTGAGCCGTAGCTGGGAAGATCAGGTTGTTTTTGGGAAGGATTGGGAGGGGGGCTGAGGGGGTTGAAGTTCAATTAAGTAGTTAAGCTGATGTGAATATAGAAGCGGGATCCTAGGGACGTTAGGATATTTGCTGATGGCCATTTCATGAGGGTTCTTGGACTTGCTGTTTGCTAGAGCATTAGTGCTGCTGGTCTTAATGGTTTTATCTCGCCTGTGCTGGGGTCTACTGCTAGTCCTAGTGCTTCGAGTGTGGGGGCTCCGAATAGGGGTGTTGGCGACTCTATCTGTGCTGCGAATATCATGGCATCCCTGCCCATGGCATATACTTTTACGGGCTATTGGTGCCTCCAGCATCCTTCCATCAGCTAGAGTGAATTTCACCATGTCTATAGGCTTCATTTTTAGCTCCCTGAATTCCTGCTCTCAGTATCATGTAGCTGGCGCCCACATCAACCATGAACCTATACTCCCTTGACACCCCCTCACTTGAAAGAAATCTAAAAGCTGTGACCGGGGGAACCTCTACCTATAAGCTTGGTGGTTGGGCCTGGGATCAGCATGATAGTAGAGGCTTCAGAGAAGCCATAGATGGAATAAAGGTCAAGTAGGGCGGGGGTAGGCCTAGAACTAGGCCCGGCGAAGTTGCTGGAGGCTCAGCATACGATACGAGAGATAGAAGAGCAGGTCTTAGGAGGAGGGGGTATAAAGACCGAGGCATGGGAGACCCTATAGGCTCGATCTAGAAACATATAAACGTATGAGGAAGAGTGTAGAGAGATTCTTCGCATAGTTAACAAACGGCTTTAGAAGGCTTGCCATAAGATGGGAGAAGCCAACATTAACCTTCATAGGCTTCATATAACTAGCATGTATTACAATATACTTGAGAGTTTTCAGATGAGTTTATTCTTAAAAACAAAAGTTTATTTGGTATACGACCTTTTTATGCTTATCATATTTTTCTTAACTCGGAAGCGGATTGGCTCCATCTAGATTATAGCCTTTTTGGTAATATAGTATATCTTCGTGAGTAAGGTTCTTAACATCGCTCCAATTAAACCCATAACTATTGAATGCAGCTGGACTTGTTATCCAGTATATGTTACTACCATATAAATAATAAACAGCTCCATTTGAAATATCTCTAATTAATAAACCATTTCTTGGCAATGGTTTTGTACCGTTAAGATTATACCCCCTTGAGAAAGATAATGCTATTTCATGTGGTACATTTATAACTTGTTTCCATTGAAATCCATAGTTATTAAAAGCTTCTGGAGATGTTATCCAATATGCTTTTCCTCCATGCAAAAAATATACAGCTCCAGTAGATATATCTCTAATTAAAATTTTATCCTTTGGTAAAGGATTACTTCCATTCAAATTATAGCCTAAAGGATAAGGTTCTATATCAATATGTGGAAGATTAATTACATATCCCCAGTTAAATCCATATTTATTAAATGCATTTGGACTCGTTATCCAATATTTCTTACCATAATAAATGTAATATACAGCTCCAGTAGATATATCTCTAATTAATGTTCCTGGCAATGGTGTCGAACCATTCAAATTATATCCTTTTTTATATTCAATTATATAGTCGTGAGGTATGTTTTTTACATTTTTCCAATCAAACCCATAACTATTGAATGCAGCTGGACTTGTTATCCAGTATAACACTCCTTGATACATATAATATACGGCTCCTGTGATTAGATCTCTGAGCAGTATTCCATCTTTGGGCAGTGATACATTACCATCTAAATTATAACCTGATGAAAAGAGGGATTTCGCGTAATCTAGATCAAGTATTTCTTTCCAGTTAAATCCATATTTATTAAATGCATTTGGACTCGTTATCCAATATTTTCTCCATTGATATATATAATATACGGCTCCTGTGGTCTTATCTCTTATTAATGCACCAGGAAGTGGTTTTGCCCCATCTAGATTATAGCTATTAATATATGATTCGGCTTCACTGTGAGATACGTCTCTTATATCGCTCCATCTGAATTTATATTTCTCAAATGCCCAAGGAGTTGTAATCCAGTGCTTATTGTTTCTGTATATGTAATATACTCTTCCTGTATCTGTGTCTCTTATTAGTTCCATATTGGTTTGTATTAAATCCAGTTTGGATTTAAATATTGAATAACTTCCTGCATATATAGTGAGATGATACGCTGTTGCGTCTGCTAAAGAATTTATTCCAATTTTTATCCTAGCTGTGACAGTTCCATTTGGGGGAGGTGTTATATACGAAGTTACACAAACAGTTCCAAGAGGAGGACTGGCCCACCATGGTGCTGGCTCCCAATGGAACCAACTAGGCTGAGTTGTTGATGGAATTGTTGGAGATCTTGGATAATTTGGTGACGTGATAGTTCCATTATGCCAATCTAAATATATCATAATCGGGGAATTAAAGTTATTATATGACTTTATTTTTATTTCGATTTCTCTCTGACTCCATTGATCTATAGTTGGTGGTTTCATTATTCTCATCGGGTTATAAGGTGGTTGTGAGGATAACTCGATGGTGAAATACTGGTTATATGGTAGAACTTTTAGAGTCGGATCCCCTATTAGGACCAAGCCATAGAACCAACATGGGCTCGATTCACCATACTCTATAAACCATTCCTTGAATGCATCACCTATACTCTTGCCTTCTGAAAGTCTTCTATAGAAATCCTCAAAGTATAGCATACTCCCAGTTTTTGTTGAGCCTATAGCAAGAAGCCCTCCACTCGTATAGTCAGTATTGGTTCTAAATACGGCAGACCCAGCAAGATAATCAGGCTCAGTGAATCTTGCTCCTGAGCATACAAAGAACTGGTAGAACAATGCATTTGCAGGTATATTCTCATAATCATATGTGTAAATAGTTCCATCCCAACCCAAAGAATTTTTAAATACATGTCCTCCAGGCCAGCCATGGCACTGTAGGTGAACCCATTCCCAGCCATCATCAATCCTATTCTTATAATCATCTGCATTAGTCATGTCAATATTGGTTACAACTGTCCTATCATTATACAGTTTGGCTAATGACTTGTCTACTCCGTCAGCCATATCTACCCAATCGTCATCTATGTATATTAAAGCCCTCTTTGGATATCTGTATAATAACCATCCTCCCCTATAATCATAGTTTCTCTTAAAGTAATTTGTGAGTATTTCTTGTTCGACGCTTATTGCCTTATCGGCTGACAATCCTTGCATGTATTTGTCTGGGACATCCAGTCTACCAACCCATATCTCTGGTTTTACGTCCCCCACTCTACCGTCATGCGTATCATACAATCTATCTCCATCAGCATCGCCCCAATAACCATTTAAATCCATATAAAATAGATCCGTTGGGAATACCTCCGGGCTATCCCAACAGACCATCTCATACCATGCTACTGGTAGATCGCCAACAATAATAGCACCAACAATTCCTGGAAGTCCATTTTGAAGAAGTGCTCTAATATTTTCTGGAGTTCCTCCATCAATAGTATAAAGCCTCACGGAATAACCAAGAGCTTCTTCAAGATATTTTATATACCAACTTAGAGATTCATTAAAATACTTATACACGGAAGTCCAGTTAGCATAATAGAGTGTTGCATTTACCAGTATGTATATTGTTCCCATCTGTGGAGGTTTCGTTTCATACTCTAGAATCGCATTAAAAGGCTTAGTAGGAGGCGTGATGTCAACTTTTGGTGAGGGCGGTGGGCCTCTCCATACAAGCTTTTTCACATAATCTGTCTCTCTTATTACAAATTCAACTTTTATAATCGTCCCATTTTTAATCGGTGTAGTGATTGTCGCATTCTTCTCCATACTATAAGTTATGTAGCCCATACTTCCACCAATATTTACTTGAAGCTTTATCGGAATTTCATAGTTACTTATTGGCATGCTTGAATCTATTTCTAATATTAGGGGTATAGTAGCATTTTTCCATGCCTCAATTTCAGGAATTGAAACATTACTAACCGGGATATTCACGTATGGTTTAATATCACTAGGTATAGCATCTTCCACAATAACCACAAATCCATTAAGTATCTTTGAATAAGTTTCACTCTTTATGCTTACATCTATTATTAATGATAGGAATCCTTCTTGCGCACATGCTGGTGTAACTGCAAAAAATTGAGCTACAACTATAAAAAGGATAATTAATTCAACAATTAGCACGGAACGACTCATACCAACCCCCCTAAGAAGAATACTCTATTGCATCTAATAATACAATCCATGGTTGTTGTGGTACTGTTTTTACATCTTTAAGCATTATATATCTTCCAGAGAAATTATCAACAGATTCTCCCATTTTTATTCTACCATAATAAACCCAATTTGCCTCAGGATTTGGTTGATTGCCTCCATAAACATCTAATAACCCATCACCTTTTCCATAAAATTTTACCGTTGCATTTCTAATGATAGTCCCAAAATCGTAAATTGCCCAACCATTGCCACTACCCATAGTAGCATATTTTCCATCAGGAGCACCAATAGCATTAATCGGATCTTTAACATCTATACCAGAAATGAACTCTAATACATAAGACCCTAAATGTTCAGTGATGGATGTCGTTACTGTTACAGTAGTAGTAATTGTTTCTGGTATAATAACTGTAGTTGCGAGTGTTGTTATTTTCTCGACCACTTCTAATGGTTTTAAAACATATCCTAAAACTCCACCAACTAACAAGCCACCAATTGCAGCACCTACATATTTCAAATAATCTCTTCGATTAATTTTTTCTTCTTTATTACCACTTTTCATCGTTTTTATATCGTATGTTAGGGATTAATAAGATTTTTTAATTTTGACGGGTCTTGTTGAGTAGGTAATATCTTTTCATGCGTCATATTTTAGAGAATAGCTCCTTCAACCCATCACGTAAAGATTTAAAGCTTATAAATAAGAAAAGCTTAAGTAAGGGTTAAGAAAATCCTTGAAGATCTCTTAAAAATCAATATGTCTACACCTATGACCATGTTTGATGGATTAACTGCGGGGGTGTAAAGTAAAAAGTAAAAATGTTGCAAGATCCGGAATTATGAGCGCAGAAAATAGAAATATCTCGCTCCAAACACCATATTTCTCAGAATGTCTACCTAAATTGCTAACCGCGTTTTACATAAAGTAGCTTAGCACTTGTCGTTGGATCTGGCCCTACTATCTCTATAGTCTTAGAAACAGCCTCCTCTATACCTAAGCCTTGAGAGATCTATTTGACAAGCTCGAGCCCAACTCAATCGAGATACTGTACATCCACTTTATGGTCTATGTTTACAACTACGGCTGCTCTCTCAGGGTCATGTAGCTGGCGCCCGTATCAACCATGAACCTATACTCCCTTGACACCTTCTCAACAGGGTTCTCCACATGAGCAACTAGATAAACGTGCCCCATACCAGCCAAATAATTATGATCATGAATCACGTCTAAAAGCTTTCCACGGCGGAGGCGGAATATCGTCTATTATTTGTTTATGTATCGATTTACTCATTCAGAATTTTCTCATCCTTTAGGAGCTGTTTCCTCTGTCTTTTCTTCGGGTGATCTGCTTTCGATGTCTTTGAGCTCTTTCTCGAGCTCCTTCTCCATCTCCTCTATTGGTTTTGGTGGCGGTGTTGTGGCCAATGTGTATCCTATCCATGCTAGTATCCCGAAGACCCCTAGGACCGCTATGAACCCTATTATCTGGAGTAGGAGGAGGGACCATTCCGTGAAGAAGACTATCCAGCCATAGACTATTATCACGGCAACGGAAAGAATCATCAACAAAGCCCCAATAACTTGATCCCTACTCATTCTACATAACACCCCGAAGCAAGAAACATTAACCACTATTATCTTTTATCTTTTTCGGATGCTTGACGATTGGCCGGCGACTTTGATGTTAGATGAGATCATGATTACCTATACGCCCCTCATTTAGTCAAGCTTGCCCGCTTATAATAGCTTGGGGAACTGAGCTTAAATGTTATAGAAGGGACTACTAGGTTTTTGTAAAAAGTAATGTTACTACTGTCGCGAATCCTTTGTTAGAGAATTATCTCAGAATAGTCCCCGATGTGAATGCGAATGTTGTCCATGCCCATCTCTTTTAATATCTTTGCGTTGCTTCCAATAATGCTTTCCTCCAATCTTTTGACGCCTTTAATTAATACATGATTTAATACCACAGAATATTCTATTGAGCTATCTATTATTTCCGTATTATCGCCTATACTGGTGTATGGCCCGATGTAAGAATTCTCAATTCTACAGTTCTTTCCGATTATACATGGGCCTCTAATAATGCTTTTAATAACTTTCGTCTTCTCATCTATAGCGACGCGCCCATTGATTCTCGAGTCGATTATCTCTCCGCGAATATCGGGTTTTATCCTCTCATCCAGGATGACGCTATTTACAAAGAGTATATCGTCTTTCTTGCCTGTGTCAAACCACCACCCCTCATGTATACCATATCCAACCTTACATCCATTTTGTATCATTAGGCGTATTGCATCGGTTATCTCGTATTCCCCTCTCCAGCTCGGCTTCAGCTGTCTTATCATATCGAAGACTATTGGTTTGAAGAAGTAGGCCCCGGTTATCGCGTAGTTACTTGGAGGCTGCTTTGGCTTCTCAACAACATCCACCAATCTTCCATTACTATCAAATTTTGCCACCCCAAATCTAGTTGGATCTTCGACCTCCTTTAAGATAATATAGCAGTCATAGTCTCCTTTCTGGAACTCCTCTAGATACTTTCTTATTCCATCTTGGAATAGGTTGTCTCCGAGATATACCACGAAATCATCTTCACCTATAAAATCTTCACACAATCCAATCGCATGCGCTATCCCTTTTGGCTCCCCCTGATGTATGTATGTTATCTTGACTCCGAACTTTGCTCCATCACCGTAATGGTTGATGACTTTCTCCGGGTAAATGTTTCCAAGCACTATCGCTATGTCTCTTATTCCACTATCTCTTAGATCCTCTAAAACATATTGCGAGATCGGTTTATTTGCTACGGGTATAAGCTGCTTGGGACCTGTAAAGGTTAATGGTCTAAGCCGTGTCCCTGCCCCTCCATGGAGAATTATGCCCTTCATGATGGCATCCTCCACAATCTATTATCAAACTTCATGAAGCCTCCCTTTAATTCTTCCAACTGTTTTAACGGAATTATTAAGGAATAATCTCGACTTGCTATGCCCAGCTCAACAAGCATGTCTTTTTGCTCTTTTATAAGCTTCTTCGGTAATTTCGTGAATACAGCAACCTCCCTTGCATATTTATTTCCACGCAGCTTTCCACTCATTCCTTTAGCTATAAAAACTAGGGCTATTGCCTGCCCGAAAGCAGCCCTCCTACTATATTCTTTAATCCCGATGATGCCTAACGGTTTAATTGTTAATCCAACTTCTTCTCTAGAAATTCGGACTGCCGCCTCAGATAACCTCTCTCCCAAGAGTACTGTTCCTCCGGGAAGATGCCACATACCCTTACATGGGGGTATATCCCTCTTCGATAAGACAATCCCCTCTCTGTAGAATATTATCAAGTCTATAGTCATCCTAGGAACCATCGAATATATCTTGTAATATTGCTTCTCAGGAAGTTTCCTTATCCTCCTCATCACATAACCTCTTGGTTCTTTAACTCCTCTCTTAAAATCCTAATGGCATCACGAATGTCTAATGGCTTCTTTTTCAGGCTTCTTTGAGCTTTTGCCACGTTTAACGACGCATTTTTAGGCCTTTTAGCAACCCAATTTATCTTATCTGATGTTGTTGGCTGGATTAATTCTCTTTCCAGCTTAAATTCTTCAGCAAGTAAACAAGCAAAATCATACCTGCTAATTGGCGTGGCTCCAGCTATATGGTACAACCCCATCAATTTTCTATCAAGTATCTCTAATATCGCCTCAGCGAGGCTCGTGTTCAGTGTTGGCGAATTTATCTGATCTATAACAACGTTTATCTTTCTTTTCTGCTTTAGGCTTTCGAGAACCCATAAAGCGAAATTTATCTTCCCGGCAGCTGGTTTAGAGCCAAAGATTACGCTCGTTCTAACTATACAATAGCCATTAAGAATGCTCCTAACAGCTTCTTCAGCCTTAAGCTTTGTATAGCCATAATAATTTATTGGATCCGGCTGATCTACTTCCGAATAAAGACCTTTCTCCCCACTAAACACGTAGTCGGTGGAAATGAACACCATAAAACAATTAAATTCCTTGCATAGTCTAGCAATTAGTTCTGTTCCATAGACATTTATTCTCCAAGCTGTCTCTTTTTCAACTTCGCATAGATCTACATTTGTTAAAGCCGCGGAATGAACCACAGCCTCTGGTCTTGCATTCTCGAAAACACGCCTACAAGAGTCTAAATCTGTTAAATCCATCTTCACTGGATATCCATAGTTAATGGTATGTTGATTGAAAGCTGAATACACCTCATGTCCTTCACTAAAAGCCAGCTCTGCTACCTTGGAGCCAAGTAGTCCACTTGCTCCCGTTACAAGAATTTTCATACTAGCTCACCATTTAAGCTTCCATGGTGTTGGATGTAGTATCTTCTCTGTGGCAAGAGGTCTCCACCATTCTTCATTATTCAGATACCAGTCTACTGTCCTCTCTAACGCCTCTTCAAAAGAATATTTAGGCGCCCACCCCAGCTCACTCCTTATCTTGCTGGAGTCAAGTGAATAACGCAGATCATGTCCAGGCCTATCATCCACGAACTCTATTAAGTCTTCTGGTTTACCCATTATTTCTAGTATCTTCTTCACAACCTCTATGTTTTGAAGCTCGTTTCCGGAAGAGACATTATATATCTCCCCGGACTTCCCGTGAAACAACACCTTCATTAATGCATTACAATGATCCAACACATATATCCAATCCCTCACATTTCTTCCTGAACCATATACTGGAACCTTAAGGTTTAGGCTTGCTCTAATTATCGTCTTAGGAATCAACTTTTCAGGAAACTGATAGGGCCCAAAGTTATTAGTGCATCTTGTCACAATTACATCGAGATCATATGTTCGATGATAAGCTAAACAGAACATGTCGGCGGCAGCTTTCGATGCAGAATACGGATTTGAGGGCATTAATCTATCACTCTCCTTAAAAGAACCTTTCGAAATCTCTCCATATACTTCATCGGTCGAAACTTGAATGAATCTAGCTTCTCGATTCACCTTTCTAATAGCCTCTAAAAGACTGAAGACCCCTATTGTGTTGCTCCTTAAGAACTCTTCTGGGCTTGCTATACTTCTATCAACATGGGTTTCAGCTGCAATATTCACAACCGCATCGACACTCTTTACCAGCCTCTCTATCAAATTGTAATCAGCTATATCGCCTTTCATGAATTCATATCGTGGATCATTATCATATTCTTTCAAGTTCTTAGGATTGGATCCATAAGACATTTTATCAAGATTTATTATCTTGATATCTCTACTCTCATTAAGCATGAATCTTATGAAGTTACTGCCAATGAACCCCAACCCGCCGGTTACTAAAATTTTCATATTGCTGCACTCTTAGTTGGTGCTAAATTAAATTTTGCCATATTATCTATGGGGTGGGTAATTCCAGTCCCATGGTCGACCAACCCTCGGATCATCTGTTCTCCCATTAATTTCAACCGGGATTATACTCGGATCATTCCAAGGCCTCCTTTCCTCATCTGGATTAGCATAATCGTAGAGCTTATTCACAAAGTATATGAGGTATGCCGGCTCATGACTCACAACCTTAAAGCCATGCCAATACTTTCCCGGGACCCTCAATATCTGCATCCTATCCCCGCTCAAAACCACCTCAACAAGATGGCCCCTCGTAGGCGAGCCCTCTTCATCATCATATGCACATACTTTAATCGAGCCCTTCAACACTAGGAAGTAATCCGTCTGGCCACGA
>Ga0080004_1111619_pt1 | contig 12529 bp, 13 predicted proteins | sample WasSprMetagenome_FD_69207 | JGI IMG/M metagenome (GOLD analysis project Ga0080004, IMG submission 69207) | Sulfidic aquatic microbial communities from Washburn Spring, Yellowstone National Park, USA - WS (SPADES assembly) (version 2) | ecosystem: Environmental > Aquatic > Thermal springs > Hot... | reverse complement strand
CCACCTGCTCCTCGGGGCCCCCTCCGCCGGCGTGCCCCCCCGCGAGGTTCTCGAAGCCGCTGCCAAGCACGTGGATGTGGTCACGGTCAACATCTACACGTGGAGGCCGCACGACCCGCCAGTGGAGGCGCTCCGCAGCGTGCACCAGGTTACGGGGAAGCCGGTGATGGTCACCGAGTTCTCGTACAAGGCGATGGACTCCGGCCTCCCTAACACGAGGGGGGCGGGGGAGCCGGTGCAGACGCAGCGGGAGCGCGCCTACCTGGCCGCTAGGTACGCGCTGGCGGTTGTCGAGCAGCCTTTCGCGGTCGGCTACCACTGGTTCCAGTACATGGACCAGCCCGCTCAGGGCAGGTTCGACGGCGAGAATAGCAACTTCGGTTTGGTGAAGATCAACGACGAGCCTTGGGAGCTGCTCACTCAGGCTTTCGCCCTCGTTAACTCTCGGGCTGAGGAGGTGCACGCCGGCGCTGTTAAAGCTTCGGACGTCTTAACTCAGGTCGCGGATCTCGTGAAGCGCGGTTGAAGCCGGGCTAGCGCCTCCCGCGCTGCGCCGCCTCTTTAACGCACTCAAGGATGTACTCGAGGTCGTTTTTCGAGAGAAGCGGGTGGACGGGTAGGCTGAGCACTCTCCTGCTCGCCTCGACGGCGTTGGGGCATATGTCCTGCGGGTAGCCCAGCTTGCGGTACAGCGGCTGCCGGTGGACGGGGATCGGGTAGTGGACGGCAGTGCCGACGCCCTTGCTTTCGAGGAAGGTTTTCAGCTCGTCCCTCCCCAGCGGGAACTCGTCCTCGACTCTCACCACGTACTGGTGGTAGACGTGCTTGCACCGTGGGTCCTCGTAGGGGGGCGTGATCCCCCGCACCTTGGAGAGCCCCTCCGTCAGGAAGCGCGCGTTGGCCCTCCGAGCCTCGTTCAAGCGGTTGAGCTTCCGGAGCTGTACCCTCCCGATCGCCGCCTGCAGGCTCGTCATCCGCAGGTTGTAGCCGAGCTCAACGTGCAGGTACTTCTCCGCCTGCCCGTGGTCCCGCAGCAGCTTCACGCGCTCCGCCACGCGCCGGTCGTCCGTCACCACCATCCCGCCCTCGCCCGTCGTCATGTTCTTCGTAGCGTAGAAGCTGAAGATCGCCGCGTCCCCCAGCGACCCCGCTTTCCTGCCCTCGAGCTCGGCGCCGTGAGCTTGGGCCGCGTCCTCGATCAGCACCAGCCTGCGGTCCTCGGCGATCTCCCGCAGAGCCTTCATGTCGGCCGGCTGGCCGAAGAGGTCGACCGCGATGATCGCTCTCGTGCGCGGCGTGATCGCCTCCAAGACGCTGTCGGGGTCGATGTTGTAGGTTTTCGGGACGATGTCCGCGAACACCGGCTTAGCGCCCTGGTAGAGGACCGCGTTGGCGGTCGCGATGAAGGTGAAGGGTGTGGTGACCACCTCGTCGCCCGGCCCGATCCCGTACGCCTTCAGCGCGAGGTCGAGCGCGGCTGTGCCGTTGGCAACGGCGACCGCGTACTCCACGCCCACGTACTCGGCGAACTCCCTCTCGAACTCCTCCACCTCCGGCCCGTGGGCGAGGATCCCGCTCTCCAGCACCCTCTTGACGGCCTCCAGCTCCTCCTCGCCCAGCGCGGGCCTCGCGATCGGGATCCTCATCGCGCTCCCACCGCGTCCGCCCGGATTTAAACGTGAGCACGCAGTTCCGCAAACCAAATAGCGCACGCCACCTGTTACCCCGCGCTGGTTGCAGGGTTACTGTTCTCTTTTCCGTTGACTGCTATCACTTTGCTCGCGGTGGGTATGAAGCTGAGCACTCTCACCCGCGCTGGCACCTTACCTCTACCTCTCGCTAGGATGTTCATCGCCGCGTTCAAGTCAGCATGCATCGTGTGCCCGAAGGGGCACCTTATTAAGCCCCTCGGACCTCGCTGAACCTCGCAGCCGTGTCGGGCGCAGGTCTTCGAAGTATTGACCTCAGGTATCTCGAAGAGCGCGATCCCGCGGTTCTCTAGTGTTGTCGCCAGTCGCTCCTTCAGCCCCCTGTAGCTCCACATGTTCGTGTTCCCTTTACCAGGCTTATCGTGAGCGATCCCACGCAAGCCGCCGATGAACACGGTGTCCACGCCGCACGTGCGCGCTCTACGCGCCAAGTCCGCTGCTAGATTGCAGAACAGCTGCTCCCTCCGCCTCCTCACCTTATCGTAGAGCCTCCTCTGTTCTTCCTTCAACACGCACCTGTCCACATCCTCAAGCTTGAGATCGGATAGCATTCTGTCGATCTCCGCGATCTTCTTCTCGAAGTAGAAGTAGTCCGCCTTCAAAGGTCCACCGCGGTAGAGCAGCGCCACGCCCTCGCCGCTGCTGTCCACCGGCTCTGTAACGAACGCAATCAAACGCTCCCTACCCAAATCGATGCCAGCCTTCAAGCCGCCGTTACACTTCCTCTCCAGCGTCACCTCCACGCTTACGCGAGCGTACCAACGCTTCTTCACGGGATCATACTGGATGATCAGCCGCTCCAGCTTCGCGCCAGGCTTTGTCAACCAGCGGGGCTTCCCTGTGAACGGTATGCTCACGTTCCAGTAGCCGAGGTGTAGCACCCTCCTCTCCAGATCGATCCTGTAGTTGTCGAACCTTACAACGATAATTGGTACGCGCTGCCCATCCTTCTTCCTGTAGCCCGGTGGGCGAACTTGCTGCCAAGGCTCAAGCCTCCCTTCTCTAGCAGCCATCAGCATTCCTAGGAAGCTCTTCCACTGATCGCTGATCAAACGGCAAGCTTCGTGGAAGTTCTTCGAACCTAACAGCTTGTAGATCTCAAAGTACTCCGTTTTTCTCCGCTCCCAAGCCGACTTCCAGCTGCAGTCGATACCCTTCCTCTCGAAGAACAGCTTCCTCCGCCTAAAATTCTCCACATTGATCAATTTGGCGGTAGCGTCGCCGACGCGCCGCAATAGCTCCTCCTGCTCGCTCGACGGAAGCAAACGCAGGGTATCCGTCCGCTGCACGCATACCTTTTGCGCTTGGGCTCCACTCCCCCCTCCGCAGTGGGGGTCACCACAAGCTCCAACTGGAGCCGAGCCCAAGCGTTCAAAGGGGCAAACCCTCTTGCAACGTACTCCTGATCGCACACCGCGCTCCCCAAAACGCGGCCCACAAGCCTCCAAGCGAAACCGAGGTTTAAAAAGATGATGTAGAAAAGGCTGAAAGTAAAAAATTTTAACCAGAAAGTTAAAGAAAAGAATAGAGAATCAGCTTATAAGGCTAGGTTAGCGAGAGAATGGAGCACATTAAAGAACATAGCGGGAGCGCTCGCGAGAATGGCGCGCGAGCGGCTCGTTGAAGGATAGCGCGTGTGACCTTGCAGGGCAGCGGCTCCTCCATCGGCGAGGTCGCGAGGATCTGCGGCGCGAAGCTGGAGAGAGGCTTCTGGCTCCCGCGGCGGCTCCCCCGTGCGCACGTAAGCGAGAGTAAAAACCGCGCGGCTAGAGCGCAAGTGTGCTTACCGCAGCGGTGCAAGCTTTATATTGCTGGGGCACAAGCTGCGCACGTGGCTGAGGCGCGCGCGGAGGTTCCAGCTTCGGCTAGGGAGGTTTCTTTCGTTCACCTCGGGGGGGCGTGCGTGATTGTGCAGACGCAGGGTTGCACTCTCGTTTTCGACCCGGCCGACCACCTGTCGGACAGCGATATAGCCGCGCTCGGCGGCGTCGTTGTAACGCTCTTCTCTAACCACCTGGACGACCACTTCCACGGGAGGACCGCGATGAAGCTGATCGACATGAAGGGCTCCCTTGTCGTGGGGACGGAGGAGGTCTGCAAAGCGCTCGCGAGCTTCGCCCCCTCGACGAAGCTGCTGGAGCTGAAACCAAGGAGGGGCTTCAGGGCCGGCCCCCTGCGAATCTTCGCGGTGGAGGGGAGGCACGAGGTGCCCACAAACCTCTACTACGTGACCTGGGGGCCTTCCTTGCTCTTCGCTGGCGACACCGGCTACGTCGAGCTGGCGAAGCTCAAAGCTGAGCTCGCCTTCCTGCCGGCCGGCGGCTCGCAGTACTCGAAGCCGGAGGATTCGGCCAGGATGGCCGTCGAGCTGGGCGCTAGGTACGTCGTTCCCGTGCACTGCGACGAGAGCGAAGCGAAGCGGCTCGCCGCGCTGCTCGAGGGCAAGGTCAGCGTCCTCGTGCTGGCACCCCGCACGCCCTACAAACTGTCCCTGTAGCCGAGGGCGCTGCCCGATGCGCGCTAGGAGGCTGGCTCAGAAGCTGGCGCTTGCAGCGGCTTTAGCGGCGCTCCTAGCTGTAATCGCGCTCGTCGCCTTCGTCGTTGTTACGCCCCCTCCACCCGGCGCCGGGAAGAGGGCTCTGATCATCGACTCCCTCTACGAGTGGACCCCCAACGAGGGGCTCCTCTCGTACCTCGAGGAAGCGTTGGGGAAAGCCGGCTACAGCGTGGACGTGATCAAGGGGTCTGCGGCCACCGTGGACGCGTTCAGGAACCTGACCTTCTACAACCTGGTCGTGATCAGGTGCCACGGAGGCTACCTGAAGCCCGGGGAGAGCTTGGGGGGCCGTGCGCTCTCCGACTACGCACCGGTCGTCTTCACCGGGGAGGTGTACAGCGAGTGCCTCCCCCTCTCCTGCAAGTACTACCTCGAGAGGTTGAGCGAAGAGGTTGTGCGGGGCGACTTTCGGATGGGCAACACCACGGTGTCCGTTTTCGCGCTCACGCCGCTCTTCTTCGAGAGGCTGCGCGGCGAGTTCAAGAAGGGTGCTGTGGTCGTCGTGGCATCATGCTACGGCCTCTCGGGCCGGGCGCTGGCGGACGCTTTCCTCGGCAAGGGCGCCTCCTACTTCATATCCTGGGATTGGAAGGTGACGACGCAAGTAATGGACGAGGGCCTCAGGATGCTGGTTGAGGAAGCGGTAGTAAAAGGCAGGGGGTGGAGCGAGGCGGTTAAAGACGTCTCGCAGGCGCTGGGGGCCGATCCCGCAGGGGGAGGCAAGCTTAACATCGTTGAGAAGAGGGGTTGAGGCGTGGGCGCGGCGGGCAGGGAGAGTAGGGTGGCCGTGTACGGCATGGGCTACGTCGGCAAGGCTGTAGCGGCGGTCATGCTGAGAGCTGGCTTCAGGGTCGTGGGGGTGGACGTTTCCCGGGAGAAGGTTGAGGAGCTGAACAGGGGTTCGGTGAGGTACGCGGAAGCGGAGGTGCGGGAGGCGATCGCGAGGGGGTTGAGGGAGGGCGCGTTCAAGGCAACGGTAAACGGGGTCGAAGCCTCGCGCGAGTGCAAGGTTAAGATCGTCACGGTCCCCGTGTACCTTGATCGCGACTTTCAACCGGACTTTTCCAGCTTTGAAGCGGCTGTCAAGGCGGTCGGCAGGGGCTCGGAGGAGGGCGACCTCGTGGTTGTCGAATCCTCGGTCCCCCCTGGGACGACGCTCGGGCTCGTGAAGCCCGCGCTGGAGGAGGCGAGCGGGTTGAAGGTTGAGGAGCAGCTGCTGCTGGCTTACAGCCCGGAGAGGGTGTACGTGGGGAGGGCTGTGAAGGACATCGAGGAGAGGTACCCTAAGGTGGTGGCGGGCGTCGGACCCCGCAGCGCGGAGGCCGCGGCCGCGCTCTACTCCAAGGTCGCGAAGCGCGGTGTCGTGGTCCTAAGCAGCCCGACGGCGGCCGAGCTGGAGAAGCTGGCTGAGGGCGTGTACAGGGACGTGAACATCGCGCTCGCGAACGAGCTGGCGAAGCTCGCGGCCGCGCTCGGCGTCGACTACATCGAGGTGAGGGAGGCGGCGAACACGCAGCCTTACTGCCACCTCCACATGCCGGGCGTGGGGGTTGGGGGCTACTGCATACCCATCTACCCCCGCTTCCTCGCGCACGCGGCGGCGAAGCTGGGCCTCGAGCTCCCGCTCGTCGAGCTAGCCCGCCGGGTCAACCTGTCGATGCCCGGCTACACCGCCGACCTTGTGGACGCCGTGGCGAGGAGGCTGCAGGTCGCGGAGCCGAAGGTGGCTATCCTGGGCTTGGCTTTCAGGGGCGGCGTAGACGACACCAGGCTCTCTCCGACCTACGACCTCCTCGACGCTCTGCTCAAGAAGGGCTACGGGGACGTCGTCGTGCACGATCCCCACGTCGAGCGCGACGCGCAGCTGGAGGCTCTGGGAGTCCATCTCGAGAGGAACCTGGAAGCGGCTTTGAAAGGAAGGGATATCGCCGTTGTGGCGACCGACCACCCCGAGTACGCGGAGCTCACGCTCGGCCGGTTGAAGGGCGCTATGGGGAGGGAGCGGGTGGGCGTTGTCGACGGCAGGCTTGTGGTCGAGGATTGGAGGACCCCTCCTTCAGGGGTGGTGTACGCCGCGATCGGCAGGCCGATCGTCGCGAACCTCTAACGCTACCCCTCCCTCGGAACCCATCCTTTGAAGTCCACGATGAGGAGCGCTCTCGCGGCTTCTAGGGCCCACCCCGCTAGGATCTCGGCGATCCTCCACCTCGCTTCATCCGGCGTTAAGCGGACACCGAGGCTCTCGAAAGCCTCCCTCGCCGCTTCGGGATCGACCCGGGGTAGAAGCCTCTCCGCAACCTCGTTGCGGAGCTGGAGCAGGTTGACCCTCCCGGTCTCCCTAACCCTCCTCTCGATGAACTCGAGCTCCTCGCTGCCTATCGCCACCTCCTCCACCCCCCTCCTCCTCGCTGCCTCCCAGTACCTGAAAAGGGGTTCGTAGCTCCCCACAACGCTCCCATCCGCCAGCAGGGGCCTGCGCTCGCCCATCGGCTTCTCTACGGCGTTGCGCGCTAAAAGCTTGCTCCGTACCGCGAGCTAGCCGCGCCGAGAAGCACCGATTTTATGCGGCCTGAGTCCGCACAACGCTTAATACGCTCGCTTTTTCCGGGTTTCAGTGGCGAAGCTTAGCAGCAAAGCTAGCTACGCGGTAGCGCTGGCTGCCGGCTTGCTCATAGTCGCGCTGGTGCTCGCGCTCAGCGACCCCGCTGCCGTGGCCGCCAGGATCGCCGGCACGAAGCCGTGGCTCGTAGCGCTCGCCTGCCTCCTCGACTTCGTCTCGATCCTCTTTTTCGCGCTCGCGTGGACCGTTACGGCGATGGCGCTACGCGTCCCCCTCGGGGTTGTGGACGGCTTTGTGGCTTCCGTGCTCGGGATCATGGCTGACAAGCTCGTCGCGTCCGCTTCCGTCTCCGGCGAGCTGGTTAGGCTCGCTTACGTGAAGTCGAGGAGGAGCGACGCGAGCTACGCGGAGCTCTTAGCGACGCTCATGGTCCACCGCTTCCTCTACAACGTCGCTTTCATCGCGCTCCTCGTAGCCGCCATCTTCGACCTGGCTTCGTCCGGCGGGCTCCCCCACGCGCTCGCCTCCATCTCTGCGCTTGCGGCGCTCAGCACGCTCGCCGCCTCCTACCTGCTCGTCAGGCCAGAGAGCCTGAGGGGGGTGGCCAGGGTGGTGGCCCGCTACGCCGAAACGCTCCTCCGCAGGTTCTACGGTAGCAGTGGGCTCGACCTCGCATCCAAGGCTGAGGACTTCATCGACAGCGTAGCCCGCTCGGTGAGGAGAGCCTGGAGGAGGAAGAGCTTGATGGCGCTAGCGGCCGCCTTCATGGTGCTCCAGTGGGTTGCCGGAGCCTTCGAGCTAGGGGCTCTGTTCTCCTCGATAGGCTACAGCGTCAGCGCTTGGGTTCTCCTGGTTACCTTCCCGCTCCACTGCTACCTGACGGCGCTGCCGGTCGGCATCCCGGCCGCGCTCGGCGTCACCGAAGCCGGCACGGTAGCGCTCCTCGCCGCGTTCGGCGTAGAGAGGTCGGCCGCGATGGCTGTCACGCTCCTCGTGCGGTTCGTGGAGGTGTGGTTCGAGCTGGCTTTGGGCGCGGTTGTGGCCGTTTTGGCCGGCGTGCGGCAGCGGGAGCGGTTGATCGAGCTTGTGCGCAGCTGGCGCGCCGAAGCTGAGGTGCTGGTTTATGGCGGAAGAGGTGGAAGTGAAAGCTAGGGCGGAGCCGGAGGAGGTCAGGAGGAGGCTAGCGGAGCTGGGCGCTCGGCCTGTCGGCGTGGAGGAGCAGGAGGATGTGTACTTCGAGCACCCGTGCAGGAGCCTCCTCGCAGGCGACGAGGCCCTCAGGCTCCGAGTAGCGGGCGAGAGGGCGGAGCTTACGTACAAGGGGCCGCGCAAGCCCGGTTGCGCGAAATCGAGGCTCGAGGTGACCGTGCGGGTGGGCGACGCAGCCGCCGCCAAAGCCCTGTTGGGGCTGCTCGGCTTCAGGGAGGCAGTGAGGGTGAGGAAGAGGCGCGAGCTCTACATGCTCGGCGACGTCGAGGTGGCGCTCGACACCGTGGAGGGGTTGGGGGCTTTCGTCGAGCTGGAATCGAGAGGTGCGCCGGTAGAGCGCCTGCTCGAGATCCTGAAGCTGCTGGGAGCTGGCGAGATCGTGAGCGAGACTTACGCCGAGCTGGCGGCTAGAGCTGCGAGCCCCCACGCTCGCTCCGGGCGCGCTTGAGCTCCTCGACCACTTCGATCGCCTTATCGAGCAACCCTTCCTCCCGCATCCTGTTGCATATATCGCAGAGGGAAATCTCCTCTCCTCTCTCGAGCTTAGCGACAGCGTCTTCGAGTATGCCCCGCAAGCCGGGGACCTGCTCGACGAGCTTCCTGTACAAGCCTCTCTCCATGTTTATGTAACGGCTGACCGCGCTCTGGCTAACTCCCATGAGCTTTGCTATGTCCATCTGCTTCATCTTCCTCTCCGTGTACATGTAGGTAACGAGCACCCCCCTAAGCGCGGGCAGCACGTACCGCACCAGCTCCTCGCACGGTGCTTTGAGCATCGAGTAACCCTATGACGCCTCAATAAAAACTTAGCGATCGAGGCTAGCAAAGCCGTTCTCAAAGCACTGCGGTCGCCGGCGCCGAGCAGCCGCTCAGCGCGCGCGCCTCCTGAGGAGGATCTTCAGGAGCTCTCTACCCCCCACCTTCACCTTCGAGGTCCTCACGAACCCCATCTCGTTGAGGCGCTTCGCTATGCGCCAGGCGGAGGTGTGGGGCAGGCCGAGCGCGCGCCTGATCTCGGAAAGGTACGCGCTGCCCCCCCTCGAAGCTAAGTAACTTATGAAGCGGCGCTCCTCCTCGTTAAGCCGCATCGAGACATAGTACTACCACCACCCAGTTAAAAGCGTTTCCCGACGGCCGACGCGCGGAGAGCCTCGGTAAAACCCGGCAGTGGAGCTTAACCTTCTCGGGCGGGGGCTGCTAGGCGGAAAGAAGCTCGTGCACGATCTGCAGCGCCTCCGCGGACTCTATTCTCGATGCTTCGTCGAGAGCTTTCGCGACGTGCGCTTTCAAGACGCTTTCAACAACGAACCCCATTTTCGCGTACCTTTTCGCCTGCAGCACGATAGCGAGCTCGTGCGCTACCCTAGCCAGCACTGCTTCGCGGCTCGCAGCCGAGCGGTACTCCTCCGCGAACTCTCCGAGCTCCTCCACTTCGCCCCCCAACTCGCCGCCCAGAGCGGTTAAGACCGCCCTACCCGGGTCCAGCTTCGAGGCGGTAGCGAGCTTAGCGGCGATAACCGCTTCCGCCAGGATGTGGCCAGCTCGCACCTCTAGCAAGCTGGGCGGAACCCCTTGATCCAGCCAGAGGGGGGTAGCTTCCGATTCCAACCGCTCCAGCAGCTTCACGAGAGCTCGCGCCTCCACGCCCAGCTCTGCAAGGTCTCTCTATAAAAGGAGTACCGTGCATTCGGCTATTGCCGCCGAGAATGGTGCGGGGGCCGGGATTCGAACCCGGGCAGGCCTACGCCAGCGGATAGCTTAGCTCGCCCGTTCAGCCCTTAAGTTTAGGCCCCGGCGTGGCCGGACCGCCCCCTTTGTCCCAGCTCGGGCACCCCCGCCCGAGCTTCGCACCTTTTAACAGCCTAAAAACGTTTCTCGCTGCACCTCAACCGTCCGCCTACCGGTCAGCCGATGAGCTCGTAGTAGATCTGCCGAGCATCCCTGAGGTTCACAACCTTCCTCACCAGGTTCCTGCGCAGCAGCTCGGCGAGCGCGTACCTGACCGTTCTCTCCGGGAGCCTTGTCTCCTCGGCGAGCTCGCGAGCGCTCATGGGCCCTTTCAGCTCCAGCATCTTCAGCACGAACTTCGCGCTCGGCGGCATGTCGGAAGCGCCGATCACCTTGTCCCTTAGGACCTCCCTGACCGAAGGTTTCGACCTCAGCTTGATTATGCGCACGGGGGTCTCGGCTTTCGCGACAGCGACGCTCTGCCTCACCCTTACGCGCCAACCGCCGTCGGCTACGGCTTCGCAGGGGTACCGGCTCGTCACGCTCCTCACCTCCACCACCGCGGTGTCCGGTACGATCAGGGGGCGTTTCGAAGGGTCCACGCTGTTGACCGGCACGATCTCCAGCACGCGCGCCCCCTCGAACACCACGGCGCCGCCGGCTGAGAGCGCGTACGCGGTCGAGCCCAAGGGTGTGGCCACGAGCACCCCGTCGGCCCTGTCCGACCAGACGAAATCGCCGTCCACTAGCAGCTCGTAGCCCATCAGCGCGGCGCTGCGAGAGGGGAATACCGCGATCTCGTTCAGCGCGTAGAGCGCGGTCGCTCCGTCGACGATGCCCTTGAGCTTCGTGTACTCCTCCTGCTCGTGCTCTCCCCGCTCGAAAGCCTCGAGCGCGGCTCCGAGCTCGTCCGAGCTCACCGATGTCAGGTAGCCAGTGCCCCCCGCGCTGACGCCCAGTATGGGGGTTTCGCTCTCGCCCAGCAGGCGGACAGCGTCGAGCACAGCCCTGTCGTCCCCCAGCGCCAGCACCACATCGGCAGAAGCTGGGTCTCCCACCTCGAGCAAGCCGTGGGCTGCGAGAAGCCTCCTAACCTCGGCTACCTCAATAGCCGAGTTACCGGCCACGATGCAGACCTTCAGCGGCATCTGCTGCCGTCACCGGGCGGGGAGCCCTGCTGCTTTTGCCGGGAAAAACCCCCTTAATAAGCCGGTTGCTCGGGGGTCGCTGGTATGCCGACCGCGCAGGAGGTTCGGAAGCTGCTCGAAGAGAGGGGGGCGGTGCTCCTAGCCCACAACTACCAGAGGCCGGAGGTCCAGGACGCAGCCCACTTCGTCGGCGATAGCCTGGAGCTCTCGCTGAAGGCTGTGGAGGTAGACGCCAAGCTAGTGGTGTTCGCCGGCGTCGACTTCATGGCGGAGCAGGCAGCGTTCCTCAACCCGGGGAAAGTGGTGCTGCACCCCGAGCCTTTATCGAGGTGCCCGATGGCAGCGATGCTGACGCCCGAGGTCGTCAGAAAATACAGGGAAGAGCAACCTAGGGCGCCACTCGTCGTCTACGTGAACAGCCTCGCTGAGGTGAAAGCGCTTTCCGACTACGTGGTCACGAGCGCGAACGCTGCGGCGCTCGTGGCGAAGCTGGACGCGGACACCGTCCTCTTCGGCCCCGACAGGCACCTGGCCGAGTACGTGGCCGAGAAGACGGGTAAGACGGTGATCCCGGTACCTGGGTTCGGCCATTGCCCTGTCCACCTGGCGATCGCGCGCGAAGACTTGGAGAGGGCTAAGCGGGAGCACCCGGCCGCTAAGGTGCTCGCGCACCCCGAGTGCCCGCGCGAGGTCAGGGCGCTAGCCGACTTCGTCGGGAGCACGAGCCAGATGGTGAAAGCCGCCCGCGAGCTGGGAGCTCGCGAGTACGTAGTGGCGACCGAAGTAGGCCTCCTCTACAGGCTCTCGAAGCTGGGGGTTGAAGCGCACCCGGCGAGCCCCTACGCGGTCTGCCCCGACATGAAGAAGATCACGCTCGAGAGCGTCGCCCGCGCAGTGCTCGAGGGTAGGGAGGTGGTGCGGGTCGACCCGAGGGTGGCCGAGAGGGCTAGGAGAGCGGTCGAGAGGACGTTCGAGCTGCTAGGGGTGGTCGCGCCGTGGCAGAGGAGCTAGCTGTCGAGCGGATGCTGAGCTGGCTGGCGGAGGACATCCCATTCTGGGACGTGACGAGCGAGCTGATACCGGAAGGTTGCGGGTGCAGGGCGGTGATCATCGCGAAGGAGCCGGGCGTCGCCGCGTGCGTCGAGGAGGTCGCGCTCTTCCTGAGGAGGATGGGCTTCGAGGTGAAGCTGAACGTTCGCAGCGGAGACGAGTTCGAGAAGGGTAGCGAGCTGATGGAGGTTCGCGGCAGCCTGAGGAAGCTGCTGCAAGTCGAGCGGCTTGTGCTCAACCTGCTGACCCACGCTTGCGGGGTTGCAACGGCGACGAGGAGAGCCGTTGAGGCAGCGAGGAGGGCGAACCCGAGGGTGCGGGTCGCGGCTACGAGGAAGACGCTGCCCGGTCTCAGGTACTTCGAGAAGCGGGCGGTGGAAGCGGGGGGAGGGGATACGCACAGGATGTCGCTCTCCGACATGGTGCTGATTAAGGATAACCACCTGAGGTACTTCGGCTCGGTGAAGGCGGCGGTCGAAGCCGCGCGCAGGAAAGCCAGCTTCGCGGCGAAGATCGAGGTGGAGGTTTCGAGCCCCGAGCAGGCCGTGGAGGCGGCGGAGGCTGGAGC
>Ga0080004_1124402_pt1 | contig 12531 bp, 16 predicted proteins | sample WasSprMetagenome_FD_69207 | JGI IMG/M metagenome (GOLD analysis project Ga0080004, IMG submission 69207) | Sulfidic aquatic microbial communities from Washburn Spring, Yellowstone National Park, USA - WS (SPADES assembly) (version 2) | ecosystem: Environmental > Aquatic > Thermal springs > Hot... | reverse complement strand
TCCTCCAGCTTCCTGAGGTCGGCCTTTGGGTCGGTGGCGTAGAAGTATGCCTCGGTGGCCTTCCTCACGCAAAGCCAGGCCTTCTCCGCCGCCTGTCTCAAATCCGGCTCCTTCTCAGCCAACTCGCAAAACTTTTCCGCGTCCTCAAGCAACCTCCTGACCTCCTCCCTCCTTTGCTCCATCACCAAAATTAAATTTTCTTAACCAAATACGAGAGAGGATTTTCTTAACCAAATATGAAGGAGAAAGGATGCAGGGCCAGCCCAAGAAGCTGTGTAGAATCAGGCTTGGCGAAACGCGCGCGGAATTCTTGCTCAGCGACGAGAAAGGTGACCGCGGGCGCGAGCTTCTGGACATCCCGAACCACGGGCTTTTCTGCCAGGAGCTCGTGAAGGCGGTGAGGCGCAGACTTGGGGAGGGCTGGGAGGTCCGCGTCGAGCCCATGCTGTCCGAGGGTTGTTGAGGTGCGCTCGTTTAAAGACCAAATTCGGGGCATGTAAGGTAACAATGGACGGAGAGGCAAAGGGAATAATTGAGAATGTCAAAAGGGTCGAGCTCGACGTCAGGCGGGGGGACATAGCCTTCTATGGGCCGAAGGGGGAGCCCGTCTGGCGCATACCAAATGCCTACCAAACCGGCCTGAAGGTTTTCTCTTTCCTCCGTGCGAACTCGAAGGCCAAGCTGGTGAGTTCACTAGGAGGACCGGAGGTGGTGCTGGAAGTGAACTTCCCGGAGCCGGTGACGTGCGAGATTCACGGGGGGAGGTCGTCTGCTCGAAGCAGTCGCCCGCACCGATCCCTCGCGGGCCCCCTTCATATGAAGAGACTAGAGCGCCCCCGCCCCCGCCAGCACAAGCCCCGCCCAGAAGAAAGCGCCGCCCGTGCGTCCTCTCCCTAGCCCCGCGAAGTACCAGCTCAGCCCGAAGCACGCGATGGAGAAGACCGCCGCGAGCGACCTGTACTTGCCGACGTGGATCATGTACGCCAGGAAGGTCGAGGCCGCGGTGGCGACCAAAGGCTTCTTGTCCCTCATACCGCCTGATCCAAGAGTTTAGACATATGTTTTGCGTATGTTTCCGGATCTTCCCTGCGCATCTTCCTCAGCCACTCCCTGAACCCATCCCTCACGATCTCCGCATCGACCCATCCCCCGCAGTGCGGGCAGTGGAAATACCAGTTCTCGCCCATCTCAGAGTCCTTCCATTCCTTAAGCCATAGCGCCAGTTCAGGGTCGAGAGGTATCAACTTGCTACCTTCGGTGACGAACCCATCCCTTTCATGCTTTCCGAACCTGAGGTCCGGGTTCTCCTCCCCGCACTTGGGGCAGATCCACCTCAGACTTCCATCGAACCTCAGTCCCATTCTTTTGGGAGCTCCAGTTCAAGGCTCCTCCAGCCCGGAGCCCTAACTTCTGCGCCTGTCCAGAGAAAGATCGCCGCAGATGCCTTGGCCGCCACTCTTGCCATCAGGTCTTTCGTTTCCCTCTCTTTGATATCGTAGATGTAACCGTCCGTCAGGACCACAACCATGTCGCCCGCCCTCATCCTCTCGAGCGTCTTCTTCAGGGCGGGGGCAATCACCGTCCCCCCACCACCCTTCATCTTGCCCCTGAGCCACGGCAGGATGTCATGTCCCCTGACCTTGACCGTCTCGTAAGCCTCCGCATCCCAGGCGGTTACGGTTATCTCCGTCTGGCTCCTGAACTCCTGTAAAGTCCCCAGGAACAGCGAGAGCTCCCGCTCGTCTATCGAGCCAGAGGTGTCCACGAGGGCGTGTATCACTGGGAGGCCCAGCCGCTTCACCCAGGGCAAATCCGGGTTCTTCCTGCTCGGGCGGAGCCAGTTGGCCACCACCGTCCTCCCCAGACCCTCCCTTAGGTACGCGCGCAGAAGCGCCCTCACGTCTGTCGGGGGTTTCAGGAGATGCTCTATCCATCTCTCCAAACCTGCGGGGTACCTGCCTGCCGTCTTGGCGAGCTGCCAAGCTTTATGGAGCTCCCTCTGCCATCTTCTTTGGAGCTCCTCTCCGTCAAGCCGTTCATAGAGCGTGAGCTCGCCTTCTTGGACTACCACCCTTTTCTTCTCCTTTCCCGTCCGGGGCTCCCGTTCTCCCTCCTTTTTCCCCCCAAGCACCCCCTGCTCTTCGGGCTTGCGCTCTCCCCCTGACGGAACCGGCAAGTCCACCCCTGGCATCATTCCCGCCCCTGGCATCATTCCGAGGAGCTCCAAGGTCGGGGGTAGCATCTGGTAAATCCCCTCCACGGTCTGGTTCTCCCACCCCGAGGGCAACTTCAACCTTTCGCCGGTCACCGCGCCCGCCGGCACGTCCAGGCCAGCCAGCGACAGGGCACGGTTGACCACGACATCCGCCGCCAGGTTCCAGCGCATGCGCTCCTTGTCAATGCCCCGGCGGGCGTGGAGAAGTGCGACGTGCAGGATTCCATGGGCTAAAACGAACAGCCTCTCCCTTCTCCCTAGGTCCATGAGCGTCCTTCCTACGCACAGCTCGTTGTCCGGAGTGACGTGAACGAGTTCGCCGGTGTCTTCGAGGATCACCCTCACCTTGTGGAGGAGGGAGGCGAAGAAGGGGAACTGGAGCCTGAGCTGCGTGCGAAGGATGTCCAGTTCCCTACGGACCTCCTCCATCAAAGCCTTGCTATCACCTCTTCAATCTCTTCGACCAGTCTCTGCGCCGCGGCCCCGGCCTCGACGAGGGAGAGAAGAACTGCGCCCGCTTCTCGTGGGGCATGGCCATTGCGGAGAGGATGAGCCACTCCCTGCTTTCCCTTGAGATTTCGTTCAGGAGGGGCAACCACTTATCTATCTGTTTGACCTCTATCGCGGTTCCGAGCATGATGGAGGCTATATACTTTGCGTCCATGTTCAGCTCCTTCCACTTTTCGGGTTTCTTAGCCAACTCCTCGGGGTCAACCGAGACGCTCAGGAAGGCCACAAATTTCTCACCCATTTCGGGACCGATGACAGAACCGATGACCTCCCCCTCCACGGCACCTTTAGCCAGAAGGACGGCTAGGGTGCTCCAGGACCGTGGCGTCGGCATCTCCTCCAGGGTCTCGGCCTCCTTGCCTGGCTGGAAGAGGTACCCGGAGTCCCTGAACCGCTCCAGGAAGGCGAGAACGCGCCTGTCCCAACCGTCCCCGTACCTTGCGTTCATCCACTGGGCCCATTCGCTGACCGTGGGTGGGTCCTGCCTGACGATGATGAGCCTGTTGGCAAGGGGCGCCGGCATCCTGGAGCTGAGCGTGGAGAATTCCGGGGTGTTGCTGGCGGCCACCACCTGAACGTCGGGGTGGAGGTAGATGTACCCGATCCTCCTCTCGAGCGTGATCCTGTAGGCGGCTGACATGACATCCATCCTCTGGGTGTCCAGGAAGTCGTCGAGGAAGAGGGCGCCTGCGGTTTTTGACATCACCCGCGCCCACTCGAGCGGGTAGTAGCGGACACGCCCGTCAGTGAGCCTCGGGTGCCCTGTCAGGTCAGAGGGCTCGCACCCGACGAGCGGAAGGTTGTGGAAGACGAAGTACCTGTCGGGGTTCGCCAAGATTACGTCCGCAAGGTCGTCGCTGTAGTCCACGAACTCCTTCCCCATCCGTGCCGCCTCCTCCTGGGCCCACTCCCCGACCGCCGTCGACTTGCCGATCCCCGGTCCTCCGAGGAGGAGGACGGAGGAGCGGAGACCTCCCTTTTGGGCGTTGTAGAGCTCGGAAAGGAACCTCTTGACCTCGTTGGCTCTCATCAAGAGACTAATCTAGGATATAATAACGAGGAGTCCCTTGTTCTAAACTCAAATAAAATTTGCCCGCTCTTATTTTAATTTAAATTAAATTTGAAAAACCGGCCATATTTTTTCGTAAACAAAGAACCATTTTCTCCGGCTCGTTCTTACCAACCAGTACTACCAGCTTCCCGCTAAAACGCGAGGATGGTTTGGGTGATACTGTTTTGTATATCGCCAAATCGAAGTTGTCACGTATCTCTTTGGGTACTTCATCTAGTTTGCTGACTCGACGGTAGCTGTAGCGGTCCTCCTTGACGTAACCTATCCCTAGCGGATGATAATATTTTGCCGGGTTTACTGACACTTGAAACACGTCTGTCTTGTGGCATATCGCATCGTGAAGCCAACTGGATTTGTCGGTCTTTATGGGTCTAACTTCCGCCTTTTGTGCCTCGTCGGAAAGTCTCACCACGAACTCCCACCTTCCAGACCTTTCATCCCTGACATTATACTCATAAATATGACCTTTGCGTTTGATGCCTTTTACATCCAGCCACTCACCGTATTGACTTCTGATAAACTCTACTGCAGGGGGTTCGTGCTTCATTTTTAAGATGGACGTAAACAAAATAAAGATGGTGAACGTTGAAATGTTAAAAGATCCCAGAGTTGCCGAGATGTTTCTACTCGTTATGGGTGCTCTAGAACGGGTAACGGAGAAGGGTGCGGAGACATATCCCTATTATCGTGCAGAAAATTTATGGGAAATCGTAAGAGAAAACTTAAATCAAAGGTATGGCTTGACGGAAGCAGAGTTTGAACAACTCAAACAGAAAGTGTGTTCAGCGTTGGGAGTAACTCCAAAGGAGCTCGAAGCTCACGAGGTTTTCGTCCATCACTTTCTTCCTATGGCAAGAACATGGGAACCTGCCTGTGTTCAGCTTAAAGAAGGTGTTATCAGCCTGCTTCGGGAGAGATATGAGGGGCTAGACAACGAGTCGAAACTTCTGGTAAAAATTTTCCTCAGAAAAGTCGATGAAGAAATCCGGTCTGTTGGGTTGGCTGGGGAAAGCTGGAAAAAATGGTTAAATGACACCATCCAAAGTCTCTCTCGAAAATACGGGAAGGATCCCGAAACGGTTCAACAAATACTGGTGCGGGTAGGTCTTTTAGAAAAAGTCAAGATTGTTGATTCCAAAGGATGTCAGGAAGACGGATATGCACTCTTCCCCTTTGTTATGGACGCTAGAAACCTTGCTCCCTTTATCGACGGCCTCAAAAAATTCGTTCTAAGACCCGAACCGGTTTTCATAGGCACGAAGCCTGTGATGAACTATGTACTGGCAGTGATGACGCAGTTCAACGAGGGGGCACAGGAGGTGTGCATCAAAGCCAGGGGTAGAGCGATAAGCCGCGCCGTGGATACGGCTGAGGTGGTAAGACAGAGATTCCTACCAGATGCTGTGGTCAAGAGCATATCCATAGGAACAGAAACGGTACAGGCGGAAGATGGGAGCAGGCTGAACGTCTCCACGATAGAAATCACGCTAGCAAAGGAGTAAGCGCCGTCAATTCAGCGGTCACAGTCTGCTAGTGTACTTCTCAATCACAGGTCTAGCCCTCTCTTGATTTTCTCAGCTAGTTCCCCCGGCAATCTGTTGATTAGCTCACGTATCCTCTCTAAGTTGTATCTCACCTTCCTTTCATGTGTTTTCTCGGGAGGGGTGTATCTCTTCCACCATATTCCCAGTTCTCCCGCTACCTTATCGATTTCTTCCGAAAGAGCCAGTAGCTGTACGAATCGCATATCCTTGGAGGAAACATTGCAAAGGCAGTTATCCACTCTGTCCATGATTTCAGCCAAGATTTTTCTCATTTGTTCGGGTTTCATTACAGGCTTTTCCATCTGTTCCTCGTTAATCCCTCGATATAAAACCTAGCCCATCAACAACACCCTCATGAATCAATCGCTGTAGCGCCACCGACATTGAGGAGTAGGCTTGGAGCAAATCAGGATCGCTCTGTTTTGAGCATGTAACAAATTTTTGAGTCTTTTAAAAGCCCGGAAATCCTCGCAACAAGCACCTATAAATGATGAAAGTACAGACCTCAACAAAACATCTTTGCCTTGAAGGATTTTACGGAAAAACTGTATTAAATGGCTAGATAGCGAAAAAAGGTGGATGAAGCCGTCAGCGGTTTTCTAAAATCTGAATTCTTCAGAAAGTATGGCTTAAACAAAGCTAGAATAGAAAAAGAGATGGAGTTAATAGCCGAAATCGGGAAAAAGAACAAAATTTTGATGAGATAAAATAGATTTGCTCATAGTAGATGATAGGAATAATACTTTAGTCGTCGTGGATTACAAGACGCATTATCCTATCGAAACACCCCCTTTCTGAATTCGAGAGGAAACGTGCTGAATATAAGTTACAAGTATATGTTATGTTTAGAAAAGGGACTAGGTCTCAGAGTTTCTGACGCAGTATTATTGATTCACGACGACAAAGAAGGGTGGTAGACCACCCTATTAAAATAGAAGAAGAGGTAGAAGCTGCCGTCAGCATCAGTTGAGGGGGTGGGTTGAGAAAAAAATTTCAGATTCTGCCAAAAAGTCTGCGAGTTTTATTCTATCTGTAGACACACGAGTAAAATGAAAACTATTAATCTTAAGATTCGGTTCCACTGCTCGGGGAGACCACGTTTTGCGCGCCCTCAGATTAATGAAATTTCATTCATTACACAAATGCGAGCAGAGTCGTGCTCATGGTTCCTTCCAGCCACATCCACACTTTTCTCGCATAATCCTGACCAGATTGCCGTTGAGTTCTTTGATTGCGTACTCGATGCTTTGCTTCAGCCCTTTGAGCTGAGCCAGCAGTAAACCGTATAGCAGGAATGTCCTGTAGCTCCTCAGGAAGGTCCCGCCATCGTCCTCCTCTAGGCTTTTCTTGACGCCTTTGACTTCCCGGAGCATGATTTCTGCGTAATGCTCATATTCCCCCACGCCGGCTATTTGGGGCGGATTTCGTCTAGGAATGCCATAGTTGGGGTGAGTTCGTCTACACGGACCACCGTTAATTCGCGTTCATACTTCTCACACTCCCCTCTGTGCGAGCCTAAGAGTTCCCGGAGCCTCTCCATGTGACCCTTGAGAACCTCTCCCTCCTCCTGCTTGATTACCTCGGTCAGCTCCTTCGCATTGGTCCTAATGTCCTCGTACCACTTGAGTATGGTCTCCGTGTCCCGGTTCTCGATGCCAAGCATCATCTCCCGAACCGCCACTAGCATACGCTGGGCGTATACCCCTGCCCACCCCGCACGATCACGATACTTGGAGCTAATCTCCACAAGGAGGTCCTCAACCTCTCTCAGCTCGTCGATGATGCGCCTCTCCACGGACTCGACGCCAGCTCCTGCCTGCCATTTACACCCACACACATCCCGCAATTGCCTTACCAGCTCATCAGTGAGTCTTCCCATGTGTTCCCTGAGCTGCCTGTGTTCCTCGATTGTGATATAATGCCTTAGATGCCACTCCGCCCAGACCAACCTCTTGTAGCTCTCCAAGAAGGCTTTTCCATCACGGTCTTCGATTGCCTTCAATATTCCCTCAATTCCTTCTAACACCCTCACGCTCGCCGGCTCCGCCCAACCTTGGGCACCTTTATATTTCGCGCGAACCGTTTCCAAAAAACCTCTAAACTCCCCAATTCAAGCGCTCAATTTCATCATTTTCTGAATTCGGGTATATAAACCTCCTGTGAGGCGGAAGGCGAAACCTGGAAGGCCTCCTTATACGTCACCGGTCAGGGATAAATAACCGGCATTCTTCTGTCAGCGGTCGAGGTCGCAATTCGGCCTGATGAGCCCAGTCTATTTAAGCAGTCAAAGGAGAACTGCTTAGTGGGCTCGAAAAGGATTAGAACAACTGCGATTACGATAACGGTTTTTCCGACCCGGAGGCTTTTCAGGTTATCCCCTCATACCGTCTATTTGCCTCGTCCACTCATCTTCATGAGCAGCGAGCCAAAGATAGCGCTCTACTCAGAGAGAGACGCTCGACCGTCGATACCTAGCTTCTGCGACCTTACGCCACTTATGCGTCGTCTTTAGCCAGCTAGCGTGAGATCTCCAATTCGGGGGTATTTCTTTTCCAAATTTCTGGTGATTAAAATTGTCTAAGAGACCGCTTAATAACGCTTAGAAGAGAAAAATTTAATGAGCCAAGAAGACGTCTATAAGCTGATAAAAATGCTGGGTGGAAGAGCTACTACTGCCGAAATAAGAAAATTAGCTCAGCAAAGATATCCCGACCGCACATTGCATCAATATGTCGGCGATAGACTAAAAAAACTGCAAAAATGGGGCCTTGTCGAAAAGGTTGGGGATTACTGGGTGATTAAGAAAAGATGGAGTCGAAGTCATTAAAGTGCGCTATCAAGGGAGATATTCAAAAAGTCTTGGAAATAGATAACAATCATGTAGTTGTTTTTCAAGATTTTCGCAAAACAAAAATAGAAGAGAAAGTTGATTTAATTTTTGCTGACCCACCATTCGGTATAGATTTCAAAGGCAATCTTAACACTTATCATCGAACACCAGATGCGCTCTCATATGTAGAGGTTCCGAAGAAAGAATATCCCCATTTCATTAAAGACCTGGTACAGTGGTCATATGATGCTTTGAAAGATTCTGGTAGTATGTGGCTATTATCAGGATGGAACAATCTAAGAGTGGTGTTAGACACGGTGGAAGATCAAGGTTTTACTGTCATAAACCACTGCATATGGAAGTATCAGTTTGGTGTTTTCACTAGGCGAAGATTCACCACCTCGCATTATCACCTGTTACTTTTGGCAAAGAATCCAAAAAAATATACTTTCAATAAACCCGAGCATTACGCCGAGGATGTATGGTATATAAAGAGACCCTACCACCACGGGGAAAAAACTGCAGGCAATGAGCTACCCGATGCCTTGGTAAAAAAATGTATTTTAACATCATCCAACAAGGGTGATTTAGTCGTAGATCCAGTTTTAGGATCAGGAACTACGATGAAGTGTTGTCTGGAATTAGGTCGTCGCTGTATCGGTATAGAAATTAACCCTGAGTTAGAGAGGCGCATAAAAGAAAAACTAGGACTTTATCTATATGCAAATGGAAGACCAAAAAGTTGATTGGGATTGGGTTCAGCGAATAACTGACAAGATTTTGCAACTAGGAAAAATCGTAGAAATTTATGGAGAAGTTCGTGAGACTGAACCGCTGAGAAACTACTTCAGAAACGGTGAATTGATGTATGATGAACTGGATACATATGATGGGAAATTCACTCGCCGGGAGATATTCGCTAGGTATCTACTACTCAGAGTAGTTTTGGATCAGGGCCCTGATCCCATAGGCGTCGGCAAACTTTTGAAGGAAGTTGCTACATCTCTTTACAGACAAGAAATTAGAATCTTCCATAAACCTCTAGATTTTTTTAACGAATTAAAAATAAGTATCGACGATATTCTAGAGAAACACAAATCGATAAAAGACATTCGTGCCGAAAAATGGGCGAAAGAAAATGCCTCTTCTCCGTCTAAGTATAACTTATTTTTTGCCCAATCTCTAAGAGGCATCGTTCCTATTAATCAAGTGCTTGATTATACGATTCATCGATGGGGTGTTCCTCTTTGCGTTCCACTTTTGTTGGAGAAAGATTTAGAGAAAGAGAAAAAAGAGTCTGCCCAACCGCTTGTGGATTATATAGAACGCTTCAAATCGGCTGAAGTTATGGCAAGACAGCTAAAGGATCACGAAAGATACGGTTTGGGAAGTGCTATTGGTGATAAGGCTTGTCATCTTTTTGCGAAATTATATGTTAGCGTCTTCAAACTGGTGAAAAAAAGAGTCAACGATATTGGCTGGACAGGTATTTCGTACGAGTTGCCATTTGATAGTAATGCAGGTAGAGTACTCTTTAGAACAGGCTTTCTTTTACAGTGGGCATCTCTAGAGGAATATAAAAAATGGAACGTTATCCAGAAAGAAAAAGGGAAGGGACACACTAACTATATTCGAGTGACGAATATTCGTGATAAATCAACCGCAAGGCTTACCCCTACGCAGGATTATCTTATTTTATTGAGAGATTATCTTAAGATTGCTGAACATCCGCAGAAAGTGAAAATCCAACATATACCCAATCTTCTTCTTTACAAAAAGATAAAAAAAGGCGAAGACGCATCGATTGCCGATTTCGATAATGGACTAATGTATGTAGGTACACAATTTTGTTTTAACAGGCAAAATCCAAGATGCGAGGAATGCCCTCTGAGGGAATTATGTAGAGGTTATAACCAAGATGTTGCTTTAATCAGGGACTATACTACCTGATGATTTCCAATATTGGTTTTCCGCTTCCACCATGTTCTTGTGATTTCGTCCAAAACTAGCCCATTTTTCAAAAGATAATAATCGAGAAGAACACTAAACACTTTTTTACCGTTCGGGTTTAAATCTCCAATTATAAAATCTCGGCGGAGAAAATGAGCCACCACGCCGACCATTCCACTCCCACATAGAGGATCGAATATTAAATCCCCAGGATTTGAGAAATGTTCAATTAAGCATTGTAAAAGTTTAAAGGGCAACCTAGTTGGGTATTTTATCATGTTAATCTTGTAGTCTCTTTTGAATCGGAGGGTTGTAAGATTGGGTTCCCCTTTCAAACAGTGATCAGTTGAGCACTTATGGTTGTATGTCCAAGTATCGCCTTTAGTAACCCAGAATATTTCATATACATTGTGGGAAGGTTTTCTTTCACAAACCGGAGCAAAATTATACGTCCAATACAATTTACCCCTCAGAGTCAACTTCCCAGAAGACAATATTTTATCATGGATTATGTTGCTATTATTCCATCCAGAAAATATGAGAGCCTGCCCGTTTGGTTTCAAATTTCTCTCAATAACTTTCAACATTTCCTCTACTCTTTGACCATATTCTTGTTTACTCCATTCCACATATCCGTCAACAACATAGCTAGGATTCCTGTGGTAAATTTCGCTTTTTCCATTAAAGTTTATACCAAATGGTGGATCGGTGATGACGAGGTCAGCTTCCACATTTTTCCATTCATTCATGTCACATATCCTATATTTTTCAAGCAACTCGCATATTCTCGTGGTATCTGTTTCTTGTATCGTTCTCATCGGCTTCTCTTGTGTGAAGCCTCTTTAAAAAGGAGAAAATTTTTGATTCTGTCCCAGATTCGGGAGACGCCTGCACGAACTTTCCAAATTTCTAATTTTCCGGTTTTCGAAAATTCCGAATCCACGCGGCCGAATCTGGTTCCAGAGAACAACGCTCACACAAACAACATCGCCTCGTGGAAATGCACCAGTTTCTTGCGAGCCAGACGGAGGAAGTGGAGAGGCTGAAGAAGGAAAGGGACATGGAGGGAAGTAACCAGCGGGAAGCTCCGGGTTCCTTGTCCTCCTCAGACCGCCAGCCAGATGAGCCCGGACCAGCCCTCGAGAGCCTCGTCCTCCAACTCGTTTTGTCTGGATCTTGCTCATGAAGAGGTTGTTCATCCCTGGTAGTAGCAGATCCTTCTGACCAGCGTCATCCTCCTCCAGCCCAGTACCTCTTTTCGCCCCCTAGGTAGGGGCTCCATCGGTTAGGAGCTCCCTAGACCTCTCCTTAGTACTCCTAGACCTCCGCTAAGGCCTGCTCGGCCTGCTTCCCATTCTCGCCTCCGCTCTAAACCAGCATTCCTGCCGACTATGGTTCTCTCTCGTCGAGAGTTTGAAGTCATATTTCGGGACGAAAATTAAAACCAAACGCGAAATCTTAAAAATTAAAGTTTAGGGACTAAACATAACTTACAAGGAAATCAGAGAGCGTTTCGGAAATCTCGATTCATTTCTTGAGAACAAAAAAGTTTTTTCTTTCCATACCAGAAAGAGGAAGTCAACTATACAGTCATGCCCGCGATATGAAGTAAACCTAACCTTGAACTGAAATATAAGGAGAGCGGAATTAAAAGGCGAAGAGCTTGATGATAATAATTCTCATCCGGTTTTCGGCTCCGATTTTTTGCAATTTTATCCCCGACTCATTCTCTATCAGTCGTTTTTCTTTTCAGTTTTAAAGTAATAATATACCCCAAGGTTTTCATGCTTCGACCTGAAACCCGAAGATTTTCAAGCGCCTCTAATCCAATCCCACCACCATCCCAAGAAGAATAGCCAGATGGCGTTCAGGTTCTCTATGAATGAAACCTCCTGCTAACCTCCACCTCCTACATCCTTCTCCAGAGAACGGGATTGTACCATCCCGCAAGGAAATAGGCTAGCAGGAAGGGCGGAATAGTCCACCAAGCATCTAACCGGCAGAAATAGTAGCCCGCCAACCAAGCTGTTTTCCTCGTCCTCTTAAGAAGCCTCCTGAAGTTCTCGTCCCTCCTTAAGATAATGGAGAAGGGTGTCAGCAGAAAACTGACGTACTTCAAATCTTCAGGCTGCGGCGAATCTCTTCGAGAGCTCGCCTTCTTCTCCTCTCACATCGCCTCATGAATTCCTCTTCCAGCCCTTCTGGGATGCCCACGATGCTGTCGCGGAGCCGAACGCGCAACGAAATTTCGACAATTCCCCACTCGACCCGCTTGATTATCTGGAAACCGTACTTCTCACAGAGAACTTTTTGAATCTCCCTAGCAAGGCAGGGTTCCTCGGGAAAATAGCTGTAGACGCCGGCGGGGTTCCTCGCCCCGGTCTAGGAGCCTCTTCCCGGCCTCTATCGC
>Ga0080004_1142710_pt1 | contig 12536 bp, 16 predicted proteins | sample WasSprMetagenome_FD_69207 | JGI IMG/M metagenome (GOLD analysis project Ga0080004, IMG submission 69207) | Sulfidic aquatic microbial communities from Washburn Spring, Yellowstone National Park, USA - WS (SPADES assembly) (version 2) | ecosystem: Environmental > Aquatic > Thermal springs > Hot... | reverse complement strand
AGCAACACCTGGTAATGCCAAATGGGATAAAGGATCAACGACAATCGTCATTTTTCTTGAAAGCATCAAAGAACCCAAATATCCTGATGCTCCGCCAATAAAAATTGCTGAAATTAGGATTGGAAAAAAATGATCTGTCATTATTTATCTTCTAATTTCAATAAAAAATAAATCAAACTTTCACTAAATCCTCCAAAATCTCTCTTATTTGTTTTGCCCATAATTCCTCAAAATAAACACATCTTAATGAAGTTAGATTGAGACAGAACTCATAAAATTTTTCTCTGGCGATTTCGTAATTTCTATTTTCTATTAATTGCAAATAACTTTCAATTTCTTCAATTAAATTTTTGACTTTTTCAGTTGAGGGAGGAATTTTGTGTGCTTTATAGTAATTCAAATGTTCTCTAATTTCTGGAACAAGGCTTGCTAATTGAGAAAAACTTTTCTCAAAAAATGAATTATCTTTTTTAAGATCTCCAATTCTTCTTTTAACATCAATCTCAAATAATTCTACCTCAATGTCATATGCTTTAATAATTCTTTTTATAATCTCCCTTACAGACGGAATTTTTTCATTTTCTTCTTTCATTCCTCTTTCTGTAATAAATCTTTCGAATATAGTAGATAATGTTCTGAAATCTTCTCTTCCATTTACTGCACATGTATTCCATTTACTGCACATGTAATTGAATGACTTGCTGATGAGGTGTGAAGTAATTTTTCTAGGGCTTCTTCTGGATTGGATGTTTTCAATCTTTCTTCGTTGAATTTTTGTCGCTCTTCTTGAAGTGAACAAACAAGCTTATGTAAAATTTCATCAATATTTTCGTGACAAATTCTTTTTAAAGTTTCTGTTGGCATCGTTTCTATAGTCAGAGATCTCCCAATTGCATAATTTCCTCTCTTGACAATTTTAAAAATTCCCCTGGATATTTTTCGCTATTGGATCTTTCAAAATTTAATCTTTCAAAACGCATAATTCTTTAATGATTCGTTAAATTTTTTTATTGTATTTAGTGGCCATGGTAGTGTTCGTAAAATTTTATTTCTTGACCATAAAGTTTTGATAGAGATTCTGGGGTTATAACTTCTTTTGGCTTTCCTTGGCAAATTGGGCATTTGTTCAAACAAATAACATAATCTGAAAATTTGAAAACAACGCTCAAATCGTGAGTGACCAAAATTATTGTTAAATTTTTTTCTTTTTTCAATCTTTCTAAAAGCTGATAAATTGTTTCCTCACCAGAAATATCAATTCCAGTCGTTGGCTCATCAAACAATAAAACATCTGGATTTCCGATTAATGCCCAGGCAACCAAAATTCTTTGATATTGACCGGAAGAAAGCTCACCTAAATTTTTCTTCAAAAACTTCTCGTCAAAACCAACTAACTTCAAAACTTCTCTGATTTCTTTCTCATCTTTTGTCTTTAATTTAAAAAACTCCTCAATCGAAATTGGGAAATCTTTAACAAAAGGAACTCTTTGTGGAACATAACCAATTTTTATTCCCTCGGGGTGGTGGGAGGGTGGCGTCCACTTAATTTTTCCTTCAAAAGGAAAAATTCCCAAAAGAGTTTTCAGCAATACTGTCTTCCCTGCCCCATTTGGCCCCAAAATTGTCAAAACCTCTCCCCTTTTCACTTCAAAAGACAAATTACAAATTACCAATTCCTCATCCAATTTCACATTTAAATTTTCCACTTTTAAAATGGCTTCTTTCATTTTTTGATAATTTCAAATTTATAATTTATATTTCCTCAAAAGCAAAGAATTACCTACTACTGAAATATCAGATAAAATCATAGCCAGAGCGGCAATTTCTGGTCTCAATAAAAAGCCAAGCCAATGATAGAAGAGTCCGGCAGCAACGGGAATAGCCAAAATATTATAAATAAAAGCCAAAAAGAGATTTTGTTTTATTTTAGAAAAAGTTTTTCTCGAAAGCTTAATCGCCTTGACTACATCCCCTATCTCATCTTTGACCAAAATAATTCCACCAGTTTCTTTTGCTACATCGGTTCCTGCTCCCATGGCAATGCCAATGTCTGCGACAGCTAACATTGGAGCGTCGTTAATTCCGTCGCCCACTGCTCCAACTACTTTGCCTTCTTTTTGAAGCCTTCTAATTTCTTTTTCTTTATCTTGTGGTAAAACTTCAGCTAAAATTTTCTCAATTCCCAATTCTTTCCCAATTGCCTCAGTTGTTTTTTTGTTATCTCCAGTAATCATCCAAATTTCTAATCCCATTTTCTTTAATTCTTCGATTGCCTCTTTTGCGCCTTCTTTTAAAGTATCGGCAACGGCAATCGTCCCCTTAACTTCTCCATCAACTGAAATTAGCATTACTGTTTTTCCTTGCTCTTCCAATTCCACTCCCAAATCGCTCTTTATCAACCTGCGATTTCCCAATAGAACTTCTTTACCCTCAATTTTTCCTCTAATTCCTTTCCCTGGAATCGCTTCAAAATCTTGAACCCCCAATAAATTTATTTTTCTTTTTTCAGCCTCTTTAACAATTGCAATGTCTAAAGGATGAGTCGTGTTTTTGGCCAAACTTGCTGCAATTTGCAAAACATCACCAATTATGTCTGTTACCTCTGGCTGACCTTTAGTCAAGGTGCCAGTTTTATCAAAAACGATGGCGTTCAATTGTCGAGCTTTTTCTAAATACTCTCCGCCTTTGATTAAAATTCCGTTTTCTGCCCCTTTTGAAGTTCCAACCATTATAGCAGTTGGAGTAGCAATTCCCAGAGCACAAGGACAGGCAATAACTAAAACTGAAACTAGAACAGTTAAGGCAAATAAAAATGGCTTTCCTAAAACAAAGTACCAAACTACAAATGCGCTTAAGGCAATTATAACAACGATTGGTACAAAGAAATTCGTTACTCTATCTGCCACCCTTTGAATTGGTGCTTTTTGGGTTTGGGCTTCTTCAACCAATTTAATAATTTGGGCTAAAACCGTTTCTTTTCCTATTTTTTCTGCTCTAAATTTAAAAACTCCTTCTTTGTTAATCGTTCCACCAAAAACTTTATCCCCAATTTTTTTCTCAACTGGAATTGATTCTCCAGTAAGCATTGATTCGTCGATAGTTGAGCTTCCTTCTACAATTATTCCATCGACCGGTATTTTCTCCCCCGGTCTAACTATCACTATATCTCCTTTTTGAATTTCGGCTGGCAAAATTTCTATTTCTTTGCCATTCCTTATTACTCTGGCAGTTTTTGCTTCAAGTTCCATCAATTTTTTAATTGCCTCTCCAACTTTCCCCCGAGAAATCTTTTCCAAAAGCATACCCAAGGTAATAGTAGTTAAAACAGTAGTTGAGGCTTCATAAAATACTGGACCTGAAATAAAGAAAGTGACAAAAACAGAATAAAAATAAGCAGCCGAGGTACTCAGGGCAACCAAAACATTCATATCAGCCATTTTTTGTTTTAAAGAAAAATAGGCACCTCGATAAAATGGCAAACCCAGAACAATTTGAACTGGAGTGGCTAAAATAAAAAGTAAAAGATTAAATTTTGGATCATAAAAGAAGGTGGCAATAATCCAAACAGGAATTGTCAAAATTAACCCAAACCAAAATCTCTGCCAGTCTTTTTTTATCTCGTCTTTCATTTCGCCCTCGGCTGCTAAAATTTTGTAGCCAGCGTTTTCGATTACTTTTTTAATTTCATTAATCCCAATTTCTTTTGGGTCGTATTCAATGAATGCTTTTTCCAAAGCAAAATTAACATTAGCTGAAAAAATCCCTTTTTCTTTCAAAAGGGCCTTCTCAATCGTTTTAGCACAACTCTCGCAATGCATCCCTTTAATTTTCAGAGTAATTTTTCCCATAATTAATCGAATGTTTGATGATTTCTAAATTGCAACTTTTGTGTTTTTTACACCATTCTTCACACTTTTTTGCCCATTTCTTTTCCTTATATTTCAAACCACAAATTGGGCAAGAATAAATTTTCCTTTTCATTTTATTATTTACAACTAAGAACAAATAGGGCAAGACCTAAAAACAATTTCCACTATTTTTACCCGATACTCCTTTTGGTCTCCATTCACTACATTCTACCCCACAAAACCGGACATTTTGCCACTAGCTTCCAACAATATCCAAAAACAGAGCTTTGCCATTCTTTCTTTTTTTCTTCTACTTCAAAAATTTTATTACTTTTTGGACAATAAAATTTCTCCATTATTTAAGGTTTTGAGATTTTTATTGCCTTTCCTTTAATCAATGCCTCGGCAACTTTTTTTCTGGCAGAGGTTAAAATTCGACAAAGGGTGGCTTGGGAAATTTTCATTCTCTTTGCTGCCTCAACCTGATCTAGTCCTTCCAAATCACAAAGCCTCAGGGCCTCAATTTCATCCAAAGATAACTCAACCTCATCTAACATTGAAAGAGGAATGGCTCTTGGTTTAAAATAAACTGCTTTTGGATCAAATTGTACTCTTCTTGGTTTAATTGGTCTTACCATTCTCTTTTCAAATGAATTTTACAATTTGGACAAATTAAACTTGAGCAAGGAACGCCGGGTTGATGTTCGACTCTATAATTACATCGAGGGCAAACGCAATAACCCCCGGGTCCTCTTCCCTGAGCTCCTTCTATTTTTCCTCTAAATCTTCCTCTCCTTCTCCAACCAAATCCTCTCCCAAAACCTCTCCCGAATCCTAAAGTTCCAGGAACTGGTTTATAAAAGCCAGTCTCAACTTCATGGCTTTTAATTTGAATTGCGACATAAACTAAATTTTTGATTTCTTTCATCAATCTTTCTCTCAAATTTTCTGAAATTTTTGTTGCACTATCAACATTCAAGTTTTTTGGCAAATTTATTTCCAAGTTGGCAGTAAAAACAGAACCTTTCTTTTGGGTTTTCAAATCAGAAATTCCAATTCCTTGAGATTTTGCAATTTCTTTTATTTTTTCTTCAACTTCAGGAGGAGCTGAAACATCGAGCAGAGAATCGATTGCCTCTTTTCCGATTGGAAAAGATTCTTTAACAATGTAAAGACCGATTAAAAAGGCCAAAACTGAATCTGTATAAATCCAATATTTATTCAAAATCAAACCTGCAAAAACTGCCAAAGATGCAAAAACATCAACCCTTGAATGAACTCCGTCTGAAATTAAGGCAACTGAATTTTCTTTTTGTCCGAAATGAATTTTCAAACGAGACATCGTTTCATTAATCAGAGCTGAAAAAATCATTACAGAGAGAGCCAAAATTGGAATTTTTATTAAAGAAGGATTTTTAAATTTTTGATATGCTTCAAAAATAATCCAAATTCCTGTTGAAAATAAAATCAAAGTAATTAAAAACCCTGCAAAAACTTCGAATTTAAAATGGCCGTAGGGATGTTCTTTATCAGCTGGCTTTTTTGAAATTTTAATTCCAAAAAATGAAATCAAAGAGGAAAAAACATCCATTAAAGAATGAATACCTTCTGCTAAGACAGAGGCAGAATTTGAAAGAATGCCAACAGAGATTTTTCCTCCAGCCAAAATCACATTTGCCAATATTGAAATTTTCGCAATTTTTTCTTTCATTTTATTTTTCTTTTATTTTATCAATAATGCCTTTAAAAAATTTTTCATATTCTGGATTTATTTCAACAACTGGCTTCATTTTTATTGTCGATTCAAGAAACTCATTTCTATAAGGAATTTTTCCTAAAATCGGAATTTTGTTTTCTTTTGCGAATTTTTCTATTTCTTTTGAAAAATTCTCTGCCAGATCAAATTTATTAATGACAACTCCGTGTCTAATTTTAAAATGATTTACTAAATACAAAACTCTTTTTAAATCAAAAAGAGCAGATGGCGTAGGTTCGGTTACCGCAACAACATAATCTGTTCCCACTAAAGAAGCAATTACTGGGCATCCAATTCCAGGGGCAGAATCAATCACCATAATTTCTGCTTTCATTTTTTCAGAAATTTCATCAGCGCATTTTCTCACTTCTTGAACTACTTCTCCTGAAGACAATTCTCCAATTTTCAATTCTGCTGAAACCAAATTCACATTGTAATTTTCTCCAACAAAAATTTTTCCAATTTCTTTTTTATCTTTTGAAATTGCTCCAAAAGGGCAAGCCAAAATACAAGCCCCGCAACCAACACAAGAATCTTCCAAAAAAACAGGATATTTTCCTTTAACGAAAACGATGGCGTTTTGTTTACAAACCTGAGCACACTTTCCGCATTTTTTGCATTTTTTATAATCGAATTTTGGAATTAACTGAAAAACTTTTTTGTATTCTTTTCTTTTTATCAACAATAGCAAGTGACAATTCGGACATTCCGCATCCGCATCAACTAAAATCGTCTTTTTGCTCTTTGCAAACTCAAACGCTAAAGAAGTCGCCACCATCGACTTTCCCACTCCTCCTTTTCCTCCAGTGATTGCTATTTTCATAATTTAAAAAATATCCTCTTTCGATAATTTTTTCAACTTACCTTCCTTAAATTTTTCAATATTTTCTAAAATCGTTCCTTCGATTGCTTTAAAAACTTCAATTTTATAATTTTTGAATTTTTCAAATGCCCTCGGTCCCAAACTAAAAGCAATAACTGCTTTCACTCCTTGCTTTGCTAAAAAATCTGGTGGAAGTTCTTTCCCTTCAATCTCTGGATTTTCAAAAACTTCAAGGGTTTCTTTTTCAGTATCAAAAATTAAAAAATTCTTTGCCCTTCCAAAATGCAAAGCAATTTTATCTTTTAAATTTTTTCCATTAGTAGCGAATGCTATTTTCATTCGAATTTTTTCAATTTCCCCTGAATAAATTCTTCAATTGCCTTTTTGATTTCCCCTTCTCCCTGATAAACCTCGATATTAAATTGTCTTAAAACTTCGAAGGCCCTTGGCCCAATGTTTTTTGTAATTACTGCCTTAACATCCTTTTCAGCCATCAATTTTGCGGCAAAAATTCCTGCCCCTCCTGCTCTTCCTCCTGCTTCGTTTTTTACTGCTTCAAAATTTTTTATCTTTCCATTTTCAATTTCAGCAATGATAAAATAAGGGCACCTAGCAAATACTTCGCTTACTTTGTCTTCTAAATTTTTTCCGTTTGCCGAAATTCCAATTCTCATTTCTTCTTTTCCAATTCTTTCAACCTTTCTTCAATCGCTTTCATTTCCTCTCTTAGCGCTTCCAGATCCTCTTTTAGCATTTTCTTTTCTTCTTCAGGGGTTATATTTCCGAAATATTCAGGAAATGCCCACCAGCCTCTCGGCAACCAAGGAAATCTCCAACATCTCCACCAATATCTTCTAAATTCTGGATAAGCCCACCAAGGGCCTCCTCCCATTCCCCAAGGCATAGTTTTTAAATATTTTTTATTTTTCGACCTTTATTATGAATATATATTCAAAATAAAACTATTTGTCAAGGGTAATTCTAAATTTTTTAATTTTTGATAAAATAAAAAATGCTCAAGATAAAAGAAAAAATTCCTTTAAAAGAATACACTACCTTCAAAATTGGGGGACTTGCTCGTTATTTTTTTGTCGCAAAAAGTAGAGAAGATTTAAAAAATGCAATTTTGTGGGCAAAAAAGAAAAAGTTGCTATTTTTTATTTTGGGCGGAGGAAGTAATATTTTGTTTTCTGATAAAGGGTTTAAAGGCCTTATAATAAAAATGCAAAATTCAAAATGCAAAATAAAAAATACGAAAGTTGTTGCTGAGGCTGGCGTTCTATTACAAAAATTGGTTTTGGAAACAGCAAAAAAAGGACTTTCTGGATTAGAAAATTTAGCGGGAATTCCTGGAACTTTGGGGGGAGCGATTTGGGGAAATGCCGGGGCTTTTGGAAGAGAAATTGGGGATTTGGTGGAGGAAGTGAAAGTGTTGGATGTTGGAAGTTCGAAGTTAGAGGTTAAAAAATTAAAAAAAGAGGATTGTAAATTTGGATACAGGGATAGCATTTTCAAAAAAAGGAAAAATTGGATAATTTTGGGAGCAACTTTGAAACTGAAAAGAGGAAAGAGAAAAGAAATTGAAGAGAAAATAAAGGAAATTTTAAGGTTAAGAAAAGAAAAGCAGCCTCTTGAATTTCCTTCAGCAGGTTCTGTTTTCAAAAACGTACCTATAGAGAAAGTTTCAAAAAGAATTCGAGAAAAGTTCAGAGAAAAAATAAAAGATGGATTGTTGCCAGCTGGTGTTTTAATTGAGGCTGCAGGATTGAAGGGTGTTCAAATTGGAGGAGCAAAAATTTCAGAGAAACATGCAAACTTTATTGTGAATGTGGGAAATACTAAAGCCAGTGATGTGAAAGAATTGATAGAAAAAATAAAAAAGGAGGTTAAGAAAAAATTTAAAATTCAACTTGAAGAAGAAATTAAATTAGTCGGTTTTTAGGTCAATTCAACGAGAAAGTAATTTTTCTTTCCCTTTTTAATTACGAAGTATTTGTTGTACAGGGCATCTTTTCTTGAAAATTTTCTCTCTTTATCTTCAATTAATTCTTCATTAACTTCGATTCCTTTTTGTTGGATCAATCTTTTTGCTTCAGTTTTTGATTTTACCACTCCCCCTTCTTTTAACAAATCCAAAATTGAAATTTCATTTTCAAGAGTAATTTTTTTAGTTGGAACATCAAAAAGGGCTTCTTTTATTTCCTCTTCTTTCAACTCTTTAATTTTTCCATAAAACAAAAGTTCTGAAATTCTCTCCACTCTTTTTAATTCCTCCATTCCATGAACCATTTTTGTTAATTCTCTTGCCAATATTTTTTGAGCCTTCCTTTCTTTTGGTTTTTCTTTCATTTCTTTCTCAATTTCTTCGACTTCTTCTTTTGAGAGAAAGGTAAAGTATTTTAAAAGCTGAATCACATCGCTATCGTCAGTGTTAATTAAATATTGATAGAATTGATAAACCGGAGTTAAATTTTTGTCCAAAAAAATTGCTCCCTTTTCTGTTTTCCCAAATTTTTTTCCTGATTTTGTTAAAAGCAAAGGAAGAGTGAAACCAAAAACTTCAGCTCCTTTTATTTTCTTTATAAGATCCACTCCGCAAACAATGTTTCCCCATTGATCAGAACCTCCAATTTGAAGCTCACAATTTTCCATTTCATAAAGTTTTAAAAAATCGATCGCTTGTAAAACCATGTAAGAGAATTCGCAAAAGGAAATTCCTGTAGTAGAAAGCCTCTTTTTTACCCATTCTTTAGAAATCATTTGAGAAACTTGAAGGTACTTCCCATAATCTCTTAAAAAGGAAATTAAGTCGATTTTTGAAAGCCATTCAAAATTATCTAAAATTTTTGCAGGATTTTTTTTAGTTTCAAAATCTAAAAATTTCTCGAATTGCTTTTTAAACTTTTCTCCCCATTCCCTAACTTTCTCTACTGGATTCAAAATCCTCTCTTTTGTTTTTCCAGAAGGATCACCAATTAAACCCGTTCCTCCTCCAATTAAGGCAATTGGCCTGTGCCCAAAAACTTGAAACCTCCTCAAGGTCAAAATCGGAACTAAGTTTCCAAGATGAAAAGAAGGAGCTGTAGGGTCAAAACCGCAATATAAAACGACTTTTTCTTTTTTTAATTTTTCTCTCAACTTTTTCTCCTCTGTCACTTGATAAATCAATCCTCTAAATTTTAATTCATCAAAAATGTTTTCCATATTTTATTTTACCACTTTTATTTTAAAGCAAACCAATTCTCTTTCTCTCATTTTTGTGTCAAGGCCTTAATTTTCTCTTTCAATTTACAAAAATTGCAAATTTCTGCCACTGTCAAATAACCGCATTTTTTGCAAGGAGATAATTTTTCAACTTTTTCTTTTCCAAAAATTCTTTTTCTTTTTAAAAATCCCTTATAAAAATTTAAAACAGAAGATGGCATTTCTTCCTCTAATTCTTCAATAATTTTTTTAAAAAGAACATAGGTTCCTCCTCTTAAAGGACAGCGCTCTTTCAAATAGGGTAATTTCAAAATATCGCAAAAGAGTTTTGTTTCTCTTTCAAAACAAAGAATTAATGGCTTTGCCTTTTTCTTTAAAGATTCTTCTTCTCTCAAAACTGGAAATTGCCTTCTTATGAAACCTTCTTGCCAAAAAATCAGAGATTTCAACAAAGAAGCTGTTTCATCGTTTAAAGTATGGCCTGTAACTATCACATCAAAATCTTTTGCCTCCCTGTTTAACAAATACCTTTTTATCATTCCGCAAACCCCGCAAATTTCTTTTTTTGAAATTTTTGCTGCCAATTTTAAATCAATTCCTATTTCATCTTTGAAATCCAAAATTTTCAATGGCAAATTTTCAATTTTTGCAAATTCCTCAACAGCTTTTTGAGATTTCTCTGAATAATCGTTTTCCTTTATTTGGCAATTAATGTGAAACAAAGTAATATTGTATCCCAAATCTTTCAAAACTTTTGCCAAAGCCATTGAATCTTTCCCACCAGAAATTGCCACCGCAATTTTATCCTCTGTCGAAAACATTTTAAATTTCTCAATTGTCTCTTTCACCCTTTTCCTAAAAAAATCCAAAAAGCAATCCAGGCAAATCTTCAAGTTATAACTTCTCAAATGCACCCCTTCTTTAACTTTCTGGCAAATTCTGCATTTTAAAATTTTCGTTCCCTCAATCATTTTTGACTAAAAATTTAACATCCTTTTTGCCTTTTGTCTTTTTCGAATATTTTAAAATCAATCCTTTTGCTTTTTCTAAAATCTCATCTGAAACTTTGCCTTGATAAAGTCTAATTAAAGCAGTTGGGCCAGGATAATTTTTCATTTTAATTATGAAATCTCCTTTTCTCTTTAGTTTTTCAAGCCTCAAATTTTCTTCATGATTTCTCCCAATTATTATTTTTATATTTCCTTCCCAAAAGTGCCTTCCCAATTTTAAAGTTTCGACATCGTTTCCATCAAATTCTGGATATTTTTCCAAAAGCTCTCTCAATTTTTTTCCAAATTCCAAATCAGTTAGAATGCAACCTCCCGAAGGTTGGGGATACCATTTTATTTTAAATTTCTTTGCCAATTCAATTTGTCTTTTTCTCGACCTCCCTTGAATGCCAAAAAGTTTTTCTCTTTTTATCAATCCTTTCTTTTCAGGAATTGTTGGCTCTAAAAGTTTTGCAGAAAGTGGTCTTAAAAGATAGCCTTTTAATGAGCTTTCCCTTTCAACAATTATCAATGCATTTCTTGTTTGAGAAAATGGCCTTTCTCCCAAAACCTCGCCAGTTGCTATGAAATCAAAATTTTCTTTTTTCATTATCTCTTTTGCCTTCTTTAACATTAAAATGTGACAATCTAAACAAGGGTTCATCGAAACTCCCCATCCAAATTTTGGTTTTTTTACAATTTCCAAATGCTCTTTCGAAATATCTTCAACCCTTAAATTCAATCCATTTTCCTTTGCAGATTTTTGAGCAATCTCTGGACCAAAAAAATAAGATTTAAAAAAAACTGGAACCACCTCTATTCTTTGTTCTTCCAAAATTTTGCAAGCTAAAATCGAATCCAAACCTCCTGAAAATAAAACCAAAGCTTTTACCCTTTTCATTTTTATAAAATTATTCCGCCTCCTAAGATTTCTTCACCTTTATAAAAAACCACTGATTGACCTGGAGTAATTGCCCTTTGCGGTTTTTTAAAAACAACCTTGTAAGACTTTCCCTTGATATTTGCACATTTGCGCAAATGTGCAAATGTCGGATAAATTGTAGCATCAGCCAATTCTTGGCGATAGCGGATTTTGGCTTTGACTTTTAATGGCAATTTTGGTTCTTTGCCAGAAATCCAATTAACATTTTTGCAAATCAGTTCTTTCTTTAGTAAATCCTTTTCATTTTTTGTGACGATTAGAAGATTCCTTTTTGGATCTTTATCCAAAACCCAATAAGGACCTCCTGAAAGCCCAATTCCTTTTCTCTGACCAATGGTATAAAACCAAAGTCCTCTGTGGTCTCCCAAAATTTTTCCTTTAGTATCTACAATCTTTCCTGGTTTTTCTTTTAAATATTTTTTCAGAAAATCGTTGACGGTTTTTTCAATAAAACAAATCTCAACTGACTTTTTCGCTTTCAAAACTGGTAATTTAAATTTTCTTGCAAAATTTTCAACCTCCTCTCTTTTATAATTTCCGATCGGAAACAAAATCCTTTTTAATTGCTCTTGATTTAGCATCCATAAAAAATAGCTTTGATCTTTGCTTTTATCTTTCGCTCTTAATAACTTAAAAATTTTGCATTTTAAATTGTCATTTTGCATTTTGCATTTTGAATTTTGAATTTTCCTCACATAATGACCGGTTGCTACAAAATCAGCGTCTAATTTCAGCGCTTTCTCTAACAAAAGCCCGAATTTTATTTCTTTGTTGCAAAGAACGCAGGGATTTGGAGTATTCCCTGCTTTGTATTCTTTCAGAAAATAATCGATGATTTTCTTTTTAAATTCCTTTTCTAGATTAAAAACATAAAATGGAATTTTTAAAATTTTTGCAACTTTTTCTGCTCTTTCTTTTGCTTCATCAAACCTTGGAAGATTTGCCAATCTCATAAAAGCCCCAATTACTTCAA
>Ga0080004_1130825_pt1 | contig 12538 bp, 10 predicted proteins | sample WasSprMetagenome_FD_69207 | JGI IMG/M metagenome (GOLD analysis project Ga0080004, IMG submission 69207) | Sulfidic aquatic microbial communities from Washburn Spring, Yellowstone National Park, USA - WS (SPADES assembly) (version 2) | ecosystem: Environmental > Aquatic > Thermal springs > Hot... | reverse complement strand
CATCAGGCAAGGGATGAAGAAATGGGAAAGCGAGGCGAGGGTGAAGTCGGAGATTCTGCCCGACCGCTGGATAGTCTCAATCGCCCTTCCCTTAAAGAACCTGAAGGGCGTTGGGCAAAGCAAAAGGCTCTACGCTAATTTCTACAGAGCCTCCTTCACTCTTGACGATTTAAAACTGCGAGAGCTCCTCGCTTGGAGTCCCAATTTCTCCAGCGATTTCCATCAGCTTACGAGATTGGGCGAGCTCCTGTTGGAATGAGTTTATTGAAGCTGTTGACCAAGCAATCTCGCTGTCCACTTCACTCCATTGATAAATAGGTCTCTTATTTTGGCACTTGAGCCGGGCTGGGCTTGCTCCTGACCTTGCGAAGCCTTATAGTTCCACTGCCAATATAAACGATAAGTGTCGTCCTTACCCCTTTGGGCTATGGCGAAAGCCTTATATCCTCCATCGCCCACCTTGGTATTGGGAAAGCTCGCGCTGTCAGTATATATTTCGGAGATTGCTATTACTTGCACATCAAAATAGGCATTAAAGGGGGTTAAGGCGCAAGCTGATTCCTCACATTCAAGTATGTAATCGGTGGTAAGCCCAGCTGGCAGAGGCACCAAGCCGTTTGTCAGAGCGTAAATATTGGCATCGCGGATATGCTTCATCCTTTTCACACCAAAGAACCAAGATGAGATTGAGGAAACATCAGTAGAAGATGTATCGTTCGGATTAAAGGGTGGGAGGGGATTTCCCGTCGCCAAGATAGCGGGAGCATCGCCCATCAAAACGACATTCCCGCCCTTGTTGAGAATATTCTGCATTTTACTGGCATCGACAGTTGTAAGCGAGGCGCTTTCGTCTATAACGAGCACCCTTGCCTGACCGATATTAGTGGGAATAATAGAGGAAATTTGGACATTGAAACCTGCGTTCAAAAGCGTTTGCTTGATTTCACTAGCTCTTGGACCGCTTGCGGTGAGAAGAGCAATCGGTGGGGCTATTATCAGTATACTTGTTTCCCATTTATTTTGTCCGAGGATTATCCCAATTATAACTGTATCGGGAGACTTCGCTATGAAGTTTCCCTTTGAGTCTATCGTTGCTAAATCTCCATGGGCAGACCAATTCACACCAGCAAGCTCCATTGGGTTGTTGTTCTGGTCATAGGCGATATAGCTGAAAGTATATTTCATCCCCGCTATATACGATTCCCCTTCCGCTAAGGGCGGCTTAATCTCTATCCTATTGATTTTCAGCAAATCGTCCTTCTTTATGAGATATGCGTCCAGGCTGATTTTCTGCATCACATCCAGATTCGTTGGCATCTCAAGCGACGTATATTCGTTATTTGGAGGTTCATTTGGGGGTTCAACCGACAATATTGCCAAAAGCATTACCGAAACGGATATTGGTATCTTATAACTCCCGTCTATTTCGGTTTTCCCCTCTCCAAGCAGAAGAGCACCAGCAATTACTCTTCCTTTGGACGCCTGATAAATCTTGACGGTTGCTCCCTCTATGGGATTGCGCTCGGGGCGTCCATAACCTTTCCACTGACGAAATACTGTGCCCCTCCTCCGCCTCCACATCCGGATAGCAGGAAAAGGACCAACGCCAACAAACACACTGTTCCGCCCCAAAGGACGAAAGACCTCACGGTACCTCTTTTCTCCATTGCTTCTCCTCCTTCCTTCTCTTTGGAATAGATGCAATTAGACACCTACCCAACGGATTGATACAAGTTTACAAAACATTTAACAATCAGTCAAGTTTTTTAAAGCATTCCAAAGGCAAGCTAAAGAGTACCACTATCTTTCCTTGAAAGATAAGAGCAAAAATTTTAAACTCTAATTAGGAGGCGATAGAATGGGCATATTTGAGAAATTATCCCTAAACAAACACGAATTCGTAGCCTTCGGCTGGAAGGACAAAGTAAAGGCGATTATCGCTATCCATAGCACGAAGCTCGGTCCCGCCTGCGGCGGGATAAGGATGTGGGATTATCCCTCTGAAGACGAAGCGATACAGGATGCCCTTCGCCTCTCCTTAGCTATGACCTTGAAAAACGCAGCAGCCGGCTTGAACCTCGGAGGAGGAAAATGCGTCGTCATCGGCGACCCATATAAGGATAAAACGGAAGAACTCCTCTTAGCCCTCGGCGATTTCGTGGAATCCCTCGGCGGAACCTATATCACAGCTGAGGACATCGGCATCACCCCCGAGGATTTAGCCGTCATCTCCCGCAGAACCAAATATGTCGTCGGTCTTCCCGAACATCTGGGAGGAATGGGAGATTGCTCCAAATATACCGCCCTCGGCGTCTTTTACTCACTAAAAACCGCTTTTGAATTCCTATATAATTCCCCTTCCCTTCAGGAAAAAACGATAGCAATTCAAGGCTTGGGAAAAGTAGGGCTTAATCTCGCAAAGCTCTTATTGAAGGAGGGAGCTAAAGTCATAGGAAGCGATATATCGGATGAGAAAAACGAAGTGGCAAGGGGATTGGGAGTGGAAATAGTCCCTCCCGAAAAAATCCTCTTCCTCCCTTGCGATATCCTCTCCCCCTGTGCCAGAGGTGGAATCATCAACGAAAGAACTATCCCCAAGTTGAATTGCAGAATAATCTGCGGAGGAGCAAACAATCAGCTGGAAAAAGATGAGGATGTCATTGAGCTTGAGAAGAGAGGAATTCTCTATATCCCCGATTTCATCGCCAATGCGGGAGGAATAATTAGCCTCTCGGTGGAGATAGAAGGAAATTTCACCAAGGAAAAGGCGGAAGAGAAGGTGAAAGGGATAGAGGAGAGGGTTAGAGAGCTCTTGAGGATACATAGGGAAAAAGGGATATCCACATTATCTGCAGGATTGCAGATGGCATATGAACGCTTAAAAGAGGATTGAGTTGCGGATTCCTCCTCTCAAACAGGCGATTTTCCTCAATAGATTGAACAGATTCGTTGGTGAAGTTGAGATTGAAGGGAGGAAAGAGCTCGTTCACATCCCGAACACTGGTAGATTGGATAGGCTTTTAATTAAAGGGAACATCGTGAACCTTCAGCCTATTCAGGGAAATCTGAGATATCGGCTTTTCTCCGTTGAGGATGGGGGAGATGTCGTTGTAGTGGATTCCTTCATAGGGGAAAAGTTATTAATTGAGGAATGGGAGAAAGGAGGAGTTTTTCCGATAATAGGGAAGATAAAGCACTGGAAAAGAGCCCCCATCATCCAAGGGATGAGGCTTGATTTTCTCGTCGAGGGAGAGAAGGGAATTTATATAATAGAGCAGAAAAGCAGCACCCTCTTAATCGGGGAAACCGCCTATTTCCCCGATGCTCCCACAGAAAGGGGCTACCGCCAGCTTTTAGCTTTATTTGAGGGAGACAAATTGGGCTTCATTCCTATGTTGATAATGGTTATAAAACATCCAAAAGCCACTAAATTCTCCTTCGCCCATCATATAGATGAGAGATTCTCAAGAAAAGCGGAAGAATTCACAAATAAATTTCCCTTTCTCATCTTTAAGTTGACAATCAAGGAAGATGAATTAACCCTCTCTCCTTTTGAACCGCCTGGCTAACAAAGAATTTCTTATAAACTCCCACTCCTCAAGGCGGAAGATTGAGGAGAGCAATAGGAAAAGAGGGGTGATGAGGAAAATAATAATCCCTATCTCAATAAACGCTCCTCTCATCCCTGTGCCGAAGGGATTATTGGAGAAGAAAGAAGCAAAAGGTAGGGATACGAGAAGACATATGACGGTTATTTTAAGGAAAGAGAAAACCATTTTCCTTCCCTCTATGCCCCCAATCCGGCCGCGAAGGAACCAGAGAAGAAGGAACATATTGAAGTAAGCGGAAATGGAATAGGCAAGAGCTAATCCCCTCACTCCAAAAGGTCCAACGAAAAGGACATTTAAAATGGCGCAAATGATTACGGAGGCAACGCCGCAAAAAAGCGGAGTTAGGGAATCCTGCAGAGAATAAAATGTCCGGTTGATGATTTGATTTGCGGAAAGAGGCGGCAGGCTTAAAGAATAGAAAGCGAGGATCTGCGCTGTCATAATCGTATCGCTGTGCTTGAAGGCTCCCCTCTCATAAACGAATTGCACTATCGGTGTTCCGAAAAGAATAAAGAAAATGGCAGATGGTATATTGAGGAAGAAAAGCGTCCTTACAGCCAAGGAGTTAATCCGCTTCAATTCCTCTATTTTCCCCATAGAAGCAAGCGCAGAAAGGGTAGGAAAGACGGCGATTCCGAGCGCCTGTCCGAAAATCCCCAGAGGGAATTGGGTGAGCCTATTGGCGTAATTGAGCCCCGCAATAGCTCCTTCCCCCAAACCAGAAGCCAACACCCTATTGATGACAACGGTAACTTGAGCGACCGAAAGGGTGAAAATTATCGGTAGCATAATAAGGAAAACTTTCCTTACGCCGGGATGACGATAATCAAAGCAGAAATAAGGCTTCTCCCCAAGTCGTAGGATATACCATATCTGGAGGAGAAAATTCCCGATAAATGAACCAGCGACAACCCCAACGGACAAACCGGTTACTTTAATTGATGGACCGAGGAATACCCCACCAAGTATAACGAAGAGATTATAAATCACTCCGCTGATTGTTGGGATAAGAAATTTTTGATAGCAATAAGCGACGCCAGTGAAAATACCGCCTAAGACGAAAAAGATAACGGAAGGAAGCATCAACCTTGTGAGGAAGACGCAATAGGCGAGGTCTTTTGGTGGGAAGTGAGGGACCACGATTTTGACCAAAGGATAAGCAAATATCTCCGCAATTGCGACCATAAAAAAGAGGACGATGGTTAAAATAGTGAGAAGACTTGACAGCATCTTCCTCGCTTCTTCTCTATTTTTCGCCGTGAGGTATTGAGTATATACGGGAACAAAGGCGGAGGAGAGAGCACCACCAGAGAGAAGGAAGAAGAGGATGTCAGGGATAGTGAAAGCAGCGACATAGATATCAACGAGCCTCGTCGCCCCGAAAAGCTTCGCTATCACTATCTCTCTGAGAAAGCCGAGGATGCGGGCGAGAAGGATGAGTGTAGTGGTGATGAGGGCAGCTTGGGCTACCCTCGTTTCTCTTTCTCTCGCTTCCAATCCTTCTATGTCTAAGCTCATATTTAATAAAGTTTAATTGAAAAACTCTTAAAGGCGAACGGAATTTGAGTTGAAGATATATTTTTAAGCGAAGCTTTATTGAAACTTACCCTTTTTCTCTGCGAGCCCGCCTTTGGCGGGCTCTTCACTCGCCATACCTCTATTATTGCAAGGCTTCCCGAAGGGAAGCCTTGACAACCTCTCTGCCTTTATCATTGCTGGCATAAGTATAGGTTTTTGGAAACGAAGAAGGGATAAAGCGTAGAAGTAGCAATTATAAATAAAATTGAAGTCTTTTCTAATTGAGGGGTGAAGAGGATAGTCCCATAAGAGTGGAGAATACCAACACCTTATCAAAGACCTATACCCATAGATGCGAGCGATACCGAAGCAATGTCGTATTTCCCTTTCTTAAAAGCGAGATTGCCACGGCTTCCCTTTGGGAAGCCTCGCAATGACAGAGGTACGAAAGAGGAGATTGCCACGGACTCTCGGAAGGAGACCCTCCCGATGACAAAAGAGTGTCGTTGCTTCGCTCCTCGCGATCTCGCCTCTTGAAAATACCCCCCTTCCCTATCGCTCTCACGCTTCATTGAAATTGATTTACTCCCAAAACAATGATAAAATGAAATAAATAACAAACAAATTTTAAAAAGGGGAGGTTTTGTTTATGAAGTACATCTTTGGAAAAGTCGTAACCGCTATGGTCACTCCTTTCAAGGAAGATGACCTCAGCGTCAATTGGCAAGTCGTTAAGGAGCTCACCGATTATCTCATAGAGACGGGTTCAGATGGATTGGTCGTTGCAGGAACTACGGGAGAATCCCCTACCCTTACCTTTGAAGAGAAAGTTCGCCTATTCAAAGAGGTAAAGGATGTCGCAGGCAAGAGAGCAACGATAATAGCTGGCACCGGCTCCTACTGCACGGAGGAAAGCATCCATCTCACCAAAGCTGCCGAGGAGGTAGGCGTTGACGCTATTATGCTGGTTGTTCCCTATTACAACAAACCACCACAGGAGGGTCTTTACAATCATTTCAAGACCATCGCCTCGCACACCTCACTTCCCGTGATAATATACAACATCCCCGGCAGAACAGCCTGCAATCTGGAAGCAAAGACCCTCGCTCGCCTCGCCAAAGATGTTCCCAATATAAAAGGAGTGAAGGAAGCGAGCGGAAACCTCGTCCAGGTCTCCGAGATAGCCTCCCTTACCGGCGATGATTTTGAGATTTTGAGCGGAGAGGATGCCTTGACTCTCCCTATGCTTGCTGTCGGTGGCAAGGGCGTTATAAGCGTAGCCTCCCACATAGCGGGAAAGAAGCTAGGCGAGATGATAGACTCCTTCTTCTCTGGAGATGTGGAAAAGGCTAAGAAGATACATTTAGAGCTGATGCCTCTTTTCCGCGTCCTCTTCATAACAACCAATCCCATCCCCGTTAAAGCAGCTATGGAGATGGTGGGAATAAAGGTGGGTCCACCGAGACCGCCGCTTTGCCCAGCGAGCGAGCAAGTGAAGGAAGAGATAGGGAAGGTATTGAAGAGTTTAGGAGTGATTTAAAGATGCGGGCGTCGGCGGAGCCGACGCCCCCCTCCTTTATTCCTCTTTCATCCTCCATACAATCCCCAACCAATCCCCTTCTTTCTCCCTTCCCACTTCCTCTAAATATTCCGGAACTTCCAAAATCTTATACCCTCCCTCCGTGAACCCAGAGGCTATCAGATAACCTCCCCTCTTCAAATAGTATTGCAAATAGGGAAAAAGATTCCTCAAAGATGGCAGGTCTATGTTGCAAAGTATGATATCCGCCTCCACAACAGGAATATCCTTGAGCAAATTCCCCCTTATAAATTCCACTCTATCGCTCAGGTAAAGCCTTTCCGCATTCTCCCTGCTTTCCTCCACCGCCCTCTCATCTATATCCACCCCTATCGCTTTCCTCGCTCCAAGAAGCACGGAAGCAAGCGACAAAATCCCCGAGCCACAACCCACATCTATGACTAAATCCCCTTTCTTGATGTATCTCTCCAAGAGAATCAGTGTGAGACGGGTAGATGGATGCTCGCCCGTTCCGAAGGCAGAACGAGGCTCTATCTCAAGAACTATTTCCCCCTCTTTAGCCTCATATTCAGCCCAAGGGGGCTTTATCACCAATTTCTCCCCAACTTTACGAGGGGGAAACGCCTCCCTCCATTCCCTTGCCCAATCCCTCTCCTCAATCGGGTTTACCGCAAGTTCCCACCTCCCGCAACTGTTCTCATACAAAAATTCCACGAGCGATAAAAGAAAGGTCTTTAAAGATGCATCCTGTGGTAGATATATTATCAACCCATCGTTCTCCTCCCATTGGTGAATTCCCCTGCTCAATAAAAAACCAATGAGAGGCTCCTTATTCTCTTTCGCTAATTTTACCTCTATTTTAGCCCATTCCATTTCATATTTAAATTATAAGCCCAAATACACCTAAAGTGAAAAAAGGCTGTATAATCTAATAACATTTGTGACTCCTTCTAATTCTCTATCCTCTTCATTGTCATTGCGAGAAAGCTAAGCAAGGAAGCAATCGATGTTTTTTGTCATTGCGAGCCTGAACGCTTTAGCGTTCAGGCGTGGCAATCTCTTTTTGTCATTACGCGCGATATATAAGAAACTAATCTTTCCTTTATGAGATTGCCACGGCTTCCCAAAGGGAAGCCTCGCAATGACACTTCCCCTTGTCATTGCGAGGAGCGAAGCGACGAAGCAATTTCTTTTTGAGATTGCCACGCCCGCCTCCGGCGGGCTCGCAATGATAAACTTTTTTCTGTTGCAAAAGACGAGATTGCGAGGATTCCCGTAAGGGAATCCTCGCAATGACACCCCCTTCCTTTTTAGCGAGTCCAATATCTCTCTGAGATTATTCAAAACGATTTATCTTGCTTTGTTCTCTCGGAATGGTAAAATTTTTTAAGAATGGAATCCAAGGTATCAATCATATCCACTGTTCTCAATGAGGCAGAAAGTATCGGGACCCTTATGGAAGCCCTCGCGAGGCAGACATTACCTCCCGAGGAAATCGTTATCGTTGATGCCGGCTCAAGGGATGAAACCGTTTCCCTTCTCCAAAAATACTCCTCATTTCTTCCCATCAGACTATTCGTTTGCCCGGGAGTGAGTCGGGCAGTGGGAAGAAATTTAGCGATTAGGGAGGCAAAGGGAGAAATCATCGCCTCAATAGATGGCGGATGTATCCCCGCTCCCAATTGGCTGGAGAATCTGATCGCTCCCTTCAAGGAAAGGGAAGATATTGACATAGTGGCTGGATTCTATGAACCAATTATCCAATCGCCCCTCCAAGAAGCCCTTGCCTCCATTATTATCCCTTCATTGCGAGAGATATCCCCGGAGGATTTCCTTCCTTCTTCCCGCAGCGTCGCTTTCAAGAAAAAAGTTTGGGAAAAAGTAGGCGGATATCCCGAATGGATGAGAAGCGCCGAAGACACATTCTTCGACCTATCCTTAAAGAAAATCGGTGCGAAGTTCTATTTCCAACCGGAAGCAATCGTCAGATGGAGAATACGAAATTCTCTAAGGGAGATATTCAAGCAGTTTTATGAATATTCTTTTTGGGATGCTCAAGCGGGGGTTTTCTTCCCTCACTATCATAAAATCTGGATATACCTCTTCGGGTTAATGCTCCTCGCCCTTTCCTTCTTTTTCCCCTTTATTTTTTATTTTTTCCTCCTCTGCTTTTTCCTCTATCTCTTACGAGCCTATCTTCGGGCAAGGAGGAGGAGAAACCTCTCCTGGAAAGCCTCTTTATGGTTTCTTCCTGTCCTCCTCGCCTATGATTTAGGCAATGTAATCGGTTATATTTCAGGAAAATTTAAAAGGAGGTGATATGATTTGTTGAAAGTAGGAATAATAGGCGCAGGCACTATGGGAAGGATGCACTCAAGTGCCTGGGCAAGCACCGGAAGAGTTGAAATCGCGGGCATCTACGATGTGAATATGTCCTATGCTGAGGCGTTGGCGTCCCAATACTCCACGAAGGCGGTTGACCTCCCAACCCTCCTAAAGGAAGCGGACATTATTGATGTCTGCACACCAACCCATACCCACCATCAATATGTGATCGAAGCAGCGAGAGCGGGTAAACACATCTTCTGCGAGAAGCCCTTGGCGAGAACGCTTGAACAAGGGGAGGAAATGATAAAGGAAGTGGAAAAAGCCGGCGTCAAGTTTATGGTTGGACAGGTTTTGAGATGGTTTCCCGAATACAGGAAAGCGAAGATGTTGATTGCCGAGGGAGCAATCGGGAATCCCTTGAGCGCCCGCACAACGAGAGGTGGTACCTTCCCCATCGGCACAGCTGACTGGTATGCCGACTTTGAGAAGAGCGGAGGGGTCATCTTGGACCTGATAATTCACGACTTTGACTTCCTCCGCTGGTGTTTCGGTGAGGTTGAGCGGGTTTTCGCTCAATCCTTGACCTTCAGGAATTTAGAGCATCTTGATTATACCCTTGTTATGCTCCGCTTCCGCTCCGGCGTTTTAGGGCATATAGAGGGCATCTTCGCTTATCCTCCCGGCTCTCCCTTCCGCACCTCTTATGAAATAGCGGGAGAGAAGGGGATGCTCACTTTTGATAATCAATCAACTATGCCCGTTAAGCTGCTCGCTAAACCGGAGGAAGGAAAAGCAGGCGTCGCCGTCCCGGAGAGCCCCCTTGCGGAAAATCCTTACTTCCTGGAAATAGAGCATTTCCTCTCCTGCATAGAGGAGGATAAGGAACCCGAGGTAAAGGCTGAGGATGGATTTGAGGCAATTCGCATAGCTCTATCCGCCATTGAATCGGTGAAAAAGAATAAGCCGATATATCTTTAAGGAGGTGAGAGAACATTATGCGAATAGGGATAATATCTTTCGCCAACAAAAGAGCATATGAATACGCTGAGTGCATAAAGGAGATGGGGCTAAATCTGATAGGGATAAGCGACGATGAGGAAAAGAGAGGGAAAGAGGCGGCGGAAAGGTTTCAAACCTGTTTTTACCCAAAAAAGGAAGACCTCCTTTCCCAGCAACTTGACGCCGTTATAATCTGCTCGGAAAATGCAAAGCATAAAGAGGATATCCTCCTTTCAGCTGAAGCTTGCAAAAATATCATCTGCGAGATGCCACTTGCCACCTCTTTTGACGATGCAAAAAACATTCTCAATGTCTGCGAGGAGAGAAAAGCTTCACTCTTCCTCGCTTTCCCCTATCGCTATTCGCCTCCCCTGGTAAGGGCGAAGGAGATATTAGCTGAGGGAAAGATAGGAGAAGTTCTCGCCGTTAAGGCAACCCACAGGAGCAAAGTGCCCGAGGGCTGGCAGGTTAAGAAGGATTTAGCGGGCGGAGGAGCCATCCTCCAAAACGCCCCTGCTATGATAGATGTTATGAGATGGTTTACGGAAGATGAAATCGTAGAGGTATATGGGGAGTTCAATAAAAGCGTTCATTTGGAAATTGAAGTTGAGGATTTAGCGACTCTATCCCTGCGATTCAGCAAAGGCGCCTTTGCAACCCTCGATCCCTCTTGGTGCCTGCCTCCCTCCTATCCTTTCTGGGGAGATGCCACGATAGAGCTCATCGGCAAGGATGGCGCTTTGCTCGTCAATGCCTTCGCCCAAGTGCTCTCGTATATAGACGAGAAGGGAAAGCGATACAGCTGGGAATACTGGGGTTCTCCTTTGAACAAACTTATGTTGAGGGATTACCTCGGGCATATAGAGAAAGGGGAAGGAGCGCCCATTTCACCACTTGAGGGGTTGAAGGCATTGGAAGTTGCCTTTAAGGGATATATTTCTGGGGAGAAAAAAGAGCCTTTGAGTATATAAAAAAGAGGGGGAGCCCTTTCGGGCTCCCCCTCTTTTTTCAATCGTTATTTTTTACATCTCGTAGTCGGAATAGCTTCCTCCCGGGACCCTCTCTTTCTCCTTCTCCGGTATCTCCGTCACGAGCGTCTCTGTCGTGAGGAGTAGACCAGCTATGCTGGCGGCGTTCTCAAGGGCGCAGCGGGCTACCTTAACGGGGTCTATAATACCAGCCTCGATCATATCCCTATAGGTCTCGGTAAGCGCATCGAAGCCCCAAGTGGTCTTTCCTTCCTGATGAAGTGCTTTCACTTTCTCCACAACCACAGAGCCTTCGTAGCCGGCGTTGGAGGCTATCTGCCTAATCGGCTCCTCAAGCGCACGTTTGACGATACCTACACCTATTTTCTCGTCGCCTTCCACTTCCATTTCATCAAGCAGGGGTGCGATGGCAAGGAATGTTGTACCTCCACCGGCGATGATTCCCTCCTCAACGGCAGCCCTTGTAGCGTTCAATGCATCCTCATAGCGATGCTTCTTCTCTTTCAACTCAGTCTCAGTGGCAGCTCCGACCTTTATCTGGGCAACGCCACCAGCTAGCTTCGCTAACCTCTCCTGCAATTTCTCCCTATCATAGGAGGATTCCGTCTTCTCCAGCTCCGCCTTTATCTGCTCAATGCGCCCCATAACCGCTTCCTTGGAGCCGCCGCCTTCTATAATCGTCGTCTCCTCCTTGCCGACCACGACCTTCTTCGCAGTGCCAAGCATATCCAAGGTCACATTCTCCAACTTAACGCCGAGCTCCTCAGAGATGAATGTTCCGCCGGTGAGTATGGCTATGTCCTGCATCATAGCCTTCCTTCTCTCGCCGAATCCCGGAGCCTTAACAGCTACGGAGGTCAATACACCACGCAGCTTATTGACGACGAGAGTCGCAAGGGCGTCTCCCTCGACATCCTCCGCGATTATAAGAAGCGGTCTCCTCGCAGTCGCTACCTTCTCAAGGAGAGGTATGAGGTCCGTAGCGGAGGATATCTTCTTCTCGTGAATGAGGATGAAGGGGTCCTCAAGAACAGCCTCCATCCTCTCGGGGTCGGTGACCATATAGGGGGAGATGTATCCCTTATCGAATTGCATTCCCTCAACGACCTCAACGGTCGTCTCAAGACCTTTGGATTCCTCAATCGTGATTACTCCGTCCTTTCCCACCTTCTCCATTGCATCGGCTATGATCTCGCCAATCTCCCTGTCGTTTCCGGCAATGCTGGCAACATTAGCGATGTCCTCTTTCTTATCTATCTTTATAGCCCTCTTCTTCAGCTCCTCAATTACCTTCTCCACAGCCTTGTCTATCCCACGCTTCAAAGCGACGGGATTGGCTCCCGCGGCGACATTCTTCAACCCTTCCGCAACCATTATTTGGGCGAGCAGGGTGGCGGTGGTCGTTCCATCGCCAGCGATATCGTTCGTCTTAGAGGCAACCTCCTTGCACAACTGAGCACCCATATTCTCAAATGGGTCCTTAAGCTCTATCTCCTTGGCAACAGTTACGCCATCGCGGGTTATCGTGGGGGAACCCCACTTCTTCTCCAAAA
>Ga0080004_1064394_pt1 | contig 12538 bp, 10 predicted proteins | sample WasSprMetagenome_FD_69207 | JGI IMG/M metagenome (GOLD analysis project Ga0080004, IMG submission 69207) | Sulfidic aquatic microbial communities from Washburn Spring, Yellowstone National Park, USA - WS (SPADES assembly) (version 2) | ecosystem: Environmental > Aquatic > Thermal springs > Hot... | reverse complement strand
TAATGCGGACTTAGTAGGAGCATACAACATACTCATAACCCCGAGTCCCGAGAGGGATAGGGGTAATTGGCCGGAGGCCCGGCCTGGGATTGAACCCAGAGGGGATGTAGTCCCAAACCTCTCCGCACTAGCTGGAAGCCTCGCCCTTTAGGGCGGGGAGGAGGTCAGCTTGCCGTCCATTTTCGACGGCGATGATGAAAGGGCCCTGCTGAACCGTGATGAAGGTTTTGAGTTCTGAGCCAAAATGGAAATCTGAGATCTCTAGCTCTCGATTTTAACTCATTCGAGCATGTAGGCGTAGAGAAGTGGCAGAGCTATTGTTGCATCGCAGTATACGGTCACGGCCTTGGCATCGCTTTTAAGCTTGCACCAGCTCTTCGCCTCCTCAAGCGTTGCCCCGCTCAGGCCCCCGAACTGTGGTGAGTCCGTTGTTATCTGAATTGCGTAGTCGAAACCGTCTGCAAGAAGCATCGCCTGCAGTGTGAAGTTCTTCGGCACCCCTCCGCCAACGATCACGATTCCCTTCTTTCCCCTTTTTGAGCACAGATCGAGGAGCAGCTTTGTGTCCTTTGAGTAGTTTAGAATCGCGTTTTTTCCGTAGAGCATGAGGTGAAGCCCTGCAATAGAATCGTGGAGCGTTGGGCAGATCACGGGAACCCCTTTATCAAATGCTGTTCTCAAGAAAGAATTTTCAAGCTTTTTTCCGATCTCCCAGATGATTTCGTGGCTGGAATAGGTGCCGGAAAGATCGCCGAATACATCCATGAAGAATCTCTCTACCCCCTCAAAGGCTGAAGTCTCGATGTATACGTCGTATATCCTGCTAATTCCCTTCTTTGAAAGTTCAACGTCGTCTGCAAGCTCGGAACCGGAGATGTGATGGAATCCCAGTGATTCGCAGACCTCGTGAACTAGATTGGCCCCCGTTAGCACTATGGAATTTGCAAAGTCGTTCTCTATTATGCCCCTGACGACTTCTCTCAGGCCGGCAGGGATCATTGCCCCGGCGATTGTGAGGAATATGAAGGCATTCTCATTTACCATCTCCTTCCAGATCTTTCCAGCCTGGCCAAGCCTTCTCGCATTAAAAGCCGAGTAGCAAAACTGATCGATAAGTTCCGTAACTGTTATCCCCTTTCCAACCTTTATCGGTTCAATTTTCATGGGAATATGGCTTTGGCAGTGTTTAAAAAGATTCAAAAAACATAAATACCGGTAATTAAAGGGGAATACGATGCTGGTTCTTGTCAGCCCGAAAAACCTCGGCGAAGCTCTGGAAGCTATAGCTGGTGGTGCGGATATAATAGACGTCAAGAATCCCGCAGAAGGTTCTCTGGGAGCCAATTTTCCTTGGGTTATAAGCGAGATCGCGAAGATTGCCAAGAAGCACGGGAAGGTGGTCAGCGCCACCACTGGAGACATGCCCTACAAGCCTGGAACGGCAAGCCTAGCAGCGCTGGGGGCTGCGGTTTCAGGGGCGGACTACGTCAAGGTCGGGCTATATGGGGTTAGAAATGAGGTTGAGGCCGAGGAGGTTGTTGAGGGCGTTGTAAAGGCTGTCAAGGGCTACGATAAAGAAAAGAAGGTTGTCATTGCGGGTTACGGAGATTACACCAGGATCAACGCAATTTCCCCGCTCAAGCTGCCAAAAATAGCGGCTGATTGCGGTGCCGATGTTGTTATGGTCGACACGGCTATAAAGGACGGGACCTCGATTTTCGATCACATGAGCTTTGAGAACCTTCGGAGCTTCGTTTCTGTAGCCAGGGAGAATGGTTTGCAGTGCGCAATTGCCGGAAACATAGGCTGGGACCATCTTGAGCTGTTGAGGAAGCTATCACCTGACATAATAGGCGTTAGAACCATCGTCTGCGAGAGGGGAAGGGATTCATCGATAAAAAGGGAGCTGGTAAGGAAGCTCAAGATGCTGGTTTAGCTTGGCAGCAGAGTTCCAGGAGATCCTTTTCGGCCTCCCTTGGGCCTTTGGCTATCAGAATATCTCCTGCAAAGATCGCCGTGTTTGCGGTTGGTCTTGTGATCCATTCGTTCTTTCTCTTTATCCCTATAATGTGCATTCCGGTATTGCTCTCAATTCTCGTTTCCTTGAGGGTTTTGTTGTGAAGCGGTGAATTCTCGCCCACGGTCACCATCATGAGTATTTCTCCGGTTCTCCGCATTGCCTCTTTGAATATCTCGGGAACTTCCATTCTGTTCAGCAGAACCTCTGCAATCTCCCTAGCGCCATCCGCAATCCGTTCAGAGCAGTGAACTATTTCTATTATCGGAATCAGGATCGATGGATCCTCAAACTTTCTGCTCGCGCTTAAAATCAGCTTCTCGACCTCGAACTTCATGTTGTCCAACACGTTCTCGATGTAAACGACCTCCAGGGCGACCTCCTCGTTTCCGTATATCAGGGAGGAGTAGGCCAGATCCACGGCAAGTTCTGAGAGGTTTTTCATCTCTATGAGCAGATCGACTGCTCTGTCAAGTTCAGGAATTTCGAGCTCGGTTGCTATGCCTATCTCCTTCGCTTCATTCAGAACAAATTCGTAAAGCCTCGGAACGCTGTTCGGATCCCCCCGGACAAATAGCACATCGCCCCTCATTATCCTTGTATCCCTGTTAACGTCAAAAATCCACTCGAGATCCCTCTTTATTGCTATTACCCTCATCCCCGTGACCTTCTGGAACATCACCTCCCCCAGCGTCTTTCCCGCTATGGGGGAATTATCAGGAACCCTGACCTTGAGAATTGTCTCCTCCGAATGAGTGAGGATGAGGTTAACGACGTTCTTCGGGAGTTTGTAGCCCCTGAGCACAAGCGACGAGATATCCCCTGCAGCGCTGCTCATCTTCTGTCCTGCTGCCGCGATCTGCAGAACGGACACAATTCGCTCGGCATCCCTTATATTCCTAACGGAAAGCGCAGCCTTTTTTCTGATCTCCTTTATTAGATCGATGAACTTCGCTTCCAGTTCGAGAACTTCTTCTGCAACGTCCTCCACGTCATATAGGACCGAAGAGTAGGCAAGGTCTATTATCAGCTCGCTTGTATTTCTGATCTCTATCAGCAGATCCTTTACAGTTTTGGGCATCCTGAATAAGATGAGAATTTGGATGATTTAAGCTTTTCTGCAATTTGGTATTGCTGAAATTTTTCAGTTCTTAAACCTCTATTCTTTTCCTGTATAGACTTTCATATTCATGGAATTTTGACCTGCTGAGCAGATGAATGTTTATTCTGGGATCTTCTGCAATCTTTTTCACGATTTCACAGTATTCCTCGAATCTGAGTCTCTCAGGAATCGAGTCTGAGACAATCAGTATGTCCAGATCTGAGGAAAGTTTGTGATCCCCCCGTGCGAAGCTTCCGACAATGAATACCTCGCATTCTCTGAAAAGCTCTCTTGCCCTTTTCTTCACGTCCCTTGCGATATCGAAGGCTTTGGCGAAGAAATCACCGTTCTTCTTGAGCATCTCGTAGTATTTCATCATATCGAATCGAGAAATTTCTTTGCAAGTTTAAGGCATCTCTCTACGGTGTTCTTTGAGTATTCCACATCGAAATATCTTGAGGCGGTATATGCAAGTTCTATCTCTCTTAAGGTATCAGCATTCTCAATGTAGAAGTCCTTCATTTCGGCTAGCTCGAAAAGAAGCTTGAAGCTGTGGGTCTTTGGTATCTCTCCATATTTTCTCGATATCACGAATTTTAATCCGAGCTGAATTGCCTGCTCTAGGAAGAGCATCGCAAAGTCGAATTCTTCTTTTTCAAAGCTTTCGATGGCCTTTGAGTAGAAGCGAAGAGCTTTTTTCTTGAGGAATTCCATATATTGGATTCTGAAAGCGGAATTAAAACTTTTCGCACTCCAGTATCGAGTCTTATAACTGAAAACCCGTCTTTCAGAGCGGGGATGGGAAAGCTGCAGGGCCCCCGAACCTGACAGCACATACTTCGTCAAATGCAGAAAAATATATCACTATTATGCAAAAAGCTTAAATACTTGTAGCTAAACAAAACTTTTGGCGGCGGGGTAGCGAAAGGTATACTCCGTCCGCTAAATCGCAGGATTTATATAGTAGGAAGTGAACGAAAATGCGGAAGGAGGGTGAGAGGATGAAAAAGTATGGATTGATAGGATTGATGTTGTTAGTGATGATAGCGACGCCAGCGATGGCCCAGTCAAGTCCGCCAAGTCCAAATCCGGGACCAATAAGTGTTCCAGATTTAGGCATCAACTCAATGAAGATCTTGGATGACGATGGGATCGTTACCTACGGTGAAACAGTAAAGATCGTGGTATACTACGAAGTACCAGATCCAAACATATATGGTTCGAGGTATGTGGGTATCTACGAATGGAGTAAATATGAAAACACGGTCCGGCCAACTGGTGATATAGCCTACTACTTGGATCCAGACAATTACAAATGGATCGGTTCCTTGGATACAAGTAGATCTCAGATGACCTTCGAGATAAATACAGCTACAGAAGGAATAAAGGCTGGTACTTATTACGTGGTCGTATTTAACAGCGGTTATCTATCTGACAATAATTACGTTATACTAAAAGTGGAACCTGTAGCAGGAAAACCTGAGGTAAGTATAAGAACGCCGATGACGGCAGCCCTCGGCGACCAGGTTGAGCTAAAATACTCAATGAGCGGGTCTGACATGTACTATGTGATGGTATTCCTCACTGGTTGGTCGAAGAATGGCACTCCGAATCTTTACATAGCAAACTGTACAGGCGGCAGTTGGGTTTGGGTTGACCCCTCTAATTCGGCAATGGTAGGGACGACACTTATAACTCTCCAGCTTACTGCGCGAAACTTTGGACCTTACACGACGTTTGATCAGGATTCATGCGGAGTCAAGTTCTTCGATTTAACCCAAGCCAAGAACTTTACCAGCGATACGGAGGGGTTCATAGTTGCAAAGATTGTGGCGATGGCTGCAAGTGGCTATAATCTAAGTGATCCAAATGATCAAATAAGGTGGGCAACGAACTTCATAAGTGGAACTGATCCTACAAAGGCTGAAGATGTTCAGGCGATAATCGTTGCGAAGCCGACGCTTAGCTCGATAAGCGTCCCCTCTAAGCACGTAAGGGGAACTGATCTGACGATTACGGGTGTTACCAACGTAGCAGAGAGTAACAGTAAGTACGATGCTGGAGCTCAGAACTTGGTTGTGCTAAATATCACAGACTTAAATGACGTTCCAAAGGTTAACGCAACTGCAATAATTGGAAAAGACAAGACATTCAGCATAAAAATCGACAACTTTGGAACAACCTATCCACCTGGTGGACTGGATACTGGTTACTACAAGGCGAAGTTCACACTTATAACTGATGTCGGCTTTACGGATGAGGAGACAACAGTATTCGAGCTCGTCAACGGAATGGTTAAGATTCAGCCTGACAAGACAACTGTCACGAGAGGGGACAAGGTTAAGTTCACGATCGTGACAAACCTGAAGGTCAACAGTCCCGTGAATTTCACAATTAAGGATGCAAGGATAATTGGGGAGTCTGGAGAAAAAACCTATACTCTGAATGTAGACGCCACAGGAAAAGCCTATAAGGAGATAACTGTTGCTCAGACAGCTCCACTGACAGAATACAAGTTCGAAGCAAAGATAGCCGGTGATGTAACGGATACAATTTCGATCTCAGTCGTGAAGCAGACACTTGATTTGAGCGTTGACAAGACCACAGTTGCAAGAGGTGGCGAGCTCAGGTTCACAGGGACCACGACTGCTGACGTGGTGTATGTATTTGCCAGTGAGGATAACGTCTTCAGTGGAGTGTGCGAAGTACCGAGCGATACGGTATTCCTAACTGCAGGTCTTACAACCCAGAAATTCTATCCAGACAGCAACGATAAGCTTGACTTCAAGCTTGACGTTGAGAAGAGTGCTGATGCTGGTACCTACTACCTGTACTTCTATGCCCCTGTTAACAGCTCACAGATAGACAAGGCAAGCGATCCTCAGAAGATGATGGCAATCGTGGTCACCGATCCCAGAATCCTAAGCGTCGACATACCCAGCAGAATCCCATACCAGGGAGAAGTTGAAGTCAAAATAGTCACAGATCCGGGCAAGAGGGAGGATGCTTATGTTACATGGGTGCTCGAGGGTTCGAATATTAAGGCTAAGCCCAGTGCATTTGGAGGTCCAGCAGATGGGAGGTATACAATTGACTCAAACAACGAGGTCAGCTTCCGCTTGAACCTTAAGAACTACTACGATGAGAAGAATAAGGTAATCGATCCCGGTCTCTACGTGTTCACAGTTAAGCTCTATTTGGACAACGACGAGACTGATAGGGTTCAGAAGCTAGTTGAAATATCCCCAGTCTCCCTAGATGTTAAGATTGAACCAGACGTAATAGTAGTTGGGGATCAGATCAAGATAACCGTGCAAAGCAGCAGAGAGGGTGTACCGGGATACGATAACATCTACGTAACGATGGTCGGGGCCAACTACAAGGCTGTTCAGAAGGTAACGCTTGACAGCACCGGAAAAGGAAGCGTAACCTTTGAGACATTGGGTCTGGCTGACGGAACCTACAAGTTCTACGTGAGAGATACCATGGGAACTGATGCACCAGATAAAGGCTATCCAGCTTTCACAATTGCTGAGGACCTCTACGACCTCGATCCAGCCGAACCGACCGCGAAAGTAGCAAAGGCGGATGACGACATCTTGGTGATCAAGACTGTCCAGCTCCTGAAGGAGAGGCCAACACCAACGCCCACGCCGACGCCCACCACACCACCACCAACTCCAGTGCCAACCACGCCTGCTGCTACAACACCGGCACCCACAACTACCGTAGCCCCGACAACAACTCCAGCTCCAGGACCAATACCGGGCTTTGAGGCTATCTTTGCAATCGCCGGACTGCTTGCTGTGGCGTACCTGCTGAGAAGGAGACAGTAAATTCTCTAATTTTTCCCCATTTTTTATTTTTGTATAATAGGATTTGAATGAAGTCAGTTAGAAAATTTTAAATTCCCCCCGTAAAAAACTAGACATGCGTTTGGCTTTGGCAATCGTACTGTTTGGGATTCTCGCGGTTCCAGTCCTAGCACTAGAAGAGTTAAACTCGAACCATTTCACGGTTGAGTACAGCATAGATCCAAAGTCGGAATGCTACACTGCTGGAGAAAGGATATATGCCAAAATGGAGATACACCCGAAAAATTTGGACTACAGGGTTCTTATAGGTGGAGAAAAGGACAATCCCAGAACATACTACTTCTGGACAGATCTGGTCGACCCGGTCTGGACCCTGACGGTGGGATATTACAAGGCAGGGCCTTTGAGCGAAGATGTTAGGGGAAGAAGCGCTTCGATCGACGTTAAATATTTCGAGGTAGATGAGGAGAGAAAGGGAATATCTAAGGTGGTCGCTAACCTTACCGGAATCACTCCGCAGTGTAAATCAAGGCTCTGCGAATTTGTGCTGATAAATGCAAGCTGCGAGCTTTGCATGCCATATGCCTTGCCGAACGTAACGATAAAGGTTGCAAACGAGGCAATCTTTAAGAACGACATAAAGTCATTAAGGGTCAGATTAGCTGAGTTGGAAGAAAAGCTGAAGCAGGAAAATCTCTACAGCGAGGAAGACTTCAGAAATGTCACCGCGCAGATTAATTCTGCGGAAGATTTAGTTATAGCGGGGAAGTTTTTGGATGCGGATAAAAGGCTTAGCGAAGCCGAGCAATCGCTGAATTCCCTTTCGAACCTAACAAACAGAAAACTGGTGGAGAACCTCTACAACGAAACAAAAGCAAAGCTGGATGGGATCAAGGAGCTTCTGGTGAACTCTTCAGTTCAGCTTGAGAAGATAAAGGAAAGCGAAAAATACGTCGATCTGGCGCTTAAACAGAAAGATTACGAGTCGAGGCTGGGGGATCTTGAGGCGCAGATTAAGGAAGCCAGAAACCTGATAGAGGAAGGAAAATATGAAAACGCCAATAAAAAGCTGGAAACTATCGGTGCAGATGCGGATAAGCTTCTTAAAGATGTTGAGGATCTGATGGCTTTAATAAAAACAGAGCTGGAGAAAAAGACTGCCCCTTTGATCTCGCTCCCATCACTCGATCCATACATGCTTCTTCTGGTTATCTCAGCTGCAGTTATCGTAGTTCTCGGCGCTTTCGGCGTTAACAGAATAAGAAAGCGCAGGAAGTGGGACGAGCTTCGCTAGCCGGGAAATAACATCTAGCAATTTTATATTTATTTTAATGATCAATTGGCCTCGGAGCAGAAAAGAATTTTTATCTTGAACGTCGGCTTTTGCCAATGCCCGTAATCAATCTAATCTGGAAAGAACTGGAGGCACTTGTTGGAGCTCCGAAGGAGGAGATAATCAAGCGCTTGCCAATGCTTGGTTGCGATATAGAGAGAAGCGATGAAGAGAGTTTAGCAGTTGAATTCTTTCCGAACAGACCAGATCTGTACAGCATTGAAGGCGTGGCCAGGGCCCTGCGCGGATTTCTTGGCATTGAAAGTGGTCTGAAGGAGTACAGAACAAGGGAGGGGGATTGGAAGATCTTTGTGGATAAGAGCGTTCTCCAGGTTCGCCCGAGGATAGTCGGATGTGTAGTCAGGAATTTGAGAATGAGCGACGAGGTTATAAGGAGCCTGATGGAGGTCCAGGAAGACCTTCACTGGACGATCGGCAGAAACAGGAGGAGAATGGCTATCGGCGTTCACGATCTGAGCAGGGTGAATTTTCCCCTCAGGTACACTGCAGTTGGAAGGGATTTTTCCTTCGTCCCTCTTGACTTTTCGAGGAAAATGAGCATATCCGAGATCTTTTCGGAGCATCCCAAGGGTAGACAGTACGCGTTTATCCTTGAGGGCAAAAATGCCTATCCGATGATCATTGATGCGAAGAACGAGGCGATTTCATTCCCTCCGGTAATAAATGCCGAAAAGACGAGGGTTACGGAGAAGACGACGGATCTCTTCATCGATGTCACGGGATTTGACGAGTATGCTGACAAGGCAATGAACATCGTCGCGTGCATGCTCAGCGATCGGGGCGGAGAAATCGAGACGGTGGAAATTTTTTATCCTGATCGCGTCGAAAGAACCCCGGATTTATCCGCAAAGAGGCTGCTCGTGAGCAAGTCTGAGATATTCTCGCTTCTGGGCTTCGAACTTTCCGATTCCGAGATCGTTTCAGCCCTTGAGAGGATGAGGTTCGGAGCAAGCATTAGCGAGGACAAAATCGAGGTGCTGGTCCCTCCGTACAGGGCTGACATAATGCATGCTTGGGACATCATCGAGGACATCGCAATAGGCTATGGCTACGAAAGGATAAAGCCGGAATACCCGGAAACGATGATGATTGGCCTGGAGCACGAGTGGAGCAAGGTGAAGGAGCTCACCAGGGAAATAATGATAGGCCTTGGATTTCTTGAGGTCATAACCTTTACGCTTACAAGCGAGAAGGCCTATGAAAATCTCGGAAGATCCGCAACTCCTTGGAAGGACTACGTTCCCCTCATGCATCCGCTCACGGTGGAGCACACCTTGGTTAGAACCGAGATACTCTCAAAGCTCCTTGAGGTAATTGCGGTGAACAAGCACGTTGAAATGCCACTCAAGGTCTTCGAAGTCGGCGACGTTGTTGTCGGGCTTAAGAACAGACTCAGGCTTTGTGCATGCGTTGTACATCCAAGAGCAAACTTTTCGGAGCTAAGAAGCTACGTTCAGGCCGTCATGAGGGAGCTCGGAGTCGATTGGGATGTGAGAGAGGCGAAGGATCCGGCCTTCATAGAGGGAAGGCAGGGGGAGATTTTGGTCGGCGGAAAAGGCGTAGGAGTTTTCGGTGAAATCCATCCTCAGGTGCTCGAGAACTTCGGGATTCCGAATCCTGTTGTTGCCTTCGAAATTGAGCTTGACAGCATCTTTAACTGCGGAGATCTTCTATGAAATATCTTCTCCTAATCCCAGACGGAATGGCGGACTGGAGGATAGAGAGGCTGGGAAATAAAACTCCGCTTGAAGTAGCCGACAAGCCAAACATGGACTTCATAGCAAAGGAAGGCTCTTGCGGCACAGCATTAACTGTTCCGAAGGGCTTTGAGCCCGGCAGCGATGTGGCGAATCTCACAATTCTTGGCATCGACGTTCGCGAGTACTACACGGGCAGAGGCCCGATTGAGGCGCTTGCAAAGGGTCTCAGTGCAAGGATCGTCTTCAGATGCAACCTCGTAAAAGCGAGCGAAGTCATGCTGGACTACGCCGGCGGCCGAATAACCGATGCCGAAGCGAGAAAAGTAATAGAGCAGCTGAACGCGAATAAAACCTACGACTTCGTCAGATTTCATGCCGGCAAAAGTTACAGGAATCTCCTCGCAATAGACAGGGAGTTCAAGGACAGCGTTAAAACCTATGCACCGCATGACATACAGGGTAAGAAGATATCCGATTTTTTGCCCGAAGGCGGTGAACTTGCAAAGCTTCTTCGCGAGCTCATCGAGTGGTCCCAAAGCGTTGTTTCAGCAGTTACGGAGAAGGCGAACATGATATGGCCCTGGGGCGGGGGTAAGATCCCGAACTTTCCGAGGTTCAGGGAGAAATACGGGTTAACCGGAGCGATCATTTCCGAAGTCGACCTGCTTAAGGGAATTGCCAGAGGTCTTGGAATGGAGTTTGTAGATGTCGAGGGAGTCACGGGTTATGTTGACACGAACTACAGAGGCCTTGTGAGGCAAACGCTGAGGAGCCTTGAAAAGTTCGACTTCGTGGTCCTTCACACCGAAGGCATCGATGAAGTCAGCCATGAGGGGAATCTTGAGGCGAAGATTGAGGCCATCGAGATATACGATGAGAGAATAGTTGGCAAAATCCTCGATAAGGTTGAGTTGAGCGAACTCAGGATCATGCTTCTCCCCGACCATCCAACGCCTGTAGCTTTGCGAACCCATGTGGCCGAGAGCGTTCCATTTGCTATCTACGGATATGAAAGGGATGACGTGAAGAGCTTTTCGGAGTTTTCCTGCGCAAGGGGCAGATTTGGCAGCGTTGATGGACTGAAGCTCATGGATTACTTTTTAAGACGAGGGTGAGCTTAGGGTTATGGACTGGATAGAAAAAGAGAAGAAACTAATTCCGCAGGTTTACAGGAGGCAGAACGTTGTATTCGAACGCGGAGAGGGATGCTATCTCTTCGATACAAGCGGGAAAAGGTATCTGGATCTAGTTGCAGGCATAGCCACTGTTGCTATCGGTCACTCAAATCCGGAATTCATAGCAAGGGTGGGCGAACAGCTGAAAAAGCTCGTTCACGTTTCAAACCTTTACTATACCGTTCCTCAAATAGAGCTGGCAGAAAAGCTAAGGAAAATAACCGGAATGGACCGTTTCTTTTTCTGCAACAGCGGAACTGAGGCGGTTGAAGCATCGCTAAAGTTTGCAAGGAAGGCAACGGGTAGAAAGAAATTCGTTGCGTTCACAAATTGCTTCCACGGGCGAACGATGGGTGCCCTGTCCGTGACGTACAAGGAAAAATTCCGAAAACCTTTTGAACCGCTGGTTCAGCCAGTCGAGTTTGCGAAGTTCAACGATGTTCAGGATCTCGGAAGAAAGGTTGACGGAAATACGGCAGCAGTAATTCTGGAGTTAATTCAGGGCGAAGCTGGGGTATATCCTGCGGATACTGACTTCATTAAGGCGATCTTCGAGTTGAAGGAAAAATACGGCTATCTCGTGATAATAGATGAAGTCCAGACAGGCTTCGGAAGAACTGGAAGATGGTTTGCAAAGGAGCACTACGGAGTCGAGCCGGACATAATGGCTATGGCAAAGGCCATGGGATCCGGATTTCCGATCGGTTGTTCGGCAATTAGCGAGGAAGTGGCCGGGAGGCTTGAAAGGGGCGACCACGGATCTACCTTTGGGGGCAATCCTCTGGCCTGTGCCGCAAGCCTGGCGACGATCGAGATCATCGAGAAGCACAAGCTCGTGGAGAACTCTGAAAAAATGGGAGAGTATTTCATGAGAAGGCTGAAGGAAATATTCAGCGAGGTCAGGGGAAAGGGATTAATGATCGGGGTAAGGGTCCAGAATGCGGAGGAAATCGTGAAAAGGGCGCTTGAACGCGGACTTGTGCTCAACGCGACTTCTGAGGACAATCTTAGACTTGTCCCCCCGCTTGTAATCGGAAAAGCTGAAGTGGATCTCGCAGTTGAAATTCTTGCGGAAATACACGGATAGCTTTTAGCAACAGGATTCAAATCTCGGTTTTTTAGAAATTTTGAATAAGCCCCAAAGCAAAGATCTATTTTATATCCTGGGAAATTCGAGTACAAAGGTAGCTCCTTTGCAGTCTTTTAGCCTTGTAAAAATGGGTGCCCAGAAAACCCAGAGCTTTAGCTCTGGGGTGAATGGGCAAGCTTTAAATAGTTCTGTGTTGAAAAAGCCTTGGGGATGTCCCCTTGCAGAAGGAAGCCCAGATATGCGTTGTAGGCAAGGTCTTCAGGCCGAATAAATCAAAAGTCCTGG
>Ga0080004_1110126_pt1 | contig 12544 bp, 8 predicted proteins | sample WasSprMetagenome_FD_69207 | JGI IMG/M metagenome (GOLD analysis project Ga0080004, IMG submission 69207) | Sulfidic aquatic microbial communities from Washburn Spring, Yellowstone National Park, USA - WS (SPADES assembly) (version 2) | ecosystem: Environmental > Aquatic > Thermal springs > Hot... | reverse complement strand
CGAGTGTCTGATCATCATAGAAAGTATTCCTTATAATTCCAAATGCATGGATATACCCATTTGATGCTATTTGTATTGCAGCGAAGTCGAATGGCTTAATTGTGTTATAAGTTCTTAGGAACGCCCTCCAATTCTTCTTCTGTTTTTCTCCAGCCTCCTTATCCCAAAAGCCCCAGAGAAGCCTTTCGTAACCCACCCTTATATTCTCTAAATCAACTGATGAAAGGAGCCAAAATTTCATGCCAACCACATTAGTATTTTATCGTAAAATCATAATAAAATTTCTTTCAATTTTTCTTCTACATCTTTGCATACCTTTGTATGTCAAGCTTTTCTTTAATTAGCTCGTTGACTTCTTCAACGTAGCTTATTTTTCCACGTTTGAGTTGAGGGGTTGTGGGTATTAGCGTTTTAACTTCGATGATCTCTATGTCTTCGTATTCTATTTTGGGTGAAAATGTTACTAGGATTCGCTTTGTAATGTTTGAGGTTATTGTTGGGTTGTGGCGTTTGAGTCTTCTGGCTTCAGCAAGTTGCACTCCTTTATCTCCAGCCAAAGTTGCATCAACAATCCATACACCATCATGCATGTAAACTTCTATGTCGGATTTACCTCGTGGAGCACATTTGGGAACATGCCTATTATCCAGTATGTCTAGCTGACCATTCCAGACGACACAAGGAGGGGATTCGAGTTCACGTGATAGGAAGTATTTTAAGCCTAGTTTCAATGATAATGCCTCTGCCACGAGAAGTTCGAAGCAACCTGCAACTATGCTTCCAATTTCCTTTGCAAGCCCCTCGTTATATCGTGATGCCAAGCCAACGATATGGGCAAATTTTCTTTTTTCAATTTCATCTAAATCCCAGGAAACTTCCTCAATAGACCGTGATTGTATCCGCATACTTTTTCACTTTACTAAAAATTTCATGGACCAAGTTGCGTATTATGCTCTTCACTCTATTGAAATCTTTGAAGAAACTTAATGTTTCTTCTGGCATGACGAAGCAGTTATGCAATTCGAGAAGTGGTAGAACGGTTTCTGAATCTGCTCTACGAATTTCCTCTAAATATTCATTTAAACCTTCCTCTTTCTCATGCCAGATTATGTCTCTAAGAATATCAGACTTGTTGCCTATAACGACCTTAATTCTGAGTTTAGGTGATAGCTCCTCCACCATTCTAACTTTATCATCAACTCCTAAATAACTTGCAAGCCGAGTCATCATTTCCGCTCTAAATGCTTCATCCTCACTTATTCCTACATAAACATAGTGTTCTATTTCATCTGGATGAATGTTTTCGCTTTGTACAATTGCATTAATAAAAGCATGCAATGCAAGATGCATACAATCTTCAATTCTCCATAAAACCTCTTCAATAATTTTCCATACTGCTTCTTGCAATTTCTTTTCTCTTTCTTTTAGATCTTCTTTCTTTTCCCTTATTTCCTCTAGATCTTTTTCCCGTCTCTCAACTACCCACTTGACAATATCGGAGAGTATATCCTTAGGAATTTCGAATTCGATGACAAATCCTCTAGTAAAATCTTCTGATAATTTTTCAAGTTTTTCCACACCTTCTCCAGCTATAGGGAATGATTCTATGATATAATAGCGCGGTACCTCTATGATTTCACCATCTCTAGAAATCTTTTGCACGCTTCTGCCTATGTAGTTTACACATAATGGCTTAAATTTTATTTTCAGGGTTGCTAAATCATTAGCCGATAAACGTGACATTTCTCCTACAATGGTCTCAACACGAGATGTTGTCGCATAAAAATTACTTTTATTTATAAGTTCTTGTATTTCAGGGTTTCTCTCAGCATAATCTAAGACGATTTCTCCTTTGGCATTATTAATCCTAATTTCTTTAACATACAATGTTTTACCGTGACGACGCCTAATGCTGTAGGGGAGATATCTGAATATGACATCTCGCGTATAAACCTCACCTTTACCTCCCTTTAACTCGTTAGGAAGCTTGAGCTTAAATCTGGAACCACCAAATATTTTACATTTAATGTTTAAGTCTCCTATTCTTACCTTGTCGGGCCATCTTCCACTCATCCTTGTTTTAATTCGAATATTCCTAGCCAGAAGACTTTTGGGGTTAAAAATAACTTTACAAAGCAATTCACTCGACCCTTTCTTTAATTCTTCAACCCACTTTTGGGCTTTTTCAAGCTCTCCTTTTGTTCTGGCAAAGATTATGGATTCAGATTCCTGTCCCTGCCTTCCAGAGCGTCCTTCACGTTGCATGAATTCGCTCATGGACGGTGGAAGCCCGAGATGAATTACCCTTGATACATCCCCTATGTTTATTCCAACTTCAAGGGTCTTAACTGTAATCATCCAATTACACCTTCCAATTCTAAACTTTTCAGTTGCTACTTCCCTTTCAAACATGGACATATCTCCGATATGAAGTACGGCTTTTGTTCTCAATTCAAAGAGATCTTTTTTCCAGTCAGGAAGCTTTTTATAGTAATAGCCTTCAGCTTCAGTCCTGTTACGTGCAAAAATTATCGTTTTATCTTTCGATTTTTCGTAATATTCCTTAAGCACTTCATCTACTAGGGTTTCTTGATCACGTTCCTTGAGCTTTGAAAGATCAATTATATAAACAGTTTTTCTTCCTCTAACCGATTCTCCAAGAATAAGGCAAGAGTCCACATTAAGCACATCATTTACCATTTTCCTAAATTCATTAGCACCACCTATGGTAGCTGAGAAAATCATGAGCTTTTCGAAGCCCCCAAATCTATTCATTGCAAAGTGCAAAAACTCCATGAGCAACGTGAGATCAAAGGATCTATAAAAGTGAACTTCATCGATGACGACGAATGTTGGAGGTTTTTTAAGAATTCTTAAGAATATTTGGCTACAAAACGTTGAAGCAGTTGTTAGCACTATACAACATTTCTTCTTTACTTTTTCTAATTCCTTAGACCCTTCGCGTCGTTTAGCGATTTCACCATAATACATTGCAACTTCTATTGGTGATGATAAATATCCGAGGTCGTAAGCCGAATCAAAATATCTTTTCCATCTGCTGTACTGATCTCTGAGGAGTTCACGTGTGGGATATACTATTACTGCATAGCCAAAATTCGGATCCTCCCTGTAAGCTTTAAGCAAGTAGAGTACGGCGATTTCTGTTTTTCCACTAGCCATCCCCGAAGATACTATGATGCACTTCTTTTTTCCGCTCGAACTCTCAAGTTCATGTAATGCTTTATATTGATGCTCGTAAAGTCTCTTTTCCCCAGTGCCCCCACCGAATATGGCTTTAACTTTATCACCGTCATCCCATCCTAGATATTCACCAAAACTCACTTCACTAGTTTTTGGAGTCCTTCCCTCTAGTTCAACTTTGAATGTTGGGACGTTCTTCCTCAGATTTTCATATGATTTTGTATCTCGAAATTTGAGTGTTAGCTCTTTCATTTCAATTTCTTTCGCATCTATTTCAAATGTTAATTCTTGATCATTTATTTGAATCATTCTCTTTTTCCGGTTTTCCATGAACATTTTTAGCAAATCATACAAGTGAGGTATGTACCTGCCTTCTTTATCTAATGGATATGCTCTGACATCAACAGTTTCGCCAAGCTTAACTAGTCTGGTTAGAGGGATAACGTCGCGATTAAAGCCTCTTCCCAATAGATTTCCTTCTTCATCATAAATTACAACATTGAAAGCCTCTTGTAAAACTTCAGATCCACGAGTTCCTGTCATTTTCTTAAAAAGCACTTTTAACCTGCAGAATACATTCTTAACTTGTAAATTTATGTGATATTTCTCTTTGGTAACATGAACAGTTTCTCTATGAATTAATGTATTCCCTATGAAAACTTCAAAACTATACTGCTGATTGTTGAAAAGCTTTAAGGCAAACGAGCCATTTTGATCTGTCAAAAATTCCTCCGCCTGTCCGCTAAAACTGACAGGGGAAACTTTAACCAATACGTTTGACAATGAACCAAATTTATCCTCAACTTTTACTACAGCGTCAACTCTACATGGCGAAAGCTTAATGACAATATCCTCAGGTTTAGTTATTTCAACTTTGAGACTTTCATATCCTTCTCTTCCAACTTCAATGATAGTAGGTGTTCGAACCCTTACTTCACACTCACCATCAAAGTTGTACTCCCTACCTCGAGCTCTCAAGAAACATCCATCAAGCTTCTTCTCACTAATAGCGTCTAAAACTTTCACCTTAATAACATCCAAGCTTAAACCGAGCTCTTCTAAAACTTCATCGCAGTCTCTTTCAAGCGATGGGCAAAATTTCTTAATTCCTGCAAGGACTTGCGAAATAAAGGGCTCAATTTTATTACCAAACTCTTCAATGTATTCTGGGAAACGCTCACGAATCCATTTTCTCAAATATTCAATTTGCATGAGCTTCCCATAATTCAAGTCAATATCGTTTCTTATTCTTTCAAAAATAGCCATATCAACGCTCATTAAAGCCCTATTTACAACCTTTGTTCTCAAAGAGTGAGCGTCATAATTACCCGAAGTCAACTTTGATTCCAATAAAAATATGAAACTAAACTTTTTTAATTTTTCGTGTTATTACGGCAAAACTTGATATTTTCATAGTAGACTAGCATTTGATTATGGGAAAATAGGATTATGATTGTTTTATGGTTAAGAACAGGTTTATAAGATTATCTTTCGGATAGATTGTTAAGATCTGAGGGATACAAAGATCTTTGACCAGATATTAATTATAATGCTCTAAATATAATATAGAGATGTTGCTGAATTTCGAAAAAGCTATTTGTGGAAGTTTGCTATTGTCAAATGGGTGTAGTTATGTTTGAGGAGCTTGTTGAGCTTGGGGAGAAGGGTTTATCTGATGAGGAAGTTAAGGCTAGGAATTTTAGGGCTAAGCTTCTTGGTTTGATGTATGAGGATTTGTTGTGTGTTTGGTTTGGTGAGCGTGGAGGGTATAAGGTTGTTGAGAGAGATGTGCGGAGTGGTTTGTATGATGGGGAGCGTGTAGCTGTGGATTTCATATTGGAGAAGGATGGAAGGTTATATGTTGTTGAGGCTAAGTGTTGGCCAGCTTATGATGGAGGACGATTTAAGAAGCTAACCTTAAAGAATATTGATAGAGTTAAGAGGGAGTTTAAGACGCATTTTCTCAACAAAGATTTCGTTAGTAAGTATAGGTTTAAGGGGAGAAATGTTGATGGTAAGATTCTTGTTTGGTGGGATGTTGAGGAGTCTGAGGCTGAAAGGATAAGGGATGAATTGAAGTTGGATGGATTGATATTGCTTAAACGGGTTTTAAATGAGTTGAAGGGGGATGCTTATGCTGAAAGGATTATTAGAGAGTATAAGGAGTGGGCTGACCAACTCTTCAATGCACTACTAAAATAACTTTTTTAATGCATATTTATTACTATGAGCGAGCGATTGAACGGTTAAATACTTCAGGTTATAGGAAATCGACACTTGAAGCCACTAGAAATTCTGTTCATATTGCATGTATATGTGAGTTAAAGTGATTTCCCATCTAATGGTTCCTTTAGTTCTGCCAGTTTTTGAATGTTAATGTCCTTCTACCCTGGAATAACGATTTCTACGTTGCGAACTTGTAAATTTTTCAAGGTTTAGCAGTGATTATATGAGGAATCTTATGTCTGTAAATTCTAGTGGGCCTTTTGTTATTTCTTTCTTTAGGTAGGGTGACATATTTGCAGCTTTGTTTGAATACTTTAATGTTATTGGGGATCTTACTGAGATTTCTGTTGTATTCCAATCAAGTTTTGTCATTGTTAGGATTTGCTCAGCGATTTCTCTTAGGTTGTGTTGAGTTGTATTCCTTTCAATGGTGATTTCAAGGGGTCTTGGTGTTCCAATTCCGCTCCATGCTCTCGGTCGATTACTACTTAATATTGAACGCCCTACTGTGTTTAGTATGGCTCTATTTCTATTGGTTATATCGAATATTATCGTTCCGCGAATGGGTGTAAAATCGTCTCCTTTTATGTAAACTCTATATGGATTTGTTCTTTCGATGTGAACTAAGCAATAAGATATTCCTCTATTTTTGCACACATTTTCTATAGCTTCCTTTTCTTCATTATGAAATGGTGCACTCTTATGAAAGATTATCTCGCGTGGATTGTAATTGTTTATTAGCTCAGTTAGAATTTTCTCGGCATCTTCTTTTGGAATATATAACCCTCGAACGCTCCTTATTTCGGTAGGGGAACTATAAATTCGTATTTTGCACTCTAAATGTCTCCCAAATTTGTCAAAAACTTCCATTACACCATAATAGATATTCTTTGATTCGTGGTCTAAGTGAAAAGATATACCCACAAAGAGACTACGTGTTTGCATTAAGGGGTTCGCCAAAATCCATGGTATGCCACCTCCCTTTGCATATAATGCTACAGCAATATTCATTAGCGTGAATTCCAAAGGCTCCTTTTTTAAGGTTTCCTTTAAAATCACTTGAATAGGCATCCTCCTTTGTAGAGCAAGTGCCTTAATTTCATAATAAAACTTGCCCAGTAGCTCTGGAATTATCACTAAAGTAACTGTTTTATTACTACTTTTAGAGAAGGCTTGAAGTAGGCAACTATGAAGAGCCTCCTTTGAGGGATTATCAAGGTATATAATATCGGATTTATCGTCGAAAGAAAGATCAGCGCCAGTTACGGCTTGAAATCCTGGCCAACGCGTGTAATTCCCAGAAAAGCCATCTTTTAATTTTCCGAAAAAGTTGAGGAAATTCTCCTTTGTGGACTCGTCTACTATCGCTTTTACATGTAGCTCTCTAATGGATGCTCCGTATCCATACGCTTTTAGTCGCGTTACATCTCTTGGATTCTTTGAGAGACCGAATTTGAATCGTAAGTTAGGTTCCTCAATTATACTGAAAGAGAAGGGGGTTTCATTCCTCATTTCTTCCGCACTAGTAGAAACAGTATACATTTCTTTAGGGAAAGAAAGTCGATAGTCATCACAGAATTCTAGTTCTATGGCTTTATTTCCGAAAATGGTTTCGATGAGCTTAAGCGTCTTCTCGTATCTATATTTTGGGCGTAATAGTGCTTTTTGGACGTATAGCTCCCTTAACTTTGCGTCGATGCTCTTTTTGTTAAGAAAACGCTTTTCGGATGTTGACCATATGGGAGCATAAATGTCAAGCCATAATCTCAAGCTCTTTTCGGAACTAACTTCAAACATATATCTTAAACCGAAAAGCACGAATACGTTTTCTCCTAATTCCATATAGGAATCTCCGTAACTTTCGTAGGTTTCAGGGAGAGCTCTCTTTCTTCTGCCTATGGGAGCACGCCACCCCTTCTTGTGAAGGATCCCCTCAAAAGATGAATACAATAAGTTTCTAATGAGCTTCCCATCTCCTTGCGGCGATAAAGTTATTTCTTGAAGAGGCTGTCCGATGAAGATAGATCCTTTTTGCAATTCTTCTTTTACTTTTTCAGGCTCACCCTTGAAGTACAGAAATCCATTACTAAAAGTGCAATCAGCAATCCTATGCTGTGAAAGTTCTCTTATCTTATTAAAAATGACTTTCGTATTAGCTGCTATTGGTACCCTCCAAACTTTGAAATCCCGCATAGGCGTTTCAAAAACGTTTAACAAAATACTCATACTCTTTACCCCCCTTCTTTCAAAAATGATAATACAAGATCAATAATCTTTTTAAGGTCTTGGAGAGATACTTGACCATTCTTCCAAATACATCCGATGAAGACAATAATGAAACCTAAGCAAGAGATACAGTAATAAAGGTAGTAAGGAAAAGAGTAAAATTCGATTATTTGAATGAAATTAAAATTAGTTATAATTAAACTATAAATTGTTATTGGAAGTGATATCATAAAAAGTATGAAAAATGCTAAAATGAATATCATTTCAGGTTTTCTAATTCTACGATATCCTTTTATTTCTGCACGTATTTGCTTGTAAACATCAGCCTCTTTCTTTGATAACATGAACGGATGCAGATATCCTGCCTCATACAGTGCTATTATAATTTTAGAGACTAAGTCTGGGCGTAATAGAAGCTGGTCGGTGATTCCCAAGTCGAGGATGACTTCACCATTTATTACTTCCTTTGCAAAATTAGCACTTTGTTGTTTGTATACTTCAAAATCTTTAGTCATGTTTCTTAAAACGTCTATAGGTGAAGGATATCCGCTTGGAATTAAACTATTTTCTTCTATAAATTGTCTCAATTCTTTTGCGACTTCCTCCCTTCTCTCTTTACACCACTCAACTAACGAGCGATCTTTTAAGTTGGTTGCTTTAGAGGTTATGTATAGGAAGAGAGCGAGCTTTTCAGGGTCGTCCATGATATATTCCGATAAATACTCGTTTTTGCGAATTCTCTCCAGAATTTCTACGTAAAATGGGTCATTAACAATTGCTAAGAAAAAGGCGATATACAGCACGTCAATAAGACGATATGCTGGATCTTTAAAACCAGACTCTACAACTTTGAACATTAACTCTTTGATCTTTCCTTTCATTTCTTCATGTTTAAGGTGTTTTAATAACAGGAAAGTTGCTCCAATTAATTCACCGACCTCGCTTGCCTCCGAATTTTCAGTTAAAGCTTCGCATATTTCATTGAGACGCTTTCCTGTTAGCTTGAGGTCTTTTGCTCCAATAAGGTAAATGGATAAGGCAATACCAACAGCCCTCCTATAATCAAACAAGAAATCACTTAAATCCTCAGAACTCTTTTTATCAAGTGATAAAAATGCTTGACGAACGACATCATATAATTGCCTGTAATTTCTGCCAATTTCCTTTAATGCAAAAATCCCCCATGCAACATCATAAATGGCACGAGTTTTATCCTGTTCCCTATCGATTTCATGAAAATATGAATTAAGTAAAACTATTAAACGTGACTCCAAATCATATGAATCCTTTAATGATTCTGATCTCAACATCTCCACAACTAACATCTTATTAATAATGTTCACATTTAAGTCTTACTGACAGAAGATTGTTGTCAATTCAACTGACAGTTTATAATTTTTGGCTTTATATTCTAGCTTTTATCGACATCAAACTCACTTATTGTTACATTATTTAAACAATTATGTTAAGTGAGTTTTATGAGGAGTGAGGAGGAGTATGAATTAAAAAGTGAAATTGAAAATGTTAAAAAACAATATGCTATAATCAAGGACTATCTCTCTGGAGCTGAATATGATGTAAACACTGTGAAAAGTTGTCTTCATGAAATTAAAGATGGTCTTAGCCGTATAAATGTTTTATTTGAGAAACAAATTTATATATCATTGCATATACGAAAATTTCCTTACTTTAAGTAGTTAATTTACAAATGCCCAGCCTAGATTTATCTTTCACACTTAACAATGCTTGAGTTATGATTTTATAGATCTTTTAACTTTTCTCGTATTCAAGTATGTAGTCTTTGAGTGAGATTATTTGAGGGAATTCTTCTGGAATTTCTGTTTCTGTTAAATCGTTTTCCCAGCAGATTATGAAGTCGCATTCTTCTGGTGGGTGTCCATGTCTTTTGAAGTCGCTTGCAAACTTCTCTATTTCAATCCTTTTTGGATTTCTGTTTTTGTCGAGTGCAATTATATCTGGGAATTCTGTTTGGATTTTGACTATGTATGGGAAGTCTAGATCTTCATGTAGCTGTGAGAATATGTGGAGTACTTCTTGTTCTGTTTGTGGTTCGAAGAGTAAACCAAACTTATTTAGTGGTTTTATTTCACGTACAGGCGGTGGTGGTCTTGGGAAAGTATCGTATAATAGTATCATGAACAGTACGTTATCTAATGTTGGGAGGTATTGTGTTTTGAATTTCATGAGTAACCCGTTTAAGAGTTCATACTTTTCTCCGACAGTTAAGTCTTCGTATGGTTTCCTATAACTTTTCATGGCTTCTCCCTTGTAATCAATGTTAAGTCCATCGCAGAAGCGCTCTAAATCCTCTGTTTTAAAGATTGGGATTAACGCTTCACTATAGTAGCAGTATAGGATTTTCTTGATTATTAGTTTGTCTCCCCCAAATCCTTTTATACCACAATCATAGTCCACCTTTTCCCTAATCGTTTTCTTATCATCCATGAGAACTTTGAGTAATTGTTTAAATTGATCTATTTTCTCCATAGCATTGGGGTATACTTTTCCACCATAAACAAAGATTGCCCCTAAACTTCGAGTTTTATGTTCTATCCATAGGAAGAAGTAGTCGTCGGATCCTGGGTTATATATTTTCTCGGGTGTTAGGGAATCTATCAGTTCAGGCTTCTCTCTGAAGGGGTATTTCTCCAAGAAGATTTTTAGCTGCCGTTTGCCCTCCTCAATCTTCTTAATCAATTCACTATTCTTCTCCAACTCCTTTGCTTTACTCAACAACTGCTCTAATGGGATGTTCATACCCTAATCCACCTCAACCAAAATTTCCCACATTTAGATAAATTCATAAAAATGACCTCATACGGATTTTAAACGTACAAATACTCTTGACATGTACATAATTTAAGTTTTATCATAAAAAGGTGAAGTGTTCAATACATAAATCCTGAAGAAGTCTTTCTCGTTGCATATTATTGTATTCCAGTTTTAATAGTCTAAACCCGTTGATGAATCCCCCTTTAATTTTTCATTTCTGAAAACTATTGTGGTTGCATTTTTATAAATAGCCTAAGTGTTTTAGTATTATGGTTGCAACTACTGTTGTAAGGACGCCTATTATAAAGGCAGGAATATTGGAAATTATGGAATCAAGAAGTTTTTCCCATAATGTAGGTTCTTTTGTCAGTTCTAAATATTTACTCCACAATAATGTTTTCATTTGCTCAGATAATCCTAATCTTTCTAGTTCGTGTAGGTCACTGTAGAATTCTTCTGGATGATCCTTGTAATATTTATTGTTGAGGCATTCCTTTACTTTTTCAAGTAGTAGTGGCGTTTTATGCTTTATTTCTATTTGCTTTTTTATTGTTTCGTTTAATTGGTTTCCGCAATCTAAAAGGAAGTGTTTTAAGGCATCTAAACCAGCTTGATAAGTTGACCATGCATGTTTGGTGTTAGTTCCTTTTATTATCAAGCCTGATTTCGAATATAATTCACCAAATATTATTACTGCGCCAGGTCCTTCAATCTTAAATGGACTTTCATCTTCTCCCGTATAATAGAGTGAGGCTCCTTCGCTAACCAATAGTAATGCAAAATTCTTTATGCTTATTTGTGAATTCAAAACATAAGCAGATTCACTACTTGCAATTTTAACAATTTTGAGATTGCTTAAGTCACTTGACATGTTAGGCCAGAAGTAATATTCTATTGGCTTGTCTATGACTTTGATATTCCAATAAACATTTTCTGCCGTATCATATTTGAGAACAACAGCTACTCCGTGATTCTTTGAAATAATGCCATAAACTATTTTGGGGTTGCTATTGTACTTGAAAAATATTTGTTTAATATCATGCACCAAATGAAGGTTAGCCTCAACGATTTCCTTATATTTTCCAAGATACACTTTGACATAATCTTTTAATTCCATTTCATTCACAATTTCGTTTTTCTGCATCGATGGCACCCAAATAACCGAAATAATGGCTACTATAAGTATTACCAGAAATATGATATTTCTCTTCCTCTTTTTAGATTTGAATGACATTATCATGATGTTAAACCTATACACCATCTTAAGAATTTTTTGGACAAAACATTTATTCAACACAACTCATGAGGAAGAATTAAGGCTTAAGAGCGAATAATATTAAAGGTTCGTAATGTAATATCATGACCAGTTTGGTTTTATTATTAATGTTTCTAGGTGTTAGGACTTCTTTCCATTGAGGAATTACGGTGTAGAGTTCTTATGGGCAGTTGAAGGCTTCTTGGACTTCGTCTATAAAGAATGTAACATTTTTATTAGTGGTGTTGTTTCATTGTATTTTTCTATAGGGTTCCAGTTTTTGATTCTGTGTATCTTGAATAAACCGCATGTGGGTATGCTATTATGTTTACGGTTTGTTTGGGGTTCCATGTGTCTGGTTTTGGGATTAATAGTCTATTTATATCATTTTGATATCTAATGGATATCGATTTTATATCGTTTAATGTTGGTTGAACATTCTGATTTTATGTTTTCATGAATGGGAGGATTAATTGTGTAATGTGAATATGAAGTTTAACTCGTCAAAATATGGTTAATAGTATAGCAAAATGATATAAAATTGATAGCTTAAATGATGGAGTTACTTTTAGATATTCGATTGATAGCTAATCGATATACATATATTTCCGTTATATATCTATTGGATATTGGGGTGATATCTAGTGAGTAGAGGTATATTTTTTCGATTGCAGGAAGAAACTTATGAGCGATTGAAAAGGGAAGCCGATGAGAAGGGGGTGAGTGTTCCACATTTGATTAAAACTATTTTGAGTGAGTATACTAGTGGGAGATTGAGATTTATTACTCCGGAGGAGGAGGCTTTACTTAAGACGCGTATGGAATTGATTCCTATTAAGGATA
>Ga0080004_1130805_pt1 | contig 12546 bp, 12 predicted proteins | sample WasSprMetagenome_FD_69207 | JGI IMG/M metagenome (GOLD analysis project Ga0080004, IMG submission 69207) | Sulfidic aquatic microbial communities from Washburn Spring, Yellowstone National Park, USA - WS (SPADES assembly) (version 2) | ecosystem: Environmental > Aquatic > Thermal springs > Hot... | reverse complement strand
CAAGCGTTTAATCTCATCCTCAACATGCATGCTAACCAATCATCCAGCCTTGAATCTCCTCCGAAATAAAGGTATCGAAGAAATTAAGCAATCTGGTTGAAGGAAGTTGAGGTTCTTAAATCTTCTCTAAATTAATACAGCGCTTAAGGACAATAGGCTAATAGGCTATGATATTAACGAGCCGCCGAAATCATGTAATGACAGCGAGAGGATCAGGTTCGTCAAGAACCTGATAGAAAGGGCGGTGGATAGCATTGCCTCAATACTCGGGTTTCATATCTCGCAGTATATGAGGCGAACCATTATGAATAGAAGAGATATGAGATGTAATGTATTATAAACCCAGCAACGGCATTAAATCTGATACCTGGAAAAGGATCGCAAAGGTCGTTGCCGCCGGGTGGGAGTGATGCGCCCTTGCGTTGGCCAAGTCTCCTAGTTATCCATTTAATGATTTCCTTTTTGCCGAGGTCTTTGAGTTGTTTAATGTGACGAATTCGAATAATTCACAACATAACAATTAACATACATACACCTCCTTACCGCAGAATGGACACCTAAATCCTATGATCCCTTCCTTTTCAATTATGACTGTTTTATGGAGATCAGATACCTCATATTCTCTCTTACATTTTGGACATTTCTTCCAATAGCTAAATACTTCTCCACGTCGTGAAATCCCTTCACGTTTTTTCTTAAGTCCTATAAAGAGAAGTAGGAAATTTTCCGTCATTGAGAGAGAAAACATTAATGCATAAGCTGAGAAAAATGCAACTAAGTGAACAAGAAAATAGTCTCCGGAAATTATAATAGGATAGAATGTATAGATGATGGATAGAATCATTATAGTGAGGAAAATTGTGGGGCTAATCGCTAAAGCTAAGAATACAAGATCTGTTTTTCTCGGGGGTTTATAGGATACTATGCGTGGAACAAAGATTGTTGCCACGGTTCTACGGGCACATCTAAACCATCCTATTAGAGTCAGCATGATTACTATAATGTTATAAACCCAATTAAATCCATTCAAAACTATTGTCCAGAACTTAAGAAATCTATCGACGAAAGGGCCACATCCTTCAATAACAAGCCTGAAAAGAGCGATAAAAAGTTTAAGAAAAATAATGCAGACAGGTATTGAAATTCCATCTCCTTCCCCCTACATGAATAAATTCCCACTAAGTAAGTTCCATTTAAAAGCTCCTGTATTTGGAAAATTAAACAAAGCTGGAAATTATACGCAGTTCATACAACTTTTTCTTCCATGCTACCATTAAGGCTTTGGAACGCGAGAGTTTCATTTTATCTGATATTCGGAGACTAAGATTCATTTGAGCTATTATGAAATGAACGATTATAGTTATCGAGTAGTGGGGATTAGTGGAATTATAGAATTTAAGGTTTCTATCCAGAAGGGTTTAATTCTAATACTAAAGAGGATGAAATGACGAAAGTGCCGGAGTTGCTTAGAGCCTATCTTGCAAAATACTTATTCAAAGACTTTTTACCTTACATGCTGATCTCGATTGCTTAGCTTTAACATTTCTTTTAGAGCCTTATAAAAATTGAATGATAGAAAATTAAGTGTAAAAGAAAGAGGTGAGAAATTTGCTTATGAGTGAGGTTGGTGATGAAGATTTTCACAAGCTAGCTACTCATGTATTAAACAAGGAGGCTCTTTACTATACTCCTGAAGTAGATGAGATGAAGGAGTCTTTTGTAAGAGCGTTGAAAATGCATGGCTATAATGTAAAGGAAATTGAAACCGGGAAAGGGTTAGATGGGAAGTTGAGCTAAGCTTCTCACCTAGAAGGATGGGGGAGACTAAAGAAGAGGTTAAAGCTCTTTTAGAACAATTAGGGTTATATGAAGTACAGGAAGGCCTTAATTTGGCTGAAGAGCTCTACATTAAGGGGGAATTTGCAAAGAGTCTCTGGAATGCGAGAAAGGCGTTAGAAGATCTTTTCAAGCTTATAGCGGCTAGGATTGGGATTGATAGCAAAGATTTTCTCTCCAAATTTGTGAAGAATAAGAGCGCGCGGGAACTTATTAGGAAAATATATTGGTATGCCTGTAAAGGTCATGAGGTTGAAATCTCAGAGCATGAAGCAATCTTTGGATATCACCTAGTACTCTCGGCAATCTATTATCTTATCCTCTTATTCAGGAGCCTTGCTTAAAGATCAGTAATGAGCTTTTGCTTGAAAGAATTTATAGTATATACTCATCGTTGAAGATGGTATAGAGTTTTTGGACAATCACTTTAAATATTCACATTTTCCTTTTAGTTTTGCCTTCAAAATCGTCTTTTCTATTTTATTGATACCTCTATCAATTATAGTTGTAACATTCTGTATTATATCTCTCACTTTCTGGGCTTCAACGCTATTGTAAAATTTATTTTGTAGATTTTTAATCTTATCAAGCTTAGGTCTAATGTATTCGTATATGTTCGGCCAATTGGATTTATCAACACCCAATGCTAGAAGAAAAATAGCCTCTAATGGATAGGAACTGGTCGCATTCAGATATGCTTTCTCAAATTCTTTTTCAAATGCTTTGAATTCTTGATCTTCTTCAATGGCTCTGAACAGTTTGAAGATTGCCTGTAAATACTCTGCATAATTACTCCTAATCCATGTTTCAATGTCTTGCAGATCTTGGTATAGGTCTGGATAATGATTTTTTAGATCCTCGTATAAGAGCGGATGAACCTTAGGTCCGTTCTTGAAAGAGAAAATCTCCCACCAATGAATATCGGATTTAAGATAATCCTCTATCTTTTGCGAGCTCGCCCATCCACATCTTCCTTCTCCGAATTCGAAGTTGGTCTTTAAATGATAGAGTTCTTCAAGAACAGGCTTAAGACATTTATCTTTAATATCCTTAAAATGTCTTTTCCTCAATCTTCTGCCCTCCCTCCACTGCTCAATAAGTATCCCTGAAAAGCTTGCGAGGAAACCGCCAAGGATCGTAAGGATTACGTTTTCCCAGCCCACTTTCCTGCCTCCTATCTTCTTTACGAGAATTACCTTCCATTTATTTATCTAATTTTTCTAAATTTTTGAAGAACATTTCAGTAGCGAACCAGTACTCGAGAAGTTTTTGTTCTTGTTCTTTATAACTTGGAAATTCTTGGCTTATCACCTGCCAAAATATTTGGTTATGCCTTCTATACTTTAAATGCATCATCTCATGAAATATTACGTATTTTATCACTTCATCTGGAAGACATACTAGCTTTAAGTTTAGAGAAATGTTCTTCTTATCAGAACAGCTCCCCCATTTTGTTTGCTGTCTTCTTATCATTATCTTGTTCGGGTAAATGCTATACCTTTTAATATATTCCTCAATTATTGGCTTGATTTTCATCCTTAGAAGATTTTTTAGATTTTTCAGAATTATTTTCCGGTGTTTGGGATTTTCAGGATTTAGTAGTATTTTCTTACTAGTATGATCTATCATTGGTGTTTCTGCTCTATTTCTTTCAATCATATAAGTTTCGCCAAATATCATGAAGTCTTTTAATGTGCTAACTTTCTTAATTGCTTCTTGTATGATGTTCCATTTTTTCTGGATCCATTTCTTCCTTTTCTCAATCACTTCATATGGATCTCTCATTTCTAACGGTAATATTACAAGCAGCTGTAACCCTTTGAACTCAAGCCTTGGATACCTGACATTTCTATGTTCTATTTTGTACTTAATCTCCACGTTCATCACCCTACTTGAGTCAGGTTTCTCATTATTTCATCATAAAGACTATCTAATTCTTCAACCGAATGTATGTATTTTCTGAGAAAGGATCTGATTTTTCTTCCAACTACCTTAATTGCCTCTGTCTTTTGATTCCATCCTTGAAAGAATCTCCCTTCCCTTTCAAGCTCTTTTACTAGATTCTTTACCGAGTCAACTAGCTGCGGAGATTTACCAATAGTTTTCTCAAGAGGTAAAATTATGGCTAGCTCTCTATCTGTAAGTTCCTTCCTTCTCTGTTGAATTTCGTTTACCTCCCTTATCATTTGACAAAGCTTCTGATATGCCTCTTCGATCTTAATTCTTTCTTCCTTAATTTCCCTTAAGATCTTATTTACACGTTCTCCTATAGTTTCGAGGTAAGGAGTCCTAGATTTTTCCACATATATGAATCTTTTTAAGTCGAATATCATGTTATAGACTCTTTCATCATGAGCCGGGTATGATTGCTCAAGTCTTTCTAAGTATTTTTCATCCAATGTTATTGTTGGGAAAAGTTTTTGGATGCGGCCTATATCTATTGCTTGCTGTATGATTTTTAAAGTCTTGGGGAAGTATTTTTTCACGTATTCCTCGGTTTCTTCGAAGTCCTTTTTGCGATGTAAATACGTGTAATAGACTTCTGTTAAGGCCGCAAATTCCTCTTTATACTCTAGTTTTATTGGATGTGCGCCGAGAAGTTCAAATATTCTTCTAAGGTGTTTATAGTTGGATAGGAAATTTTCAGCTTTCTCCTCGTCCAGAAGTAATGGATCTGTTAATCCTTTTAGAGTTTCTCGGTCAAGTTTTAATGCTCTATCAGCCTGCTTCTCTATTTTGAGATATCTGTCAAGTTGTATTATTTTTTCTGTTTCTTTGAGAAGTTTTTCGAATTCTTTTGCGAATTTTTCCATATCATGGAATGACTGGGAGATTGCTGTGAAGTCCTCTTTTTCATAAAATGCTAGGGCCTTCTCATAATCTTCTAAGACTCCTACGTAGTCAACTATTAGGCCGATCTCTTTTTCTTGAGCTGGGCGATTTACTCTAGCTACTGTTTGTAGAAGCATGTGCCCCTTTAGGGGTTTGTCGAGGTATATTGTCTGGAGTTGCGGGTGGTCAAAGCCGGTTATAAGCATGTCTGTAACTATGACGATCTTCGGGTATTCTTCTTCTTTGAACTTTGCTATAATTTCCTTGTTTATCTCGGATATTTCCTTGCCCCTTCCGAATCGCTCCCTTAATTGTCGTTCATAAGCTAGGATCTCTTCAGGATCGTTTTGAGTGTAAGTCATGACTATTTCAGTATACTCCTCCGGGTTTGGAATCCCTAGATTTCTGAGGGCTTGGTCAAGGGCTTTTTTATATCTTACACATGCGAGCCGGCTGGATGTTACTATCATGGCTTTGAATTTGTTGTTGATATTTTCTATAAAGTGTTGAGCTATGTCTTGAGCTATGATTTGTATTCTCTCCATTTTTTCCATAAAGACTTTGATCTTTGTCAATTTGTTCTTGATACGTTCTCTTACTTGTTGACGATATTCTTCTGGGACTTCTCTGAGGGCTTCCCTCTCTACTAGGAAGTCGATTATATGTTTGTATGATGACGTATCAAGCCGGTCTTCTATATCTTCAAAGGTTTCTGAATCGAGGAAGGTTTGATATTCCTCGCGTGTTTCGCTATTATATTTTAATCCAACCTTGTCTAGGAGACGTGTTGTGAATGCTATTGGTATTGTATGCCCATCTTTCTGGGATTCTAAGATAAAGTATCGGTGTAGATAATATTCGCCCTGCTCGGGGTAGGCGAAATAAGCATATGTGTCTTTTCTGCCTTTAGCTATAGGTGTTCCTGTAAAGGCGAAGAAGAAGGCGTTTCTCAGAGCACATCTCATTGCCGCCGCTAAGAGACCGTATTGCGTTCTATGGCCTTCATCAATGAAAACCACGATGTTTTTTCTCGTTAAAATGGTCTCATCTTCCGCCCGTACTGAAAGTCTCTCGAGCTCCTCTATTAGCGTTCTTATTTCATCTGGCCTAAATTTGTGAATTAGCGTTAAGAATGCACCCCTCTTGTTAAGCTTCAGGGTTTCAAGTAATTCTTTTACGGATTCTATTCTTTCCAGTTGTGGGAGGGTGGTTTCTATGGCTTCATATTCATTTCTCAGTTGCTCCTCAAGCTCTATTCTATCGACTATGAAGAATATTGTTGGGTTCTCTAGAATGTTTAGTGTCCATAGCTTGTTTGCTGTGAATATCATTGTCAGGGTTTTCCCTGAGCCGAGCCAATGCCAGATTAGCCCGTTCTTTCGGTTGTCCTCTCCTTTGAGGTTTTTTATTACTCTTTCAACCATTTTGTTTGCGGCTTGATACTGCATCCACCTAGCCATTACTCGTGTATACTCGCCTTTTACCTCCCGTATGAAGATGAAATGTCTTATTAGATCTAGGAGTGTTGCTTTATCCAGCATTTCTATTATGGCGTCAACCTCGTCCTCGATGCCTTCAACACGCCATTTTTCTTGAGGAGTTTCTTTTCCTTCAGTGGTGTTTGGGAAGTAGTTGGCATTCCACTCAGCAGCTATGCTGAATTGGACGTATTTGAACAGCTCCGGAACCGTGACCTCGTATTTTTTAACTTGGTTATAGGCATCTGTGAGGGTTGAGTAGGGCTTGGCTGGTGATTTGCACTCTATTAGGACGAGCGGTATACCGTTCACGAATAAAACTATGTCAGCTCTTATCTTGCCAACCCCCACGAAAGGCACCTGCCTACTAACAATAAACTCATTATTTTCTGGGTTGGCATAATCTATGAGCTGAATATATTTTACAGTTCGCTCCTTCTCAAGCTTAATTGGGACACCTAACTTCAAGCATCTAAGAACAGTTTTTGCCCCCTCCATATTTGCGGGCGCAAACTTGAGTTCTGATAAGACCCTGTTTATATCCCCCTCCGTGAGCTCCACATCCTTATTTAGTGTTTTGATGGCGTTGATTAAGTTTGGTATGAGAAGAGGCTCGCTAAAATCATCTCTGTTTAAGCTTTTAGCCTCTATGAATTTCCACTTTTTAACCGACGTTAAACGCTCAACAATATAATCCTCAACGATTCTTCTTTCAGAATCGGTCATCCCCGCTCACCAACAAGTGTTATACCCTTGCTCATTTTATTTTGTAGGACGTGTGTAACTTTCCATTTTCTATTAACGTCTTTAGAGCTTATATGCCTCCATTCAAGCTTTTGAAGTCCTTGAATGATGAAAGCCTTAATCGAGGTTTTTTCCATATGGAAGGCCATTTTAATCACCCCAGATTAACATCTATGTTAAGTTGTCTTTGTACCTCTGTTAATATTCTTCTGAATTCATGTTCTGATAGTTCCCCGATCCCATAGCCATCGATGTAATTTTCTATCTTGACGAAATGTGATGTGAAAGGTTTTTTAGAGAATATTATATTACAAAATGAAACTTTCCAAGGAAAGAGAACTTTATTTTGCCTTATTTCGTCAGGCCAAATTGGTGTTTGATCATCATAATAAGTTTCTTTTACTATACCTATAGCATGTATCTCCCCGGTTCCGGCTATTTGGAAGATTACAATATCGAATGGTTTGATCATATTGTATAATCTAATAAAATACCTCCAATTTTTTCTCTGTCTTTCTCCAGCCTCTCTATCCCAAAATCCCCATAATAATCGCTCTTTAGCTATCTCAATGTTTTCAATGTTTCTTGATGAAAATATCCAGAACTTCATTTTAATTCTCCCCTTAGTTTTTTATTAAAAGTAAATTTTCCCTGTAATAACTCATTTGAAAGAAGCTCTACTTCTTTATCTGATGGATAAAAATCACATTCTGCCTTAATTATAGGGGAAGAAAGAGGACTTTCTTTGTAGAGATAAGTATCAATAGAGACGTAGTTTCCAAGGATCTTTTTTAATAGATCTTTTTTATTCCAAAGCCAGCCCCGAAATTCGTCAATCATCTTGTCATCAGGAATGTTTTCATGGAAACCTAAGACCAGAAATGCACGATGAACTCCGTTTTTCAAATATAAAAGTGCTTGACCCACCCCGCTATAGAAACTATTCCAGCTTAATCCTTTGCCTCTTTTATCAAATTTTATTAGCTTTACTTCGTAGCCTATTAATCGAAACTGATTTTGGGAAATTCTTTCGATTTGTAATATGTCGATGTCAGGGCTTATCTTCTTTCCACCAATTGCTGAAACCTTAGGATAGACATTGTAAGCCGCTAATGAGTGCAAGACCGATTTTAATAATTCTTCTTCTGTTCCAAATCGAGAATATTTCATGCCTTCCATATTTACACCCTAACCCTAATTTTTCCAGTAAGAAGCAAATCCATCAATCCTTGCTTAATTTTTTCTAATTTTGCTTTTTCATTCTTCTCAACCTCAAGTTTTTTATCGATAATTGAAAGAATTTCAGCAATTTTTTGTTGTTCTTGGAGGGGTGGAAGTGGCATTTTTAACGAATGAACTAATTCCCTTTTTAATCCAGGCACTACATCAGCTAAATGAAATCTAGCTGGGTTTAGATAAATTAGTTCATAAAATAACCACTTTAGGAAAACGTCTGATACTTTGGTTTTTACGTAATAGGTGGTATCTATTGGCCAAAAGTCCTTATCTATCCATGAAACCGCTCCAATCGTTCCTTTCCTTCCCATAACTATGCCAGGTCCCTTAACAATTGCCTGATTATGATAACCAACTATTCCATTAGAGCCAACGACAGGATACATTCCCGGTATTCTCTCTTTTTCAGGTAATCCCCTTCCATATTCTAGCGAAAGAACGTCGCCAACTTTGACAACTTTCCAATGTTTTGGAATTCTTCCAATTTCAGTATCTTTAAACTCCCTATATTCTCTCTTCTGGAATTGTTCAAGGGTTATAGCTTGTCCATTGAATTCTTCCGTTACTTTTTTCAAGTTTTTGTCTTCAGTAACTAGAACTAAGCAGTTCTTAATCGAAGTTAAAGCTATTAAAACATCCCTTGCTTGATTTTCAGGCAGTTTTTTCTTTCCAGCCTCCTCATCTAACTCTTTAAGTCTCCTTAACATCTCATCGTATTGCTTAGCATCAGCCTCGCTCATGAATTTAGCCATACCATATCTAGATACACCATAAACTGCGCCCTCGGTAGCTATAACTTCATTTGGAACCTTTTCCATAATTTCGAGTAACTCTCTTTTTCTCTCTTCATTTTGCGTACTACAAATTTCATCGTATTGGATATGGGTAACATAATATTTCAGGTTCCTTGGAAGCTGTCTTAAATCAATACGGTTATCTATAATTGCATTGAAAACGTTAGTATCAAACATAAAGCCTAAAGTTAAACCTTTAGTTAAAAGCTCCTGCATCAAGCCCTTCTTTAAGCGCTCAGTCTTAGCTATGATTTCATTTGTTTTCTGAATAGCTTCGTCAACAGTAGAAAGAACTTCAGCGATTTTCTGCTGCTCTTTAAGCTCAGGAAGTTGCACTAGAAAGTTGCTCAAAAAAGTTTGTGTGATGATAGGATGCGTAGTTTTTGAGACAAATTTGTTAAGTCTCTTTAATTTAAGTAAATAGAAGAGGAAAGGTGGATATATTTTCGTTGCGTCATAGCTCTTACTAAAAATTGCATTGTCACTAACCCATATTTTACCTTTTCCTAAGTGTATCTCTCCTGAAGCTCCAACTCTACCGATTATTATTGTAAAATCATTATCGACTAGAAAGTTATCAGTATAACCCATTATTCCATTAGCTCCATATACAGGAATGCTTGCGCCCTCTCGAATTTTAGGCCGTTCTCCATTTCTTAGATCCAAAAGTGTCCCAAGTTTTACAACTTCCCAATCCTCTGGTATTCTCCCAATCTCAGTATCCCTAAAAATAGTTTCTTTATAAAACATCATGTCAATCACCCATAAGCTTGATGATGTGTTCTCTGCCTCCTTTTAGTACTTCCTTCAGAAAGGCAATCACGTCCTCATCCCCTAAGGTCCACCATTCCACCAACCCATTTTTGATTACAGCAATAGTTCCAGGTATTGAAACAAAGTAATGTCCACTTCTAGACCGTAGCTCTCTAATACTCTTCCCTGTTCTCTTCTTCAGAATCTTGGCCCTCGGCTTGAAATCTTTTTCATATGTTTCTTGATCTTTTAACTCATTATAGGTCCCCCCAATCACTTCATATGGTATGCCCAATTCATTCTTCACTTCTTCTAGAAGCTCTCTAATCATTCTATTTCCTTCATCTCTGCAGTAATATCTTAAGATAAGATCATTCATTCTAAATCCTCCATCACCTTCACTATTTCCGTGATATATTGCTCAAGCTTTGTTATAACTTCTTGTCTTTCTTTTTCCAGCTTTTTCAATTCCTCATACTCTTTTATTATGTCTATTTGTTCACTCTCTTCTACGGGCATAACATAGAGCGTAACATTGAGGTTATAGTTATTGTTTCTTACTTCTTCGATGTTGGCAACTTTGCAGAAGCCGGCTATATCTTCAAACTTCCTGTAGGCCTCCACTATACGCCTAATATTCTCATCTGATAGGGAGTTCAGCTTTCTAACTGTTGGGTGCTTGATATACTCGTTTGAAGCATTTATGAAGAGTATTTTGTTCTTCCTTTCTGCTGGTTTGTTCTTTTTAAAGATAATAATTGCTCCAGGGGCTCCAGTATTATAGAAGAGCTTCTCGGGTAGTAACAGAACACACTCTATCAAATCTGCTTCAACAATCTTTCTTCTAATATCACCCTCTTTCCCTCCGCGGAATAAACAACCATTATCTATTACGACGCCAACTCTCCCATAATCATTCTTTGCCATGGCAAGCATGTGTTGAATCCAAGCCCAATCAGCGCTCTGTTTAGATGTAAAACCATATTGGAAGCGTTGTCTACATAACTCACCCTTCTTTAGAACCTCATCATCATAGCCGTCTTGGTTCCAGGGAGGATTAGCCAAGACAACGTCCGCAAATCCCAACGGATGCTTGGGATAAAGTAGCGTGTCTCCGAGCTGAATATCAGCATCCCTAATATCGTGGATATACAGGTTCATCTTACAGTAAGCCCTAATCTTGGGGTTAGCCTCCTGACCATACAGGAAAAGCTTCTTAGCCTCCTCCTTGCCATAAACACTCTCAACATGCTTATATGAAAGAATAAGCATTCCACCGGAACCGCAACAAGGATCGTAAACTTTTTCACCAGGCTTGGGATCTAGCATCTCCACCAATAGCCGAATAACTTCCCGCGGTGTGTAAATCTCACCCTCCTTTGCTTTCTCCGGCGCAAAGTACCTCAAAACCCACTCATAAGCATCGCCTAATATATCGGGCGAAACCTCATACAAGCGCTTCTGGCTGAAAAGCTCAACAAGCTGCCGCAAAATCTCCAGATTCTCAGGACTCTCGGCAAAGTGTATGAAGTCCGCCCTATCCACAATCCCCTTCAGCTCAGGATTCTTATCGGCCAAAGTCTTCAATGCTATGGATAAATTCTCAGCCAAGCGATTAGGATCCTTTCTAATATTGTCCCACAAACATTCATCGGTCAAGACAAAGTCATGGTAAACCGAGGAGCGAGCTTCTTTATCAGCCTCCTCAGGATTAAAACCATCGGCCAAGGCCTCCTCATAAGCCCTCTTATATTCAATAATCCACTTATCGCTCACACGCTTCAAGAACAATAAAATCAAGATGAACTCATAATCCACGCGAGTCCTAATAAGATCGGCAGCCTTCTTCATCAAAGATTCCAGCTCGCCTCGGGTCAGATCACCCTCAACCAACAAGTCAGGAAGCTTCTTAGGAGGTTTCAACGTGTAAATCTTCCTACGAGCATCAATAATATCAGACTCAACAATAAGCAAGCCAGCCTTTCGCAGCTCAGAAAGCAAAACATTCAAGGACTCTTCACTAAAAGCATTACCTTCAAGACGCCGCAAAGCCTCCAAGGCCTCATCCCGCGTAAAACGCCTATCACCAAAAACAGACCACAACTTTTGATAACGATTCAAAACCCAAGGCTGAGACCCCAACTACTTCACCTCAACAATGCTCATTATAAATAAGATACATAAGTATTTAAATATTGTACTTACTCAATAAGCTAAAATAAACTTAATTTATTTACTCCCCATAATATGATACTTGTTGCAACTTTTAACATTACCGATCCTAGCCTTAGACAGTAGGGGCTTAATGGGCCACTTATAATCAATGAGCTTACAAAACTCTACAGGAGGCTTAAGGAGGTTGGCAGGAATAATTTCTGCAAGTTTTCATTGGTCAGACTCGAGCAGATCATCGTCATGGTTTTCTTGATGAGGGCTGCATTTAACATCAATTTGTATGGCCGTTGCTTGACCATCGGCTTAAAAGGTTTTCGGGGCTTGTCTAGGGGGCTATTACGCGATGGAAGTCATCGCGCGGCCTCACCCCACCGCCCACATATAAGTCATCTTCTCTCCACTTTCACCAACCCCCAGATCCCTTATATGACGCCTCGAGAAGATCTTCTACAGGGAAGGGCCCCTGATTATTTAATGAGCCTGCGACCCAGGGGCCTCAAAACAATGGTCGCAGGTGATGGAGGAAAAAGCCCATAACAAGCCCCAGCCCTCCCTCCAAGACTGGAGGGACTTGGGCCTGGGGTCCTCCGGCCCAACAATCCCAACTGCCGGAGGCATACCCTAGGAGAGGCCCTCTTCTGGGGGGAGGGGGTGGGCTGGCCGACCGATGACCCTCAGCGAGCTCCGCCCCGCCCCGG
>Ga0080004_1091568_pt1 | contig 12547 bp, 9 predicted proteins | sample WasSprMetagenome_FD_69207 | JGI IMG/M metagenome (GOLD analysis project Ga0080004, IMG submission 69207) | Sulfidic aquatic microbial communities from Washburn Spring, Yellowstone National Park, USA - WS (SPADES assembly) (version 2) | ecosystem: Environmental > Aquatic > Thermal springs > Hot... | reverse complement strand
AGGGTCTTAGAGAGGAGGAGGACAGAATGAGCGTAACATATCTCGTCTGCAGGGTTCATGGCTACGAGACTCGGCTAATCAAGCCCAACCGAATGCTGGAGCTAGCATCGCTAAGCAGCCTTGAGGCTCTGATAAGGGCCCTAGGCGAAGTGGATTATAGCCGATACCTCTCCGGTGCCAAGACCCTTGGCGAGGTTGAGCAGGGGTTAGCCGAGGCGTTCATCAGCAAGCTCACGCCACTTTTGGAACTGGCCTCGGGTGGGATACGGAGATTCCTCGAGGCATATCTCAGGAGGTACGAAGCCCTGAACCTGACATGGATCCTGAGGATGAAAGCTGGAGGGGCTCCAAGGGAGATGGTGGAGCAGATTCTACTACCGACATGGAGGCTTGGTGGCATCGATCTAAAGCTCATCCTCGATGCGGAGAATATCGAGGCCGTGAAGAAGATTATACGGCAATCTGGAGCCTACAAGATATCAGAAGACGTGAAGGACCTGCTGCAGCTGGAGGCAGAACTCTGGAGAAGTCATTATCAGAGAGTCTTCAAGCTTGCTTCAAGAACTAAGATCAACGATAGCAGGGAGGTTAGAAGGCTTTTGGGCATAGAGCTAGAGCTCTCGAATCTTAGAACATGCATGCTAGCCCTGCTTAGAAACTGGGATCTGAAGAGGGTTCAGGGGCTCCTAATGGATAATCCAGCTGGAACACCATTAAAGCTCCTTCAAGAGCTAGTTGAGCGGAGGGATCCACATATCTTCATGGAGCGTTTCAAAATGTTCAGGAGTTTTCTTGAGAAGGCGATATCGGGGGATGTATGGCTCATGGAGATCGAGGCTTTAAGGATACTCAAAAGATACTTGGACTCCGAGAAGATCAGTAAGTTCATAAACTTCTTCTACATCCTGAGATACATCTTAGAGCTCGAGATAGAGTATAGAAACCTTCGCGCAATAGCTGTTATGATACATCATAACCTGCCCCAGGAATCTAGGAGAATTCTACTGATCACAAACTAGCCGAGCTTAATGAGGCGAAGAAACATCAGGCCTAGGAGCAGTGGAAGAACAGTCCCAAGGATTATTGCTACGAGTATTGCCCGGTGGGGGCTTGGCTCCTCAATGATATACGCGATCCCGATAAGCTGCAACGATATCAGTATCCCAAGATAAAGGAGTAGTGTCTTGCGAAACCTCCTCTTAATATTCTCGCTCCAAGGGCTCACGAAGTAATGTTCTATCAGGCGTGTGATAACCTTAGCATCTGCATGGAGCGGTGCTAGACGGTGGTTATCCATATCAGAATAGCGATGAGAAGGCCATAGATCGCGATACCCTCGGCAAGACCCGCATATATTATGGCCCTGCCCAAGACCTCGGGCCTCTCAGCAGCGCTCGCCATCGCCGCGACAGAGACCTTTGCAACAGCATAAGCAGCCGCCACCCCGCAAATAGAGACACTCAGCGCCATGGCGATGAACTTCACGGACTCTACCTCAGCGGCCCCCGGCGTCAAGGTAGCTTCCTCAGCCGCCACGGATGGCATAATGAGCACCGGGATAAGAAGTATGAACAGGGCTACCATAACGGACTCAAATCTTAACCGCATGTCTGCTCAGAAGAACTCAAGCTGGTCAGCTATTAACCTTCCTTCTACCTGATCTTCCAAAGAAGAAGGGTAGAGATAGGGCTGGCCAATAAGTCTTCGTAGCCATGAAGGCGGCAGGGAAGACTGTATAACCATCCATGGATTCATGAATCCTCCATGGTGGGACGGAAGATCATACCTTATCATCTTTGTGGCTTCTATTACCCGTCGGCCAGCGGTTTTTACTGTTGTGAGGTATACCATTCTTAATACCTTTAAAGTTAAAGTCATTAATTCCAGTCTTGATATCGCCTGTGAAAAAGGCAGATGATTGACGTCATCAGCAATCTTTTCCGGAACGCTTGCCTTTTTAGCATTTAGATAGAGGGTTGTTGCAAAAGCTGCAATTCTTTTTCTCAATCTATGATAATATCTCCTTTTATTTTTCGCCCGGAATAAGACCCAATAATACCTTTAACCTTAATTAATGGTAAATGGGGTGGTGACCCCGTCACTAATATAGCTAGTTTGACGCTTCTCCTAACTCCGAGATCTCACAAGCCTTCTTGTAAGCTTCCACCATATACGGGAAGAAGGTTGTAATCCGTCTGATAATTTCCCTAGAAAATTCTCATTCTATCTGCCTCCATAAGCCTTATCACTTCCTCGAAATTGTAATTGAAACTGTCGCTTCATCAATTTCTTTAATAATTAACTTCCTCATAAATTGATCCGTCAAATAGGATTTACATGACGAGAATGAGATGGAAATATATTATCATGGAGACCGCATTTCTTTCTTACCCGCAATCTCTGGGATTATCATGAGCCGGAGGGTCTTGGCAATCTTGATGCAGTCAAAGTCCAAGGTCTGTACGGGATGCCAGAGCCCTCATAGAACTTGCTATAGAACTCGTAAAAGAGGAGCCTTAGGGCCTGGATTGCGACGACTAGGAGCTCTATGCTGAGTGAGATGAGGTTTAGGAGTATTAGGCCTAATCCTATCCCCATAACCGGGCTGGCGTGCATCATCTCATGGACGACCATTGCTAAGGCTGCATGGACTATCGCGAAGCCGGCAACCCTCGCGAAAGACAATGTGTTTGCGAGGAAGGCGGTCATCGTCTCTAGGAGGCTTCCTAGGCCAAGCGACACCTGCTCATGCTCAAGGATGGGCTTCAGGATCATCATAACCAATCCTCCGACCATGAGGAAAAATGGCCAACTCGTGAGGGCGCCTATGCCGAGCTCCGGGAACTCTAGGAGCCCGGGCACAACAGTTACCCCGATGAAATGGAAGGCTGTTAGGATGAAGCCGGAGTATGTTATGAGGCCGGCGACACCGTGATGCGAGAAAATCGCTGAGATCATCTCGCCGTTTCTAAACTCCTTAAGTGCCGCCAGCGCTATGCCGAGCAATATCTGGGCTATGCCGAAGAATATTGCGATCTTGATAAGCCAGATGATACTGCTGGATTCCCCAAGCCAGCCGGGCCTAAGTCCAGGCAGGAGAGGCTGTACCTCAACTAGGAAGAACTCTCCGAAAAGGGCTCCGAAGAATAATGCCGAGAGCCCCATCCCTATCATAAGTCTGCCAATCTTCCTTGAATCCATTCCAAGGATCCTCCTCTTGAAGACATAAGTGAAGAAGAGCCCCATCACGATTATTGCGATCCCCTGGCCGAGGTCGGGGAACATCAGGCCAAACATTATGGTCCAGAGCATTCCCGAGATAATCGTTGGATCCATCTCATGTCTGCCAGGCCAACCATAAAGCGCAACTATGCTCTCAAAGACCTTGAAGATCCCCGGATTCTTGAGAAGTGTTGGGGCCTTCTCTCCAGGCTTAGGATCCTCAAAGCGGTATGCAATGACTCCCTTAAGCTCTCTCCGCATTTCCTCAAGCTTTTCGGAGAGCCAGCCCACAGCATCCTCAGAAACCCACCCCTGAACGATCCTGAGATAATCTGTTTGAAGGCTTCCCCTCAGCGCCTCCTCTAACCTAAGATTAAGCTCAAGCGCCTCATAAATCTCAACAAGTTTAGGGGCCATATTTTTCCTCAGCTCCAATAGCTCCTTGAGAAGTCTCTCCTCCTCAGCCCTCAAAGACTCCAGCCTTCTAGAAACCTCCTCAAGCGCCTCACTCGGACTGCCTGAAAACTTGGCTAGAATGGAGGATAGGTCCTCAAACCCCACGCCGTGCAGAATCTCATTAACCTCCGCGAAGTACTCCTTCAAGCATGTGATAGCGAGAAGCACCTTACCATCCCTGGCAGCGAGCGCCTCAACAACAGCTAATCTCCCCTTCAAAGCCTCCCTAATCTTATCCAAGCTCTTCTCATCAACGACCCCAATGAGGACTACTAGATTCTCGTAATCCCTGAGTTCTGGTAGGTTGATGTCCAACCCGCTCAGAAGGCTCAAGACGTTTCTCATTCTCTCGAGCTCTTCTCTCTCAGCCCTAAGCTGTTCGATCCTCTCTCTAATCGAGTTATATTCCTTGGTGATCTTGTCGAGATCCTCCTTAGCTTCTTCGAGGCTCATGTCACCAACAGCCCCAGCCCGTACCTCGATTGAGAACTCCTCACGTAGCCGGAGAACCTCATTCCTCAACGCGTTAAGGATCTCAAGCCGTTGACCTCCATCATCCACAGACCAGATAAGCCTCACCCTAAGCTCCTCAAGTTCCCTCTCCAGTTCCAGTATCCTTTTTTCGACCTCAAATGACCTGAGATCGAGATACGCGAGAGCTTCATCACATCTTCTCGGAAGATAATCCGGGAGCCGGATCTCCTGATAATAAGCCTCGCCAAGTAACTCACGCACTTCTTCCACTCTATCCTTCAAGACGGCTAAATAGAGCAGGACCTCGTCCCCGGGAAGCTCCGCGCGCTTTACTATCACGTTGAGTTCCTTAATCCTCTTAATGAGCTTTCCGAGAGCATCTTTGGGGAGGATGATGAGTAATGTTGATAGCTCGGCGCCGGACTCGGATGGCGGGATTTCATCCTCTCCCATGGCCCTGATCCCTGCAATAATGTTCCTCAGGCGACGTAGCTCCATCCTCGATGCATAGAGCCTCCTCAACTCATCTCTCACCTCAACATATTTCCTGAAGATGTTTCTCTCATCCTTGAAGCCGGGTTTGTAAAGGCTATACCATGTCTCAGCGAGTCTCACACACGTCTCCTCGAGCTCCCTAACCCTCTCAAGCTCGCCCTCCAAGAGCTCCCTAGAATCCCAGATATTCATTCTCCTGAGATGAACTACCCCAAGCTCGCCGAGCCTGCGGAGAACCCGCCTCTCGAAATCCCTTAAAGTGATCAACACGAGCTTCTTCGCGGGGACTATCAACTCTTCCGCGAGACTAGAGAGCCGGCCGCGATAATTTAAGAGTATGGTATGTGACGCCGTGCAGGGAAATAGGGGTTAGATGACTTTGCTCGTATGAGTGAACTATAACAGGAAGAGAACAGGAGAAGAAGGAAATGTGGGTGGGGGAGGCGAACCCAAGAAAACATTTATAAAGTGTATCCTGTCGCGGCCGGCTCTCGTTTTCCACCTCTCCATCAGCAACGATAGTCGACAAGGTCGATTAGGAGCTAAGCCAGATGTCAGACAGGACAGGATAATCTTGAGGTAGATTGTTTACAGGAGCCGAAACGAGGGAAAAGGTTTGAGAATATGCAGGTATGCGAGAGTACTTACCCGGAGGGTCGGGGCAATAAGTCCCTCCAAGAAGAGGGATATCCTAATGATGATCAGAGGGTTGCCGAAGGAAGAGCTCGATAAATTATGGCCTTTTCGAACTAGATAATCCGGAAAACGATAGAAAAGTATGATGTTAGGCGGACAATAGACGAGATATTAGATCACGTTAAGAAGTATGGCTCTAGATGCTCTACTTAGGAAGTTGATTAGGAAAGGGTATAGGTTAAAAAGGTCAGATGACCCTCTCGTCGTCATGTTAGAATCGGATGGGTAAGTCCTCATCATCCCCGCACGATAATTGGTTGAAGCCGCTTATAGAGCGTTTCGGGGCTCGGCGGTATTCCCGTTCATCACGAGGTCAGCTGGCGGATAACCTCATAGCCCATTGAAAACATCAAGCAAGGCCGCTTTAGATCTTTTTCCTCTCCTGGCCAGCTCTACGCGTCTCCTCCTCAAGCACCTCTAAAAGCCCCTCACGATCAAGCATCACGAGTAGCTCATCATACGTCGCATCAATCTCTTTTATACATGTATCCGGGAAGTTTAGGTCCACAGAGATTCTATGTTTCCAGTAGTATCCACCTTCGGGAAGGTTAAGTCTTGTGAATATGCCGATAAGCCTAGGAGGCAGTTGGAGGTTCTTGACGCTAATCAGATACTCAATGAAGCATATCCTATAAGCCTTCTCATATAAGTCTCCATAAAAGGTGTTGAAGTAGACGTGGAGCGGATGATCCTTAGCATATGTCTCCCAACTCGTAAACTGGGTGTAGATCGGCCTCCACCCACCATCTTTCAAGACCATGTCCTCGAGACTTATCGGCCTCTTCCAAGTCGTCACCATGTAGCCCTTCTCCTCAAGGCCCGGAATTATGTAGCCTCGAATTATGCCCTGTCTTATCAGCTCCAGTCTTTCCCTAAGCCCCAAGGTCATGGAACAGCCACGCTACCCGCTCCCCTAGCCTGATTTCCCCGCATATAAACCAAGTAAAAACGTTTTAGCTCAATCCAAGTCGTCAAGAAATAACGCTGAGAATAGCTTCTTCGAGGACCTCCTTCGAATTTTCTCCAACAATTCTCTTCACCTCAACATGATCCTTATCCAAGACTATGTAGGTTGGGGTTCCGGAGACATCATAAGCGTCGAAGACCCTCGCCCTCTCATCAACGACATGGATCCAGTTCAACCCCTCCTCCGCTAGAACCTTACTAGCATGCTCTATCCCTCCAGCAGGATAAACGACCGAGATAAAGACTATCCTATCACCATACTTCTCCTCGAGCCCCTTTATTATAGGCGCCATCCGAAGACAGTGGGGACATGTTGGGGACATAAACTCTAAGAAGACCGGCTTGCCCTCGAACTGCGATAGCCTGACCGTCTTCCCGGTTAAGCCGAGCTCATCTATCTCGGGTAGCTCGAAGTCCGGCGCAGGTCGCCTCTGCTTTGTCTGATCCTGGGTTGTGTGTATCTGTGTTGTTGGAGGAGTGGCAACATGTGGTCCTGTTGATATTGTGGTCGGCATTGTGCCTCCCGGGAATGTTGCTATGAAGATTATGGCTAATACTATGACAATGACCGTGATTACCGGCGCCAGTTTTATGCCGTAATAATACCCCCTGTGGTTCTCCCTAAGATGCCTTTTCAAGGCCATGTCTGTGGGAAAACTTTTGCCGCAAAACCTGCATTTCTTAACCATGGGGCTCCAGCATTCCTTGGCACCCTCCATCCTATAAAACTTCGCGAAGTTCAGGATCATATTTCAGCGGGCTTATAGCCAATTTTAAGATCTTCTTAGCAGCGATCTCGATGACCTTTGACACGATCTCAGCCACCTGAGCTGACAAACTCCTCAATACCCCTCAAGAGGTTTCTCAAGTCATAGATGTCTCCAAAGAGGCTTCCTGCGAATCTCTTTGCAAAACCTGCCAAGTAAAGCGTACTACTATCAACCACTAAAAAGATAAAAGATCCTCTCATAAACATGTTCCATCAGGTGACCGCTTGGAAGACCTGCTGAGAAGCTCCCTAGACTACAGGAACTTATCTATCGAGGAGACTTTGAAGGCTCTGGATGCCTCCTTAAATGGCCTATCAGAGGAGGAAGCAAGAAAGAGAATTGAAAAGTACGGCTATAATGAGGTGAGAGAGGAAAAAAGGAATCCAATCGCGGAGTTCTTCTCTAGATATTGGGGGCCCATGCCTTGGTTATTGGAGCTCGCAATAGTTTTATCCATATTTCTCAATCACATTATTGAGGCAATAATAATATTCGTTTTGCTGACGATAAACGTGACAATAGGCTTTATGCACACTAGACATGCACAAAAAGCGCTCGAGTATTTGAAAAAGAGGCTGGCTGTCAAGGTCAAAGTGCTGAGAGATGGCAGATGGGTTCTAAAAGACGCAAGGGAAGTCGTGCCCGGCGACATCATACTCGTTGGTCTTGGAGACCTCATGCCCGCTGATGCCAAAATCTTGAGTGGAGTGCTCAGTGTTGACCAGTCATCGTTAACAGGCGAATCATTGCCAGTGAACCTGAAACCCTTGGACATAGTTTATGCAGGCTCAGTGGTGATCAGGGGCGAGGCGAAGTGTATAGTTATCAACACAGGCGCTAATACCTATTTTGGTCGGACCGTTGAGTTGGTCAAAATAGCCAAACCGAAGTCTCATCAAGAGGAGCTGGTCTTGAACGTGACTAAATACATGCTGTATCTCAGCGCAGGCGCTCTGGCTGTGGCAGTCATTTTTGCTTTCTTCGCGGGCATGGACTTCCTAACTATTGTGACGCTCGCCGTCATCTTACTACTGGGTGCCGTGCCAGTAGCTCTTCCAGCAGTACTTATGATCGTACAAGCTACTGGAGCTATGGAATTAGCCCGAGAGGGGGTGCTTGTTACTAGGCTGAGCGCTGTCGAAGATGCGGCTTCTGTTGATGTCTTATGCCTAGATAAAACCGGTACTATAACCCAGAACAAGCTCGCTGTGGTGCGTGTCATCCCCATCTCAGGTTTCAAGGAAGAGGAAGTTGTGTTAGCAGCTGCTTTAGCCTCTAGTGAAGAGGGTAAAGACCCGATCGATTTAGCGGTAATCAATTATGCAAAATTACACAAGTCCATTCTCGAGGATTATGAGAAGAGTTATAAGATAATCTCGTTCACACCTTTCGATCCAAGCATAAAGCGAGCTGAAGCTATCGTGGAGAGCGATGGAGCTCGCTTTAAGGTTGTAAAGGGGGCACCGCAAATAATAATGGGGCTCTGTAAGGCTGAGGGAGCGGTAAAAGCAGAGGCAGGGAAATTGCTGGAGGAAATGTCGATGAGAGGATATAGGGTGTTAGCGGTTGCTAGATCTTCCAGCAACGACCTGGATGATCTTATGCTTATTGGATTCCTAGCCTTAGCTGATCCTGTTAGACCTGACTCCAAAACCTTGATCGAGAAGATTAGAAAACTGGGGATCAGGCCGTTAATGATCACAGGTGACAATGTAGTCATTGCAAAAGAGGTTGCAAAGCAAGTCGCCTTGGGGGATAAGATCCTACCCGTAAGTGAGTTTAAACGCATGAGGATAGATAAGGCGGTTGAGGTTCTTGATGGTGTTGATGGCTTAGCCGAAGTCTACCCTGAGGACAAATATTATGTCGTAAAAGGCTTACAGATGAGAGGTCACATGGTAGGGATGACCGGAGACGGTGTGAACGATGCGCCGGCGCTTAAGCAAGCAGAGCTAGGGATAGCGGTTAACGATGCCGTAGATGTAGCTAAAGCAGCTGCAAGTGTTGTGCTCACGGAGCCCGGTCTGAAACAGATAGTGACCACAATCAGAATCAGCAGGATAATATATCAGCGCATGCTTACATGGGTCATAAACAAGATCACAAAAACTATTCAATCCATTGGATTACTAGTGATAGGATTATTCTTGTTACGACAGTTGATACTCGGCCTTTTTGACATGACATTACTAGTGTTTGCTAACGATTTTGCAACCATGTCCATAGCTACAGATAACGCAACATACACATCATATCCTAATAAATGGGATATCAAAAAGATAACCCTGGCATCGCTAGCCATAGGAGCTCTTATGATCATTGGAGGGTTGATCTCCGTATGGATGGGAGTAAGCTACTTTCATCTTCATGGAAGGGAACTGCAGGTTTTCACAATGTTAACATTAGTATTCTCTAGTCAGTTCAGAATCCTCATAGTTAGAGAAAGAAGACACTTCTGGTCTTCAAGGCCTGGGAAGGCATTAACGCTTTCAATAATGGGCGTCATCATAACTTTTATAGTACTTGGAACACATGGTATTATAATACCGGCACTTAGCCTTCATGAAATCTTCTTCACCTTTGGCTTCTCGGGCATATGGATGCTGGCATTGGTAGATCCTATCAAATATTTGATATTCGCAAAGGTGAAGGTGTAGCGCCATGCAATCACTTTTACAAACTCCACTTAAGCATAATATTATTGAGGTCATTTCTTGCTGGCGGGCTAGCCGGCATAGGTGGCCTCTCGATAGTAAGCGGGATAATCGGAAGGCTGAGGCCCGGCGCATCTCCAAGCTATGGATACGTGGCTATAATAGTCACGGCCCTCAAGTGCCTGAAACGTGGAATCATAGTGACGGTGAGAATCTTCTTTGGCGGCTTGCTGACTGCTGGCAGGGCACTTTGGATGAGCATGGAGAATAAGGAAAAACTATGCATGAACTTCCTACCAACTTTGCTAACACTGTATTCTGAGAACGTGGAGGATGAACTTAGCCCCATATCAGGCAGATCTCTTAATTGCTTCCCCCTCATTGTGCCTCTTAATTCTCCTAGGTAGTTACGTTCTCTCTTATTGCTTTAGCCCACTTAGATTGCCAACGATTTTACGATATTCCCGGAAGATTACTAGCCAATTATTGTTGTTTTACAAGTAAGCTGGGGTCATCATCATGCTTAAAAGGGGTGTAGCCTCTTTAAGACTGATGCTTGAACCACAGGCTAAAAATATTATAGAATTGGAGGGAATGAGCGGACTTGCTGATGAGCGAAAACCCCTGATTCAAAGGATAATGAGGGACTCTAGGGGCTGGATCGACGCCGTGATAATGGTGGTGAACGGTGTGAGAATAGCTTTTACGGAGAATGGAGAAGTTAACGTGAATAATGTCGCTAGCGCGGCGTGCACGATAGCCGATGCCGCCTTGGCGGTGCTAGAGCTCTTCGGCTCAAGGAAGATAAATGAGATGGATATCCGGATGCTCGAGGGCTGGCACCTCATAATCAGGGATCATGATGGATGCCGCATCGCCATCCTGACGAAGCCTAACCCAAATCTCGGCCTGATCAAACTGGCGCTCGAGAAGAATCTAGCATCAAATAAACACGTGGGAAAAATTATGCATGCAATCCAGAAGATGGCATCATCCACCCGCATAGAGTAGCCTTCTCGGGGTAATGGCTTGGAAAATGTCTGATGTTCGGGATGAATAGGACAGGGCTAGTAATTGTGGATGGCGTGGGGGCGCCCGGATTTGAACCGGGGGTCTCCGGGTAGCTCCTCTCTGACCAGGAGCTAGGCTGGATCTGGAGCCCGGCGCCGTAGACCTTGCTGGGCCACGCCCCCAGCCCCGCACCTCTTGCATGCGTGAACTAATATTAAACTTTCAACCGTATCATCGTCTAATGTGTTTTTGAGCGGCCCTTTTAGCTCGTCTCAGGAGCTTACATTCACCAAGTCCTTCGAATTATTCATGAAGATGTTTTCGCCGATGATGTTTCTTGAGGAGTTTAGGAGGAATATACCCGCATTCAAGCTACCTGATATCATATTATTGTTTATTATGTTGTCGTACGAATCTCTTAAGGCTATGCCGAAGAGGTTTGATGTGAGCTTATTATCCGAGATCATGTTATTGTGAGATGAAGAGAACAGCACCCCGATGGAATTTGAGGCGATAATACTCCTCAAGATCTTATTATTGCTCGATGAGTGAATGTATATTGCGACCTCATTACCCGCCAGCTTGCTCTCAATTACTTGGCTGTTATTCGTGTTCCAGATCTCTATTGCAACGCCAGCGCTGGAAGCATTGACACCCATGAGAGTAATATTCCCGCAGTTTACGAGGATAACTTGACCAGCTCTCTCTATCACCTCGTCAGAAGCCATCTCCAAGTATACTATCGGCTCTCCATTCACCTTGTTCCCAGAAACAAGGTTTGCATAAGAGTTCGAGAAAAACATGCCTTTATCGACGAAAGCATTGTCTAATATTCGATTTGATGATGAGTCAAGGATAAGCATCCCGCCGCGTTTGATAATATTCTCGGAAATCTCGTTCTCATCAGCTTCATTATAGAGATAGATCCCATTAACGCCGCCTATAATCATGTTTCGGTAAATCCTGTTCTCCTTCGATGATGTTAGATGTATTCCGAAGCTCGGATTCTCCGTTAAAATGTTCTCAGATACCATTACGCGTCTGCTCTTGGTCAAGTATATTCCCTCACGGTTGCCATAAATGAGGTTTTCGACGATTGATATATCCGAGGATGAATGGATGTATATCGCCATTCTGTTGCCGGTAAAGTAGTTCCGAAACACAAGAACGTGGGATGAGTTGTAGATTTGTAGTCCAGCCCCCCTGCCTCCAATATCCATAATTGTTCCTCCCCCAGTTATGGTGAATCCAGTAATGACTACACCGCCCCGTTCGATTAATATCGTGTAATCGCCCATTCCCCCGTCAAGTAAGGTCCTTCTCGAGTCCTCGCCAACAAGTATTATGGACTTGTTTATCACTAGGTTCTCCCGATATGTGCCGGCCTTAACATAGATTATATCGCCGTCGAAGGCTTCATTTACTGCCTCTTGAATGCTTTCATATTCGCTTGGGACCACTCTTAGCCTCGGCATGGCGGGTATGCCGATTAGCATTACCATGAACAAGTTATAGATTACAATTGCTGAGAAAAGCGAGAGAATTATCGCAATCATCCTCCAGCCTTTATGAAACAACATTTTAATGCGATGATAATGCGTAGATCACTGGATATTAGCCTTAGCTTTGCATGAGGGGTGCTAAAGCTGGGGGGTATGGGGGGATGTTGGGGAAAAGTTGACGACCTCCTCCCCTGCTTGGTGTGGGGAGGTTTGGGCTACATCCCTCCTTTTGGGGGTTTAGCCCTTGGCCGGGTCTCCGGCCATTACCCCCACCCCTCCCGGGGCTCGGGGTTACTGGCAT
>Ga0080004_1119881_pt1 | contig 12548 bp, 10 predicted proteins | sample WasSprMetagenome_FD_69207 | JGI IMG/M metagenome (GOLD analysis project Ga0080004, IMG submission 69207) | Sulfidic aquatic microbial communities from Washburn Spring, Yellowstone National Park, USA - WS (SPADES assembly) (version 2) | ecosystem: Environmental > Aquatic > Thermal springs > Hot... | reverse complement strand
AAGAGTAGCTTTAGGAACAGATGGACCAGCGAGCAACAACACACTCGATATGTTTAGAGAGATGAAGATGGCTTCACTGATAAATAGGGTCTACTCCTTAGATCCAACGATAATGTCAGCATATAGGGTATTAGAAATGGCAACGAGATCAGGAGCCCAAATTCTCGGGCTAGAGAAGGAAATAGGGTCAATCGAACCAGGCAAGAGAGCCGATCTGATTATTCTAGATTTGAAGCGGGTGGGTTTAGCCCCCGTTCTAAAGATAGTTGACCATATAATCTATCAAGCAACTGGTAGCGATGTGGACACGGTTATTGTAGATGGAAAGATCGTTGTAGAAAATAAGCAACTGAAGGCAGTTGATGAGTTGAAAGTTATAGATATGGCCCAAGAAGCTGCTGAAAACTTAATTAAACGATCCCGGGCTTACCGTTTGCTGAGGAATGATTAAGCGTTTGTCTTTAAAGGTGGGGTTTTCACAGTTTGGCTTATCGTTTTTATTTCCAAAATTCGTATGGTTCTCAGCCTAAAGTGCACGCTTAACCTAGTAAGCCGAGCCGATAGCACACGCACCTAGGGTTTTGTGATGCGTATAATCAAGGCTGTACTCTTCGACTTTGATGGCACTCTAGTTAACTCACTCGAAGCTTTTCTTGTCGCCGCAAGATTAACACTTAAGAGTCTAGACCTACCTTTGTTACCCAAGGAGAAACTCGTAGAAATAGTTAAACTTCCATTTGATGAGTGGTTATCAATAACTATACCCCCAAACACTCCGAAAAGAACAAGTATTGTAGATAGGTTTAAGAGTGACTATGAGAGGTTTTACAGAAAGAACCATTTAAAATTCATAAAACCAATTAATAATGCTTTCTTAACGCTAGAACGTTTACGTGAAATGGGATTATCAATTGGTGTTATGACTGCTAGGAAACTAACAACCGATTATGTGAGGCAAGAAATCGAGTTCTTAAAATTTAACAAGTTCATAAATGTCTTGGTTACCTTAAATGAAATTTCACTTCAAGAACCTGATAAAGTGAGTTTGATATTAGAATGTACTAGACGTTTAAACCTTAAAAATTGTGACTGTGCCGTTGTTGGAGATTCCCCGGAGGACATAGTAGCTGGAAAGGATGTTGGTGCGTTAACAATAGGCGCTTCATATGGCTTTTATGGCCAAAAAATCATAAATTACCACCCAGATTTTACAATTACAACACCGCTTGAAATTTTAAAAATACTTGATACATTTATTCAACGTTAGGCTCATATGAGTGCCTTTTTCTTCAAGGCTTTGGAGTTTTCAAATATAGATTTCAAATTTTCAAGCTTAAATATTTGAGCTACTCTTTAATTAAGCTGTGCTAGGAAAGATTTAGAAAATTAAGAACGAATGATTGAGGTAACACAATAAAAAGTAGGTATCAATATGAAGAAAGTAGAAATGAAAACACCACTCGTGGAAATTGACGGAGATGAGATGGCACATATAATGTGGGTAATGACCAAAGAGAAGCTTCTCCTACCGTACCTTGACCTTAAAACAGAGTACTACGATCTTAGTTTGAAAAAGAGGGATGAGACCAATGACCAAATAACCATCCAAGCTGCGGAGGCAATAAAGAAGTATGGCGTTGGTGTTAAATGTTCTACCGTAACTCCTGATGTAGCAAGGGTTAAGGAATACAACCTGAAAAAGGACTGGAGGAGCCCTAACGCGACAATTAGAGAAATTCTCGACGGCACAATCTTTCGTGTACCGATAATGCTTAAGAACGTTAAACCCGCAGTGAGATTTTGGAAGAAGCCTATAATCATTGCTAGGCATGCTTATGGAGATGTGTACAAGAATGTGGAAATCAGGGTTGATGGTCCTAGTGTAGCAGAGCTTGTGTATAAACCCGAAAAGGGTGAAGAAATTCGGTTCACTCTTCACAGATTCAATGAGCCTGGAATAATTCAGGGGATTCACAATATTGATACATCTATAAAGAGTTTCGCTAGGGCATGTTTTAAGTATGCATTGGACCAGAGAATGGACCTGTGGTTTGGAGCAAAGGACACCGTATCGAAGACTTATGACGCACGATTTAAAGATATATTCGAGGAGGTTTATAATGAAGAATATAAGGAAAAGTTTGCTGAAGCTGGGATAAAATACTTCTATACGCTCATCGACGACGCCATCGCAAGGGTTGTGCGTTCAGAAGGCGGTTTTATTTGGGCGTGCAAAAACTATGATGGAGATGTAATGTCCGACTTCATCGCCTCATCATACGGAAGCTTGGCACTCATGACGTCTGTACTGGTCTCACCTAACGGTTATTTCGAGTACGAGGCTGCCCATGGCACTGTTCAAAGGCATTATTATAGATATCTCAAAGGGGAAAAGACCTCAACAAACCCCACGGCCATAATATTTGCTTGGGTCGGTTCTCTAAAAAAGAGGGCAGAACTGGACAACATTCCGGAGCTTAAGGAATTCGCCGATAAACTCGAGAAAGCTGTAAGAGAAACTATCGAAATGAATAGAATCATGACGGCAGACATCGCTAGAATTTCAGATCCTCCTGTTAAGAAGGTCGCAACGACGGACGAGTTCATTGATGCTGTTGCCCAAAAGTTGAGCCAAATGTTTTTTCATAAAGCCTAAAAAGCTATGGAACCCTCTCATCAATGGCTTAACAAGCTTCTTCATTAAGTTCAAGGAAGAAACAACATCGCGCCGCTCGCTAAGGCTAGGCGCCGATGACTTCTGTTAACAGTTTTGCTACGTCACTGGGTTTTTCAGCCACTTTCACACCAGCGTTTTCGAAAGCTTTAATCTTGCTTTCAGCTGTTCCTGTTTTGCCAATTATTATGGCGCCAGCGTGTCCCATGCGTTTCCCTGGAGGTGCAGAGCGGCCGGCTATGAAAGCCACAACTGGTTTGGGGTATTTCTCTTTTGTAATGTATTCTGCTGTTAATTCCTCTAGGTTGCCGCCTATTTCTCCGATTATAACAACGGCTTTTGTTTTGGGGTCGTTTTTAAACATTTCCAGTGCATCTATGAAATTCAAGCCTGCTATTGGGTCTCCTCCCAGACCGAGGCATGTCGATTGTCCCATTTGTTTTCTTGTAAGGCTGGCTGCAATTTCATACGTAAGTGTTCCACTTCTTGAAATTATGCCGACTGTGCCGGGTGCGAAAACATGTGCAGGCATTATTCCCAATTTGCATTCTCCAGGGGTTATCACTCCAGGCGTGTTTGGCCCCACAATTGTTGCATTAACTTGCTTAGCGTATGCCATTAGATCTACGGCGTCCTTTATAGGAATGTGCTCAGTTATTATCACAACTGTTTTAATTCCATTGTCCATGGCTTCTAGGGCTGCATCTGCAGCGAAGGGAGCGGGAACAAAAATTATCGAAGCGTTTGCTGAATGTTTTTCTTGGGCTTCTTCAACTGTGTCGTAAACTGGTATGCCGAAAATGTGGGTTCCGCCCTTTCCAGGGGTTGTTCCTGCAACTATTTTTGTCCCATATTCTAGCATAAGCTTGGTGTGGAAACTTCCTTGGGTTCCAGTTATCCCTTGAACTATCGCGCAGGTGTTTTTGTTAACTATTATTCCCAATTTATTCACCCTCGCTCTCTGCGATTTTCACTACACGCTGAGCTGCTTCTTCCATGCTTTCTAAAACATGTATCCCTGCATCTGTCAGTATTCTTTTTCCTTCATTCTCATTGGTGCCCACAAGCCTAATGACCATGGGTTTAGTCGCTCCGATTTTATTTTTTGCTTCAAGAATCCCCAATGCGACAGCATCGCATCGGGTTATCCCGCCTAAAATATTTATGAAAAGTGCTTTGACGTTTGGGTCTGAAAGCACTATCTTAAGGGCCGCCGCAATTTTTTCCGATGGGGCTCCGCCGCCCACATCAAGAAAATTGGCAGGTTTTCCTCCGTAATACTTGATGGCGTCCAAAGTTGCCATTACAAGGCCTGCTCCGTTGCCGATGACCCCTATGTTTCCGTCTAGTTTCACATAGGCCAAGTCATTTTTTAGCGCCTCTATCTCTGGCGGGCTCAGCTCGCCTTCGCCTTCCATCAGCCGCTTCTTGTATTCTTGATGTCTGAAGAGGGCATTATCATCTATGATTATTCTGGCATCAGCTGCAACAAATTTTCCATCAACTGTTTCCACAAGAGGGTTCATTTCAATCAGTTCCGCGTCATAATCCATGCCTACACGGTATAAAATTTCGAAAATTTTTCCATGTTCCACCAGCTGGCTACCCATGTAGCCCATTTTTCTCGCGATTTGGCGAGCCTTAAACAGCCTAAGCCCTTCTCGAGGGTTTACTGGAACTTTCAAAATTTTTTCAGGGGTTTTGGCAGCTACCTCCTCAATATCCATGCCGCCAGCTGCAGAAGCAATGGCCACGTAGCTTTGCTTAAACCTGTCTATTGTTATACCAAAGTAAAGTTCCTTCTTCACCTGGATTTTCTCTTCTATCCACACACTTTTAACAGGCATACCTTTTATCCGCATTTTCAGTATTTTCCCAGCGGCTTTTTCAGCTTCTCTAATGGAATCAGCGAACAATATTCCTCCAGCCTTTCCTCTTCCCGCAACAAGCACTTGCGCTTTGACAACAAAGGGTGGTTTTATCTTTGCCGTAACCTCTTTTACTTGTGCTTCGCTTGTTGCTAGTGCTCCTTGAGGCGTTGGGATTCCATATTTTGCCAAGATGTTTTTTGCTTCATATTCAAAGAGTTTCAATTTTGGCTCCTCCCATTCAATCACTTCGATTTGAGTAGCGCCGCGCGCATTATAGTTTAGTGTTTTGCTCCGTCTATAAAAGAAATGTGGTTAGGAATATGGAATTTTGCCTTATGTTGAAGGTTTACAAATGTAAACTTTATATCTTTGGAAAACTTCAATACTAGAAAAAGGGGCTGAGCGTTAACTTGAACGCTGTCAAAGCCATAACCTACAAAGAGGCCCTCGCAGAATGCTTAGATGCTGAAAAGCTCAAGTTCTGCTTTGAATGTGGTGTATGCACAGCAAGCTGCCCAATGGCGGAACTATTAGGGACGGACTACAACCCAAGAAACCTTTTAGAAAAAATTTTCCTAAATATCGAAAACGTTTTAGGCTCTGAAGAACTTTGGCTCTGCGCTTGGTGCTACCGCTGCTACAGACATTGTCCACAAGCCCTAAAACTTCCCGAAATATTTCTTCATACACGAAAATTCGCAGTTAAGCATGGATACACACAGCCGTTTGAAAGAGCTGTTGAAAAAATTTCTCAGAAAATCCCCCTCCCACAGGTTACATTGCTTGCTTGTTTCCATCCCGAGCGTGCCGGATTAAACTTGGATAAGGTTCTGGAGGAAGCTGAACGGCGGCGAAGGGAAATTCTAAGCGAAAAAAGGAAAAAAGAGGCTGTCGGGGGCAAGGTTGCAGTTATAGGCTCTGGACCAGCTGGGCTCACGGTTGCATACGAATTGGCTTTGAAAAACTGCGATGTTACAGTTTTTGAGGCTCTTCCGGAGCCCGGTGGGATGCTGCGAAAATGCTTGCCTACTTACCGTCTTCCAAGGGAGTTTTTAGACAAAGACATCCAACTGATAAAAGAATTGGGTGTAAAGATAGAAACTGGAGTTGCGGTCGGCAGGGACTTTAACTTCAAAGATTTGAGGGAGAAGGGTTATAAGGCCGTTTTTATTGGTGTGGGCGCCCATAGAGGACAGGAATTAAGAGTTAAAGGCGCAAATTTGGATGGTGTGGTTCACGCTTTAGACTTCTTGTGGAATGTAAATTCTGGCAAAAAATTGGATGTTGGAAAAAATGTTGCCGTTATTGGCGGCGGAAATGTCGCAGTTGACTCCGCGAAAACTGCCTTAATGCTCGGGGCGGATGAAGTAACAATATTTTACAGAAGGTCTAGGGGAGAGATGCCTGCAAACCCCTGGGAGGTCAAAGAAGTGGGGGACGAAGGCGTAAAAATCGAGTTTCTGGTTTCGCCGAAGAGGCTCTTGGAAAAGAATGGAAAAGTTTCAGCTGTTGAACTCATTCGCATGCAGTTAGGCGAGTTGGATGAGACCGGGAGAAGAAAGCCTATTCCGATAGAAGGCTCAGAATTCATTAAAGAGGTGGATATGGTTATTTTAGCGATAGGCGAAGTCCCAGACCTGTCATTTTTACCTAAAGAGGTGGAATTAAACGAGGATGGCACAATATGGGTTAATCCACTAACCATGGAAACAACCCTTAAAGGCGTCTTCGCCGGAGGAGACGCCGTCGCAGGACCAGCAACAATAATTGAGGCTATAGTTGCTGGAAAAGTAGCCGCCGCCTCCATTGAACATTACCTAAAGTCTTCTGGTGATGGAAGATGATGGAAGGAGAAATCCGCATCGGGGTTTATGTTTGCCACTGCGGCTTAAATATTGCTGGATCTGTTGACTGCGAGGAAGTTGCAAAGTTTGCGGGAACCCTTCCAAACGTGGTTTTGGCTAGAGATTATCGCTATACTTGTTCAGACCAAGGACAAGAGCTCATAAAGAAAGATGCTAAAGAGTATAGGCTTAACCGTGTGGTCGTGGCGTCATGCTCACCACGTCTTCATGAGCCAACGTTTAGAAAAGTATGCGAAGAGGCTGGATTAAACAAGTACCTTTTTGAAATGGCTAACATAAGGGAACAGTGCAGCTGGGTTCACCTTCATGATAGGAAGGCGGCGACGGAAAAGGCCAAAGACCTTGTGAAAATGGCTGTTGCAAAGGCAGCTTTGCTCAGGCCAGCTGAAGAAATTGAAGTGCCAATCATCCGAAAAGCACTGGTTATCGGCGGCGGTGTCGCTGGCATTCAAGCTGCCTTAGACCTCGCGGACACTGGTTATAAGGTGTACTTGGTTGAAAAGGAGCCAAGCATAGGCGGGATGATGGCGCGCATAGATAAGACTTTTCCAACGATGGACTGCTCCATATGCATTCTCGCACCCAAAATGTCTGATGTTGGACATCACCCAAATATTGAGTTGCTGGCTAACAGCGGGGTCGTAGATGTTAAGGGGTATATTGGAAACTTCAGAGTCAAAGTTTTGAAGAAACCCCGCTACGTCAAGGAAGACTGCTCGGCGTGTGGCGAATGCTCAAAAGTCTGCCCCATGGTGGCGCCAAACGAGTTTGACGCAGGTCTAGCCCTGAGACACGCTATTTACACGCCTTTTGCACAGGCTGTCCCTTCAACATACATAATTGACATGGATTTATGCCTCAACAAAGACGGCGTTATGGTCTGCGATAAATGCGTAAAAGCATGCGAAAGACAAGCAGTAGACTTCACAATGAAACCGGAAACCGTAGAACTAGAAGTAGGCACGATAATAGTGGCGACAGGCGCAGATATTTTCGACCCGTCGGCGCTGCCAAACTATGGTTACGGCAAGTACCTAAACGTAATCACATCCCTAGAGTTTGAAAGACTAATCAACGCAGGCGGCCCATCAGGAGGACGGCTAATAAGACCCAGCGATATGACCGTTCCAAAACGTGTGGCATTCATCCAATGCGTTGGCTCCCGCTCCGAAAAAAGCGGAAGAACCTATTGTAGCAACGTTTGCTGCATGAACACAATAAAAGATAGCCTACTCATAAAGGAGCACTGGCCTGAAACCGAGATTTACGTCTTCTACGTTGATATCCGCGCCTATGGAAAGGGTTTCGAAGACCTTTACAGGAGGGCGAAAAAGGAGGGCGTAATATTCATCCGCGGGCTTCCAGCTGAAATATTTGAAGATAAAAAAACGCGGAATCTTTGGCTTACTGGAGAAAACACCCTGCTAAAGGAACCATACAGGATGAACTTTGACATGGTGATTCTCTCAGTGGGTTTGGAACCGCGAAAAGACAGCGAAGTAATACAACGTCTGCTAACACTTTCAAGAACTCAAGACGGCTTTTTCATGGAGGCGCATCCAAAACTTAGACCAGTGGATGCCGCAACCGGAGGCATATTCTTCGCTGGCTGTGCTGAAGCCCCGAAGGACATAAAGGACAGCGTGACACAGGCAAGTGCTGCTGCAGCGAGAGCCGGCATATTAATGGCTAAGGGCAAGGTCACAGTCGAGGCAATCACGCCCACTTTAAACGTGGAGAAATGTAGGGTTTGTGGACTCTGCACAAAAGTTTGCCCCTACAATGCTATAACGCTCAACAAGGAGCTTAAGCGAATCGAAATTGTGGAAGCCGCCTGCGGAGGGTGTGGAACATGTGCAGCCGAGTGTCCTTCAGACGCCTTAACTCAAAACCACTTCACAGATGAGCAAATAACAGCCCAAATAGACGCCGTAACAGAATACGACGCGGACAAGAAAATTGTTGCCTTCTGCTGCAACTGGTGCGCCTACGCTGGCGCCGACTTCGCCGGAGTAAGCAGAATGCAATACCCGCCAAACGTGCGAATAATAAGAACAATGTGCTCGGGACGCGTGGCTCCAAAATTTGTCGAAAGGGCATTTGCAAGGGGAGCAGCAGCAGTCCTTGTAGCAGGCTGCCATCCGGGAGACTGCCACTACATAAACGCCAACCACCACACACAAAGACGCGTTGAACGCTTATGGAAAAAGATGGAGCAAAACTGGTTAAATAAGGAGAGACTCCAGCTGCTTTGGGTTTCGGCAGCCGAAGGGGAAAGATTCGCCTCAAAAATCTACGAAATGCAAAAAATAATCGAAAAAGTAACGCCCGAGGAAATAGAACGCGCCAAAAAGGTTTTCGCAAAAGTTGGAGGAACCTAAAATGCCTGAAAGACTTTGGAGAACCCCTTTAGACATTGAAAAGGTTGCCCGACCAAAAGCGGAAATCCACATAATAAAAGACCAGTGTAAAGGATGCGGCTACTGCATAAATTATTGCCCTAAAAAGGTTTTAGAAGAGTCTGAGGAGATTAACGCCAGAGGGGTTCACCCCCCAAGGGTTGTTGACGAGAAAAAGTGCATCTTATGCAGTTTCTGCACTGCAGTATGCCCCGACTTCGCAATTTTCGTTAAAGAAAAACAATGTAAGGATGGATGTTAAAATGGCATGGGAAAAGGCCGTTCTTACAGGCGCACACTTCATGAGCGGCGACATAGCATGCGCAGAAGGGGCAATCGCAGCTGGATGCCGATTCTTCGCCGGATACCCAATAACACCAGCAACAGAAATCGCTGAACACATAGCCGCCCGAATGCCGAAAATAGGCGGAATCTACATCCAAATGGAGGATGAAATCGCCTCAATAGCAGCCATAATAGGAGCCTCATATACTGGTTTGAAGGCTATGACAGCAACCTCCGGACCGGGCTTCAGCCTAATGCAGGAGAACATCGGTTTGGCTGCCATGACAGAAACCCCATGCGTAATCGTTGACGTCATGCGTGGAGGACCAAGCACCGGACAGCCAACCCTTCCGGGACAGCAGGATGTTATGCAAGCCAAGTGGGGCTCCCACGGCGACTACGAAATTATTGCTTTGGCACCATCCTCTGTTCAGGAAATGTTCAACTTAACAATAGAAGCCTTCAACTTGTCTGAAACCTACCGTGTTCCAACAATTGTTATGGCGGATGAAGTTGTTGCTCACATGTGGGAGAAGATTGTTATACCGCCAGCAGAGGAAATAAATGTGGTAAACCGCAAAAAACCAAACACTCCTCCGCAGAAATATTTGCCGTTCATGCCGGACGACGACTTGGTCCCGCCAATGGCCTGTTTCGGCGAAGGCTACCACTTCCACGCTACTGGCTTGACGCATGACGAGCATGGGCATCCACAAACACAAAGCTCAGAAGTTCAAACAAAACTTGTGCGGAGACTCTGCGATAAGATAAGGAAAAACGCAGACAAAATAATCCGAGTTGAAGAAAAAATGTTGGAGGACGCGGACATAGTTGTCGTCGCTTATGGAATAGTGGCAAGAGCATCCCTTAGCGCGGTGAGAAAAGCAAGGGAAAAAGGCATAAAAGCCGGGCTTCTCCGCTTGGTCACACTGTGGCCTTTCCCAGAAAAACATGTGGCAAAAGCAGCTGAAAGGGCAAAAGCCATAATTGTTCCAGAAATGAACTGTGGGCAAATGGTTAGGGAGGTTGAAAGGGCTGCAAAAGAGACGCCGGTGTTTCACCTTTCAAAGCTAGGTGAGGAACCACACACTCCAATGGAGATTCTTGAGTTTATAAGGAGGAGCCAACAATGACCGAGGCAGTTGAGCAACACCTGCTTTTAAAATATTTGAGAGCCTCTATGATGCCGCACATATGGTGCTCCGGATGCGGCAATGGCATAATACTTAACTCCTTTGTACACGCGCTTGACGAGCTGCAAATGGATTTAAACAAACTTGTGGTTGTTTCAGGCATAGGCTGCATAGGACGGGCAGCCGGATACACAAATGTGGACTCATACCACACAACGCATGGACGCCCAATAGCCTTCGCAACAGGCGTCAAACTTGCAAACCCAAAACTGGAAGTTATCGTCATAAGCGGCGACGGCGACCTCTTCGCAATAGGAGGAAACCACTTCATACACGCAGCAAGAAGAAACATCGGAATAAAAGTGATATGCGCAAACAACTTCAACTACGGCATGACAGGCGGACAGGTTGGACCCACAACGCCACCAGAGGCAATAACAACCACAACCCCCTACGGAAATATTGAGCATCCATTCAATCTGGTTCACTTGGCGGCTGCAGCAGGCGCAACCTACGTAGCCAGATGGACAACGTTGCATGTGCGGATGCTAACAATGTCGATCAAAAAATTACTGCAAAGGAAAGGATTTTCCTTCATAGAGGTTATATCACCATGCCCGGAAACCTTCGGGCGCCGCAACAAAATGCGAACGGGGCCTGAAATGATGGAATGGTTCAAAAAAGCTTCAGTGATAGAGAAATTTTCAGACCCGGCGAAGGCAGAAATAACTACAGAAAGGATTGTTGTTGGAGAGTTTGTAGATGTGGAAAAGCCAACATATGAAGAATTGCTCCATGAAAAAATGGCTCAAATCATGAAGGAAGGCGGGTAGGTGAAACGGCATGCGTGTTGAAGTTAGATTTGCGGGTTTCGGCGGGCAAGGAATAATCAAGTCTGGAATCATGGTGGCTGCAGCTGCATGTATTTACAGTGGGAAACACGCTGTGCAGACTCAGTCTTATGGTCCGGAATCAAGAGGGGGAGCATGCAAGTCGGAAGTTGTAATATCGGATGACGAAATAGATTTCCCAAAGGTCACCGAGCCAGACATCTTAGTGGCAATGTCCCAACATGCCTACAACGAGTATGCAGAAAACGTGAAAAAAGGTGGAACAATAATCCTGGACCCCGACATGATTCCCAACGAGAAAAAACTAGAAGACGTGAAAGTTTACAGAGTGCCAGCCACAAAAATGGCAGAAGAACTCGGAAGGAGAATTGTTGCAAATGTTGTTATGCTAGGCGCTTTTGCGGCAATAACAAAAATGATCGACAAAGAAGCCCTTAAAGAATCAATTAGAGCTAACATTCCAAAAGGAACAGAAGAGTTGAACTTAGCGGCATTTGAAAAAGGCTACGAATACGGCAAAAAGGTATCTTAAATTAAAAGAGGGAAGGATAAAACGTTTTTAGGGTATTAAGGCTTCCTTTAAGAGTTCCAGAATGTCTCTTACAGCAATCTTGTTCTCCACATCGAGCACTTTCACAGCATCCTCTAAAGTTGTCATACAGAATGGACAGGCCACGGCTATAGTGTCGATGTTAAGTTCCAATGCCTCTTTAACTCGGTCTACGCAAGGTCTCTTTTCTGGAGTTGCCTCCTCTGTCCACACTCTACCTGCTCCTCCGCCACAGCAGAAGCTGCTCTGTTTTGTCCTCTTCATCTCAACTATTTCTAAACCCTTTATTGCCTGCAAAATCTCTCTTGGGGCTTCGTATACCTCGTTGCGTTTGCCTAGGAAACACGGGTCATGGTACGCGACTTTTTTCTTAACAGGTTTTGAAAGTTTGATTTTGCCTTGACGGATGGCTTCTGCCAAGAATTCCGTGTAATGCTGAACATTTAATTTTTCCTCAGCGTAGGGTTTATCATTCTTAAACGTGTTATAGCAGTGTGGCGATAAGGTGACGATTTTTTCTGCCTTAAACTTCTTGAACATTTCAATGTTGTGTTGGGCAAGCTCTTCGAATAGTCCTTTCTCGCCCATTCTGAGTATGTGGTCTCCGCAGCACCATTCTTCCGTGCCCAACGTTGCGAAGTTAACACCCATATTATTGAATATTGAAGTCATTGCTTTGGCAATTTCCTGGTTTCTAGAGTCGTAGGCTGTTGAGCAGCACACGAAAAATAGGACATCTGCCTGCGTAACCGTTGGGAAAGTCTTGACGTTCAAACCCTCAGCCCACGCCATTCTTTTGCTTTGATGTGTTCCCATCGGGTTGTGGTATTTGAAAACGCTTTCAAGAACATCCTTAACCGTTTTAGGAATAACTCCGGACTCCACCAGTAGGCTGCGGTCCTCAACTATGGCGTTTGAGC